>SXGQ01207942.1_pt1 | contig 51667 bp, 67 predicted proteins | sample 3178371 | NCBI WGS metagenome assembly SXGQ01 (sample SAMN11356859, study PRJNA531348) | freshwater metagenome | isolation source: freshwater sample F1-20 | place: China: Fuxian Lake, Yuxi | collected 2017-12-25 | reverse complement strand
GTATATCTAATGATCGTGCACCAGAGCTATTACCGGGGTCCGTTGAGATGTTAGTGTAAACATAAAATACACAGCTACTTCAAAGGACCCCAGGACTAAACACCCTGGGGTTTTTGTTTTTGAAAAGGAAAAAATGAAACAGATAGATCACGAAAAATTTAATGAACCTAGTATTGAACAGGCGTATGAAAGTGTTTACAAGACTGTGCTCAGTCAAGAAGACTTTCAAAAACTTATTCAAGAGAAGTTTGAACGTGCTAGACGTTATCACGACGCATTGGCCAAACAGCCAAAGTTCAGTGTAAACTAGCAAGGTGTGTATAGGAAACGAGATCCTAGCCTGCACTTGAAACATGGGCGAATGGGCGGCCTTGAGGATGGAGCACCTTGTGTGGTGTGAAAAATTCAAGCGTAATAAAGCAGATTGCCAAGGAAATCAGTAGTCTGCTTTATTACACACTCTCCTACTTCCATTGACCGGAAGGACAGATTGACATAGTCAATGGAGAGTGTTTCTATTTTGGAGCCTGTTCCCTACGGCGGACTGTAAATCCGTTGCCATTAATATGTAGGGTGGCGGCAGTTAGGTTCGATTCCTTCAGGCTCCACCAATTTCGGTCCCATAGTTAAATGGTTATAATGTCGGCTTGTCACGCCGAGGTTAGGAGTTCGATCCTCCTTGGGACCGCCAATTAAATTCCACAGTAGCACAGAGGTAGTGCAGGAGACTGTTAATCTCTTGGTCGTTGGTTCGATCCCAGCCTGTGGAGCCAGATTGTTCCGGTGTAGTATAATGGCAGTGCGGCGGTCTCCAAAACCGCTAGTGGGAGTTCGATTCTCTCCACCGGAGCCAAATAATTTGCACGGTTCGTCTATCGGTTAGGACGCTGCCCTTTCAAGGCGGAAAGACGAGTTCGATTCTCGTACCGTGTACCAATTGCGGGATTGGTGAAGTGGTATCTCGAAACCTTGCCAAGGTTTAGTGACGAGTTCGATTCTCGTATCCCGCTCCAAATGCCAGCGAGACTTGGTAGTCAGAGAGTCCTTATAAGACTTTTAGCGCCAGATTAGCGTTCTTGAGAGGGTTCGATTCCCTCCGCTGGTACCAGTATATTTCAGTAATAATATTTCAAATGTTCGAACGGTCTTAAATACTGGCATGCATTATCAATTTATAGATTTACCAAATTTAAAAGAGATACAAGAAAAAATCCTCAGAAATTTACCTCAGGATTTTAAATCACGAACTTTATATATAACTTTGCCAACTAGCAGTTTCCAGGCGTGTGCCCCTCTATTTCATGCTATAGAAACAATCAAACCGTGGTCTGACATTGATAAAATAGGGTTGGTAGTGGTTCAGCCTAATTTAAAAATTCCTATCCATATTGATTTAGGAGAACAGATTATAAAACATAAATTTGCAATTAATATTCCTATATACAATTGTGAAAAACCGTATACTTCATTCTATAGACATTTATTACAAGATCAAGGAGATGTTTATGTACAACCGCATGGTGATTCTTTAATCCGATACGAAGAAAGTGCCATGCAAGAGATTGCAAGAATGCATCTTTATAAACCTGCATTCTTTAACACACAGATTCCACATGGGATAACAAATCCCACCGACGAACCAAGAATAGCTGTAAGTGTCAGATTTTCGACTCCGTTCGACTTATCTAACTTTATTTAAAAAAATATGTAGGAGTGGCAGAGTGGTCCATTGCAACGGATTGCAAATCCGTAAAACCGTGAGTTCAAATCTCACCTCCTATTCCGTATCACCTCTGTGGACAAATTGGTAAAGTCATCTCTCTCAAAAGGAGAAGTTTTCTCCGTTCGAATCGGAGCAGGGGTACCAAAAGGAGGAAGTGTGGCAGAGTCCGGTTGAATGCACCTGTCTTGAAAACAGACGATCCGAAAGGGTCCGTGAGTTCGAATCTCACCGCTTCCGCCAAGTCGAATACTTAATTAAGGAATAGTATGCGTGATTCACATATTTTGAGAACTGAACAGTGTTACATGGCGATAGGACAATCTAGTGTAATTGAACAATATTTTTACGAGAATAAAAGTGTTTTAATTTTTCAAAATTACTTTGGGTTTGAAGTTGCAAAAATGCCACTAGAATTAGTATTATCTGAACCATTGCTGGAAAGCATCAATAGAAAATATAAAATCAAATCTGCAGGTATAACCAAAATTACACCATATAGAGTTTACGATTGGCATGTAGATATCAACAGAGGAGTTAGTATAAATTTATTGCTTACACCGACATGTAAAAGTCTAGTACTGTTTGCCAATGAAGTTAAAGACTCAAATGATCAATTAGATTTCGTTGAATTAATTTATGAACCTAAAACTTTTTATTTAATCAATAATCAAATAAAACACTGCGTTATAAATTTTAATGAATCTAGATACTTGTTTACCTTAGAATTTGAATTGAATAAGAATGTCTTAAATTTTGACGAAGTTGCCTGTTTAGCTCAGAAGGTTAGAGCACAATCTTGATAAGGTTGGGGTCCGTGGTTCGATTCCACGAACAGGCACCATTTAAAGGAGAACTATCATGGGGGCGTGATTGTGTTAATTATGGTTGGAATTTTGTTAATTTTTATCCACAAAAATTTAAAATAGGAGAGCCTGTTATGGCCAGTGTCAAGAAAGGGACGATGACTCGTCCACCACAATGGTGGAAACACCTTAGAGATTGGAAGCGTGTGTTCTGGAAATCGGAACGCCAGGCTCACAAGAAAGAAATTGCCGGGGGTATAACTTAATGGCAAAGTAGCGGGCTTTTAACCCGTTAATCAGAGTTCGATTCTCTGTGCCCCTACCATATGAAAACACATTCGCGGCGTCCGGAGCTATGAGTTTCTTTTACGAGAACTCAAAGAGTGTGTTTCCTTATGGTAATGTAGCATAACGGCAGTGCAACACCTTCATACGGTGCACAGTGAAAGTTCGACTCTTTCCATTACCACCAATCATCTCTCTAAAGTGTTATCTGGTTGCATCCGCGGTTTGGGGCCGTGTGGTCTAGGTTCGAATCCTAGTAGAGAGACCATTCAGTTGGGGGTTAGTGTAGCGGTAACACCACAGACTTTGACTCTGTTATCACTGGTTCGATCCCAGTACCCTCTGCCACGTATCGGCTCATAATTCAATTTAAGAGAGAAAGCAAGTCTTCGAAACTGTGGGTTAGAAAAGCGACGGATATAAATTTGCGAATGCCAGGATTTAACATTTCTACAGAATGCACCTGACTAACATCTAACATCCAAGTGCTTGTTGATTCTGCAACAAAGCTATCAACTTGAGTGCAATCTTCAGGGCGGTAAGCGTTATTAATATAAGGTTCCGCTGATGTTCGATAAAATATTGTGCGGGCGATTGGAGTGTCAATATAGTAGTTTATTACTACCGTTCCATTGTAATCTCTATGTAACCAAATGTCAGCGTTAATTTCTGCATAAGTAATTACAGGATCGTGCAAGTTATATTCTTTGAAGAAATTTAAAATTTGTTTTTGTAAATCAGTATCTGCTAACTTAAAATATGCTATACCGGTGCCATCTGGATGTAGATGTTCTACTACTAGATCACCTTTTAAATTTGTTGAAAAGAATGGAAACTCTATAGATAATTTTTTAAAATAATGATTTGACATAATAGGTATATATGCTATTTCAACGTGTTGGTTTTAATTTTTCAACTACTGCTGTAAATTGGATACTTAAAAGATATCAAGATCGTTTCACTAGACAATTTGATCACGACCTTGATGCGGAACAATATACAGATGCCGCTCAGAAGCAATGGCATTCAAGTGCCGCCGGTGCTGAACTAGGGACGTTCCTTTCTACTTATAATTTGGATACCAGCTATTACGGCATCACTGCTTTTATTAGTAATCGCTTAGATCCATTTATAGGGAATCCACATGTGGATTCAAGATTTAATTACCAAGGCAACCCTAGTGAAATTAAATCTAGATTTAATGTATTGATACAAGGCAATCCACATGATCAAATGGTATGGTGGCCTAGTATAACATATTCGGATCAAAGATTGGAATCTAAGTTATTTCAATTGAACGGACAAACATTTAATTATAAGTCTGTTCCAGGTCACGATCCAGAGTCAAGATGGGCATGGTTAGGTGCCCCAGAGCATAGTGAAACTTACTTACTAACACCCAGTGCCTTTATTCGGACCAATTGTGTGCATACTGTAACAGTAAGTGCCGGACCTAGAATAATTGTAACAGTAGCACTAGATAAAACACTAGAAGAAATATTCGGACCGTAATTCAATTGGATAGAAAGCAAGTCTTCGAAACTTGAGGTTGGGAGTTCGAATCTCTCCGGTCCGGCCATTATGTTGAGGTTAGTTTAGTGGTAAAACCGCGGGTTGTGATTCCGCTATCACGAGTTCGATCCTCGTACCTCAACCCAATGCTGCTTTAGCTGATGTGGTCATAGCAACGGTTTGAAGAACCGATGAACTAGGTTCGATCCCTAGAGGCAGCACCAAACATGCGAGTGTGGTGGAATGGTATACACAGCAGACTTAAAATCTGCCGGCTGCAAAGCTATACGGGTTCGAGTCCCGTTTCTCGCACCATAAATTCAAAAATCTAATAGTTGTTTATAACGTTCACAGAATGTTTTATAGTTTGGTAAATTTAATTTCTGATCTGCATTCAACATACATGTGATTGCTAATCTTTTTGTAAACATTTGTGATACACCATGAATAGCTTCATTGTTGAAAACATACCATTTATGCGGAAGCATCCGGTGATTTTCGATTTCTTCAGTTTCATCGATCGCATAAAGATATTTGTCTGCATCATGAATATGTGTACGATAGAAATGTGTCACTGCATGATCACTGCTGATATTGTATAAAATACTAAGGGTTCTGCCAGGATCTCGATGCGGTATTAATTTTTCACCACCTACAACTAATTGCATATAAAAATTAACTTCACTGAACAGAAACAATTCATCAGTCATTTCTGTTTTTATTCTTGATTGTAAATCCTCTGCCAAATCAAATTTTATGTATGAAGATCTTGTCGTGCCTGTATGATTGTGAAAGTCTACCCAAATTTGTGTATCTTTACCTAATTCTTGTAATTCAATCACATCAAATCCTTCAGCCGGTATAAATGATTGTCCAAATTTTAACAAATCTTGATGCAACTCATTTGACAGTGTCGGCAATTTTAAAAGATAGCAGTTTTTCATTTGATATTTATATCATAATTTTCTTATGTATTAAAAAAAGATGTACAGCGTATAATCAAACAATCAGTGTAATACTTTTAGAAAGTCAGAAATAAACTTGACATGCAGAACAAATTGTTATATAATAGTAATTGTAGTAGGCCCCGGTGACGGAATTGGTATACGTGTTGGTTTTAGAAGCCAAATTTTGAGAGTTCGAGTCTCTCCTGGGGCACCATCAGTTAGTAGCATAGCTCGCGGGCCAATGTACACGGCCCACCTTGTTCGAATCGGAGTCCTGTGATACTAGTAAATAACTGCCGTAGGCAGTTGACACCAGGCAGTGCAGAATAGTAAACTATGCTACTAACTAATGGTATCGCATCGTTAGTTCAGAGGTAGAACGTCGCCCTTACAAGACGAATGTCGGTGGTTCGATTCCATCACGATGCACCAGAAATTAGGAGAGCGGGCCGGATGGTAAGGCAGCGGTTTGCTAAACCGTAGATCAAGTAAAACGGATCACAGGGTTCGACTCCCTGGCTCTCCGCCAATTGTTTTTTAAAAGAGGAAATATATGAAACCAGGTCCAAATTATAGAATGAGTTCTCTGCTCAAAGTCAGTTTAGCCACAGGAAAGTTCAAAGATGCACATCAACGTGGTGCATGGAAACGTGCATGTATTGACGCTGAACTGTGTGCAGCTATTCAACCTAAGCGTGAACGCAAACCACAAGGCAAAGGTAGTTATCAGACCAATGCTACCGGCACTGCAGCCACCAGCGAATAAATACGGGGGATTAGTTAAATGGGATAACATCGGCTTTGCAAGCCGAGGTTGAGAGTTCGATTCTCTCATCCTCCACCAAGATAAGTAATATTAGGCCCTGTTAGTTAAGTGGTATAACACCTGTTTTGTAATCAGGGGTTGGCAGTTCGATTCTGTCACGGGGCACCAAATTAATTTATAGAATGAACAAATTTTCTCATAATCATATAGTTAGAACACTACAGATAATCAATCATATGTTGGCTGTGTGGGGAATTATCTATGTGTTGAATATGCAACTGTACGGTTTTTTGGTACTTTCACTTATTACATATTGGATTATTGGTGTGTTGGGAATAAACATAGGCTATCATAGATTGTTAAGCCATCGCAGTTTCAAAACCAATGTATTATGGGAAAAATTCTGCAGTCTAATTGGCGTTGTTACTGTGGTAGGCAGTCCATTAGCATGGGTAGCTGTGCATAGACAACATCACAGAATCACAGACAGATCAGGCGATCCTCACAGTCCTATTCTATTAGGAAATTTTAAAGCATGGTTTGGATTTTGGAAAATGCCAAAACTAGATCTCAAACTAATAAGAGATCTCCGAGAAGATCAATTTCAACGATCTTTGCACAAGAACTATCTGTTGATAATTGCTGCATGGGTATCGTTATTATTGGTGATTAATCCATGGCTAGTGATTTACGCATTTGCAATTCCTGCATGCCTATGTCTCCACAGCACCAGTGCTATCATCGTGATAGCACATCGTCACGGATATCGACCCTATCCTGATGTCAAAGATCACAGTAGAAACAGTTGGATAGCAAATTTGATCACATTGGGTGAAGGTTGGCATAACACACACCATGCCAAACCGTATGCATGGAACAATCAGGAACGGTGGTGGGAATTTGATCTACCTGCATACATCATAAGATTCATCAAAAAATGAAAAAATTTGGATTTAATTTTTGGGCAGTGTTTTTGCCCTTTCATTTTTTTGGCGTCCTTGCGTTGTTCTACGCACAACAATATTGGCAAGCATTATTAATTTTTTGGTTTTTCATAGGCGTCATTGGCAACGGAGTAGCTGCTCACAGATATTTTGCTCATGGTCAATTTCAGACATGGACGCCCGTTCGTTGGGTGTTAGGCATATTAGCCACACTCGGTGCTATTGGCCCTCTTAATTATTGGGTAATACAACACAAAGCACATCATCTAAGGTCGGATACAATAAACGATCCTCACAGTCCTCAGCACAACAATTGGTTTTATGTTTTTTATGCTTGGACATTCCCACAAGAAAACAATCAAAAAGAATATCTCAAAGATCGATACGCAGTTAAACTAGCAGTTCAGTTACTTAGAGACCCCTTCTATGCATTCTTTCACAAGCATCACTACAAAATAATTTTTATATTTTGCAGTACACTGATTTTAATAAATCCGATTTATCTATTGATTTATTGTTTAGCATATTGTATAGATTTTTTTAGACTTGGTGCTGTGAATTATTGGTGCCATCGATCTGGTTATAGAAATTTTGAATCCAATGATGCCACCACCAACAATTTATTAGTTGGATGGTTGGGTATGGGATTCGGATGGCATAACAATCATCACGCACATCCTGGTCGATTGATATTACATCACCGTTGGTGGGAAATTGACATCGAAGGTTACATTGGATGGCTATTGAAAAAAAATTAATTAATACAAAACTGTTTTTTTAGTGTAATTCAATTTGCCTAATACATAATTCTTAAGATACTGATATACCCCGGCATTGTCATAATGTCGAACTTCAGAGGCTGACCATCCAGATACAATTTCTCTATTATCGCTCCATTTAACATTTACAGCTTCATTAAAAGTTAAATTGGCCGTGGTTGCTATCTCGCCTATGAGCCAGGGACTAGAATAAAATTCTTTATTTACAATCTGCGGATGTGTTAAAATTAAATCAAAAGTACTTTGCCAGGTCTCGCCAGTGTCTATATTTTTCCAATTCAATGAAGTTGCATTTTCGTTGTTTATATTTTCTTCTAAATTTATGTATCCGTATTTTTGATAATCAGATGAAATTAGTGAACGATCATCCTTGTTCCAACTATTAGGATGAGGAATCCATAACGGAAAAGTTGCCACACTAGTAGATGGTAAATTCTCGTATATCCACGTTAATCCTTGTATAAAACTTTCGTGTGTTTCGTACGGCAATCCGGCTATAAGACTTATTCTCGGTCTATAAATTGTTTTTGTTGAAAAATAATTTTGTATATCTATTAGACCCTGTTTTATTTTATCAGGATGCATGCCTTTTTTAATACTTTTTCCTGTGCGATGATTAAGTGTTTCAATACCGTAATGATGACCAGTGAATCCCATTGCGATCATACTATCCCATGTTTTAGGATTAGAGATCATAAGATCAACTCTGCTAAAGCCGCATATCCAGGGTTTAAATTTTAGTTGGCTTATAGTTGCATTAGCAAACAGTTCCATTTTTTCAGGATTTACATTTCCTGTACTATCCGCACTAAAAAAAGTAGTTACACCAAAATTATCATTGAGATATTTCATATTATCAATATAATCTTGAACTTCTCTGAAATTATCTCCTTTTACTCCTAATGGAAAAAAGTTACAAAAGTCACATTCAAATTTACATCCTCGACTCCATTCTACTCCTAGTTGTTCGTTATGATGTATAAAATCTCTGTCTTCATATTTGACAAATAATTTTTTCATAAAGATAGAAGGATAGTCGCTGGCTCTTATTAATTTTCCATCGCGAAACAAGGTATATTTAAGTTTTTCGGTTTCAGTTCCAAGGATATGTCTGACCAACGCCATCATGGCATTTTCACCATAGCCGTCGATATAATATTGTGCCTTTATAGGGCTATTATTAACTTTTTGACTACCTACAATAATTTTAATCTTGGGGAAATTTTTGTTTATCCATGCTATGATATCATGAAACCCCTGAACCACATGTTCTTTAGCATGCCAGGTCCCCCATGTATCACTAAATCCTACAAATACTGTGTTTGTAGTTATTCTACTTTTGGTAATTTCAAGAAGATATTGATATGGTATAATGCCGGCGTAATCGATTACTTCAACATCCCAACCTTCTTCTCTAAGATGATTGGCTATTCTGTGAGCTCCTAGATTCCTAGCAATGTATGTGTTCTGAGCGCTGAATATTAAAGCGTGATTCATCTTCCTTGTAGACCTTTCAGCTGTTGTTTATACATCGAAAATAATCTATTTTCTTGATCATATAAGTCGCCTGTCAGCGATAGGATTTCGTAACTGGTTTTATTCACCGCATCTTGTAATTTTACTCCTGTACATGTCACTGCTCCTAATGCCCACATAAACCATCGCTCACGAACTTTTACATAATGATTTAGATCGACTGCTAGTTTGTAGGAATTGATATAATCAGAATCTCCCCATTTCCAATTAAAAATTTCATTATCATCGGGCCATGTAATTTCTAAATTTTTACTTTCTACTTCCCATGTGCTTTGAGTGCTGGATATAGCACCATTTATCATAATCAATGGTTTAAAATTAAAATATCCTATTTTTGATTTCATGAACCAATCAGCAGTCTCATAATGGTACTCTTTTGATACTCCGGGTAAACCGGCAATCAAACTGCAATCTATATGTGTGTTCGGCCATTTTTCTCTAATTTCTAATAGAAAATCTTTGCCTCGTTTTCCACTCCAAGGTTTCAACACTAATTTAGAGGCATCGGGATGAAAAGTTTCTATGCCAAACAGTGTGCCTCTTTGGCCGCACTCGTGTAAGATATCTTGAGTATGTTTGTGCGCATCCACAAGATCTGCTCTGTTATATGATAAAAATTCTAATTTAAATGGTAGTCTATGATATACCTTAGCAAGATTTTCAATTCTTTCCACGTCACTGTTAAATGTCTCATCAATAAAATAATAACTAGTGGTTCCAAATTGTTCATACATCTCTGTAAATTCGTCCACCATCAATTCTATATTTTTCTCATCTACTCCGCTTTTCTTTCCGAGATTAGGACTACGGCAGAACGGACATTTAAATATACACCCCCTGCCCCATTCCAAAGGCAACGTTTCTCCAGGTAAAATACAATCGTGTTTTTTATAAACGAATCTATGAGAACTTATATTAAATTTCTTACGCTGTAATCGTTTGATCATACTATTATTAGATAGTTCATCTAAAAAATTCAATAACCAGTCTTCGGCGTAAGTTGCTCCTGATAAGTGATCGAATATCTCTAAACCCTTTATATGATTATATGCTCTATGCCCTCCTAGTACCGTTTGTATTTTAGGAAACTGTGATTTTAATTCTGTCAACGCAGCATGGATATTTTCTGGAACTGATCTAGAATGAATATTCATCATGAGATCTCCACTCCAGGTTGACCACATAGTAGAACTAGCACCGATCATTAAAGTTTCGTTGTCAATGAACATTTTAGTTATATCTATCAATTCCTGTGGGCTGAATAAATGAGTGAATTCTATTATCTGGCATGTATAGCCGTGTTCCTCAATCCATCGCGCTAATACATAACAAGATACTGTACGCCACATTAATGGTCGATATCCCAATTGGCTGTATAATATTACATTTGCCATTATATGCTATAATTTCGCATTATCAAATTCCAATACTGTTCTCTTGCCTGCACAGCATCAATAGCTGCCTTAGTGGCCTCTTGTTGCTTGATCGGATCATTTTCACATAACTCTTCTAATAATTGTCTTGCTGCTGGACCGTGTTCTGTTCCGTCTATTTCTACATGTCTGGCAAGATACCAATTAAATGTTCTACTAGGGATACGAGCAGCCTCTAATTGATTTAGTACACTTTGAAATTGTTCAGGCAATAGATCTTCTCTACCTAGAGCTAATGCTGCACATATAATCCAAGGTTTATTACTATCAACAAATTTTTTTGTTGTAGTCATAAAAAATTTTGCGGGTTCTGGCACTTGCGGGTGTTGAATAGCAGACTCCCATCCTACCTGTCTAACATGATTAGGCCAGGTTTGAATCCAACTGGTGTCTATTCCAACCTCTTCCATGGCAATAATATAGCTTTCAAAATGACTGGCATATCCACCGTTGATGGTAATATCACTTTCTTCACCAAGCACTATTTCATTTATCCATCGGCGACTGCTGGCCGAATATCTAGGAATCCACGGGCTACCACTAGGGGCAAGATGCTGTTGTAATTGTTTTACCAAACACATGAAATCCCATACAGCATATACATGATTGCTCATAAAGATTTTTAGATCTTCGAGGCAATTAATGCTTTGTCTTGAGGTTAACGGATGTTGACGCAGTCTCCACTGAGCAGCTTCTATTAATTTCCAGTTCATAAGGTACTTATGTGAATGCAAGGTAGATAGAAATAAAAGTATACCTTTTTCTTGTAATCAATTTTTAAACTTTATGCTAATGAACACCATTGTATCATCTGTGGGATTAATGATTTCGTGTAGCATATTTGTATTAAAAAGTGCTGCCTTGTATAAATGCATTCTTGCTACTTCTCTTAGTTCCTTGCTATCATATTTTAAGTAAATATCCCAATGTCCTAATTTAGGTTTTGCAGAAGGTAGACTAACTAAAAATCTAGTGTACGGAGTCAAACAATTCACAATTGGAATATTTAGATTCATAGTTTGATATGATTGATTAATAGAAGAATATAAATCTTTTGGTCTGCCTTCTACAGGAATATTCGTATCTGCATGTTCTAAATAAATTGGAAGTCTACTGTTTGCAGACACAACATGTAACAATACAGAATCAACATCAGACCAGGGCCTAATAGCCTCTATTGAGCTTACAAGAATTTGTGACTGTGCGAAAATTTCAGGGGAAAATGATTTAATCAAACAGGTGCTTATATAATCTTCAGGAATGTGTGGTATAATACTGTTTTGAATTTCAGTGAGATTTAAAATATCGATGAATTTATAGTGCATAAATTATTTATTTGACAAAACATGTGCTGACAAGTTTGTAATAAAAAAAGTTACACACTGTTATTGTGGATTAAATATAAAATGAAACTTACTTTTAATGACAAATACAGGATATTTTATCCTTTAATAATATTTTCAATTCCTATAAGTTTAATTACTGCCTATTATACTTCTTGGTGGTGGGTAATATTTGGATTTATATGGTTTAGGATAATTGGAATATTATTTGTTTCGATTGGATTACATCGTTATTTCAGTCATAGAAGTTTTACCACAGGGCCCAAAAGACATGCAATGTTAGCCATAGGAAGTATACTTACTGGTAACGGCAGTCCATTGGCGTTTGCAACCAAACACATGCATCATCATTTATATTCTGATACAGAAAAAGATATACATAGTCCTGTAATAGATGGGGCATTACATGCGGCTTTATTATGGCCTATGGGCACCCAGGATTATTTCCTTAATCAAAAGGGAGCCAAATTGCCCATGCATTGGCTGAAAGATCGTCTGGTGTTATTTGTGCATTTTAATTATTTCGCAATATGGCTAGCACTAGCAACGTTGCTGTGTTTAATAGATTGGAAAATACCGTTATTTTTTATGGCATTTCCTGCAGGTATGAGCGTGATTATTGGTAACATCTTAATTAACTGGTTATCACATCGTAACTTTCTAGGTTCTTACAGAAATTATGGTACAAACGATCACAGCTATAATAATAAATTCATACAATGGATAGAAACAGGAGAAGGATTTCATAATAACCATCATCAAGCAATGGGCAACTATAACTTTGCTAGGATGCCGGGTGAATTTGATCCTTGTGCATGGATAATTGAAAAATTCCTAATTGTTAAAAAAAAATAAATAGCTATTTAAGGAACGGGTATGACCTACAGAACAATACATGTATTTGAAAAACAAGGTGCAAATTTGTCACAAGTGCTGCCGGCAACTCCAGGATTGGACAGTTGTACACAATTTTTTTACGGATCCGAGCACGTCGAACTATTTGAAGAAAGAGCAAATGCCGATTTTTCATATATAGAATACCATATACATTTCTTGGACGAAGCGAACTATATAGAATGGCATCGTAAATGTGGCGGTATGCATGATAGTATTAGAAATAATGCATATGACGTCTTAGAAGCCATCGGGGTAGATGTAAAACGATATTGGGAAACTTCGGATTTGAGCGGACCGGGAGCTTTGCCCATTGAACAGTTTGCTTCAAAATATCAACCTCTAGTGCATACTACAGGATTTGTATATGGTAGATAAATCCTAACAACTATAGTATATTTTTTTTAAAATGTCTTAGAAGAATTGGTTCTGCTAAAGTTTGGACATTTAAATTAGGAGCTATCTGTTTACTTACTCCTTCTACCATTAAAATGGTTTTAGCCAGGAGTGTAAATTGACACGGCACCTCGACATCAAAACTTTCTAAAGACCTAAATAACTCTGTCATTATCTGTCCTAAAGAAAAATCTTTCTGTTTTCGATTAACAATTGCTTGAGAAACTTTTTGTAAAGAATTTTCTATCTCTGTGTAGTTCATCGTCAAAGTCAACCATCCTGCTTCGGTAATAATAGAAATTACTTTTTTTATGTCTTTGGTGTATAAGGCAAACAGAATCTTTAATAATGTAGTTCTATCCTGTTTAGTTAATTCACCCATAATGCCGAAATCTAAATATATTCTGGTGCCATCGGGTTTAATCCATATATTTCCCGGATGCTGATCTGCATGAAAAAATCCATCACGAAAAATTTGAATCATTAAACTTTCTAATCCTTGTTGTACTAGTTTATCTATGTCTACTCCCTGCGCACTAAGATCATTAACTTGATTTATAGGGGTACCGTGCATTCGCTCCATGGTAAGTGTATTCTTACCTGACCACTGATAGTAAACTCGCGGCACATGAATGTAGTGAAACTCCTTCATGTTTTCAGCGAATCGTGTAATACTTTCTGCTTCTTTGCGTAAATTTAATTCGGCTAAAATGCTGTTATCAAATTCATCGATTATTTTTGAAATTTTTATTTTTCTGATTTTTGGTTTATAGATTTCAATTAAATTCACAACCTGCCGAAACAATACAATATCACTCTTAATCTGTGATTCGATGTTTGGTCGTAATATTTTCACGGCCACAGGTTCGCCAGTAATTAACTCGGCAAAATGCACCTGTGCCACACTACCTGCTGCCACAGGAGTCAAATCAAAATTAGAAAAAATTTCGTGCAACGGTACTCCGAGATCATCCTCGAGAATTTTCACAGCAACGTGAGAATTGAATGGCTGTACTGTTTCCCTTAATAAATCAAGTTCCTTAACTATACTAGGAGGAACAATATCCGGCCGGGATGATAGCATCTGCCCAAATTTTACATATACCGGTCCTAATTCTTCGAGGGATTTTCTAATACGATATCCCACAGTGCCGTCGACTGGTTTGTTTGGTAATATGCTGCGTATTGTATTTCCGGCTCGTAAAAGGAGTCGTGTTTTTGCACTTCGGAATAGATACTCATCTAATCTATACTTAATCACAACTCCCACTATATCACTTATTCTAAACATAAATAGACCTGAACGTACATAAAATATATCATGTATACTTATGTGATACACAATACAAAGGAAAAAAAATGATCTCAATCAGACAATTGAACAGCAGTGATGCAGATGTGTTTACAGCTTTGGTTAACAGTAGACCTCAAACTTTTATGGGATATAGTGATGAAATGTTTCAACAGTCCATTATTGAACATTTGCCATCTTGGCTCTCAGATCCTTTATGTTTTTGTATAGGAGTATTTGATAATGATGAGTTGACTGGTGCTATGGTAGCTATTGAATCACCATACAGTCCTAGCTGGACATGGGCATATTGGGTTAGTAAAGTGGGATTAGTAGGCACTATCTTTGATAATCTTTCTCCGAATCCCGAAGAAGGTATTAAAACATTTAGAGCACTAGACAAATTTCTATTTGATGAGATGGAAACAAAAAGAGGGCTAACACGATTTTTTATTGCATATCAAGATAATCCAACTTCACAGAATCTTAAAAGTGCAAGGTCCGCTGATAGGTTCCTTACCTTCATGCAAAAAATAAAACTTAGTTCACTGAGATATCAGGTGTTTACTGACACAACAGTGCCTGCCAATAGTTTGCCAAAATATGATTACCAGAAACAAATTATAGGCAATAGAATGTGGTCTATTGATTTAGCTATAAAAATGTGTGTATTAATCAAATGACAATGGCTCGGTGACTTCCCCGGTGTCACCGTCGATAACAAGCAATTTTATTTCATGTTTGAAGGCCTCAGTTTCGAATCGACTCCAGAACCATTTTTTCATTGGATTTTTTAGAGATTCTTCAAAATGGTTTTTACTTTCCCAAGTTGTAGTAATTTCCCAATTGTTATTTGTGAAGACATCATCGGTAGCACTTATAAATCCACGGGGATTAACATTATTTTTTTTCATAAGTTGTTGGAACGATAAACCTTGAGTAGTGACTATTCTAAACCGCTCCATGTTTTCAGGACCTTCGCAAATAAGTTTGTATTGTCTTGTGTACATTTTAATCTCCTTGATATATTAATTATGTCGTTGTCAGTCTCATTATAAATATTCTCACAGGAGAAGATAAATGCAATATATAAAACAGGCAAGTTTTGTTCCTAACGATAATAACGATAAGGATTCGTTGGTGCAATTTTGGTTGCAACTTACAAACAATAGTATGTATCGTCCGATAGTAGACGAAATTGCCAAACTACCCGGTTTTGTCAAACGAGAAATTACTATGACAGATGACGGTAATTGTGTCACTGCAATCAGTAAACTTGTCTTTTCAGACATAGATAGTTTTCAAGGATATATAGAACACGAAGGATACCAAAGCATATGGGAGTATGTGAGAATTATGGCTGAGAATGATAACATTCACTGTGAAATAAGTGAGTTAGTCGTCCAAGAGTAATCCAACATCTGGTATCGTTGAAATGGTTAGCATAATTCTAGGGCAGCGTTCTTTATCCATTAGTACTGAATGCCCTTCACTTATTCTACATATAGCTGGTTTGACCATCTCTACTCTCGTTACTTCTGTGTAATCTTTGTTAATGGTCATATAATACGGATTACCGTTGGGCAACATAAGTCTTCTAGATTTAAGATTATCATAAAATGTTGTCCAGGTACCTTCACAATTTAAAATAGGTATATTCAATCTAGCTATGGCACCTGTATAATCTTTGTGAGGTAGTGCATCTTGGTTATTCCACATTACATAAACATTAGCATCTTCGTAGTATAACCCATGTTCTCTTAATGCGGCTAAAAGTTCTGGCATGTAGGTTTTAAACCCTTCTGTGTTTAATGCATTAAACGGTCCAGTAAATGTGCTTTTGTCTAAATGAGTAGTATGCAACTGTATAAATTGTTTGGTTTTAGAAACTATTGTTTCTAAATTGCTTAAATTTATGTGTTTCCAATATTGCATTATAATCCTTGCATACCATATTTTTTAATACTGCGGTCCAACAACTGTGAAACTTTTTGTGAATCCCATATTGCATTAACAACTAATTGAAAAGCAGGAACACCATGGTAATCAACACCGTAAACTTTGGTTCCATTACTCCAACACACAGTGTTCGTATCCTTTGGAGGATCTATATAAACTGTATTTTCAGTGTCAATATCCGTAAGATGAATTGTTGGAACGGTGTTTTCATCATACAGCAAAGTGCGGAACTCAGTAGGACACTTCCACGGCCAGCTCTGTTCTCTATGAAGTGATACTTGCGCAATAGGCTCAAGTATCATAATATTACTTAATGTGTATATGGGATAGTATTCCATGATCTGACTGATTATATCGTTAAAAAATTTGTGTTTAAACAATTTCCTACTTATAGGACCCAATATTGGCCGTTGTTGTGGGGTAAGAGTTTCATCAAGATCAGACAATTTATATTTTAATTTTCCACGAATATCATATGCATCGTGCATGGCAAAATCTAGTGTCCCCATGCAATGAATGTGCAAGCCTCGCCACTCTACACTATTCTTAATGTCATCTTGCTTTGTAATTTCTGCACTGTTTTCATACCATAAGTCTTTAAAATATTGTACATCATTTAGTTCAATACGCGGAATGTCTAATGGTAACCAATCAATGTGCTGATATTTGGCACCTAAATGTTTGAATAACTCAATGTACTTTGGAAAAATAGGTACTGACGGACTCCACGAGTTGCTGGCCCATCTGCCATCAAACCAATGACATGGTCCAAGTTTGGTTTGTCCGGGGTCAAATTTGGAAAGATCAAACTGATCTACTTTGGCTGATGCAACAGCTTCTTTTATATGATTTTGATTCATATCTATAGATCTAATTTGTAATTTAATTTATCACGATATTTGAGAATACTTTTATCTATCAATCTTTCCATTTTATCAGGACATATTATACCATTCACAATACAATTATGTTTAGTATGGCCAAGATAATTGCTACCATGCATTTGTGTACCGTTACTCCAACAAAAACTATTAGTGTCGGGCGGTAGTTCAATAAAATTCACATCAAGCGTTTCTAAATCGCAGACGTACAAAGTCGGTTCCGGGTTTGCATCTGTGATCATAATTCTAAAGTCGGTAGGTGCTGACCAAAAATATGATTGATCACAGTGAGGAAGTATTTCAGTAATACTTTCCCAAATGTAGATATGATCTATATAAGAGAAGGGTAGATAAGTGAAAGCATGAAAGATAATAGAATAAAACGCTGGATGGTTGATATATTTGTACTTCCATATCTTCGTCGTATCTTGTACAAATTTTTCTGGTTCAGCATGGTATATACTAAGACTTCGCCATGCAGCTTTATAATATGTGCTTTCAAATCCCGCTGGATGATTTTCTTTGGTCCAAGGTTCAGCTACGTCTGGATTAGTTCTTACCGAGTCAACTGATTCCTTGGCCCACATTTGTAAAAAAAAGTCTTGGTCAGGTAGCACCAATTTTGGAATGTCTAATGGCAGCCATTTTATTCCTCGGTATTTAGAACTAAGTTGGTCCATTTTCTGCATGTACTGGTCATCTAAAAAATCAAATTGATCTTTCCTAAAACTATTCTTAGCATGAATGGCTGCTTTTTTCAAGGCGAATGGATTATGTATTTTCATATTAAATATCCAAATTGTAATTTAAACTATCTCGATATTTAGTTATGCTTCTTGAAATCAAATCATCAGTTTTACCACTGTGTTGATATGCACTTACAGCTAATAGAAATTTTCTCTTACCCTTGTATATACTACCGTGTACCTGTGTACCGTTACTCCAACAAAAACTATTAGTATCTGGTGGAAGGTCTATAAAATGAGTATCACCTTTTTCGATATCGCTAACATATAACGTGGGTTCGGTGTTTTCATCATGTAACATTGCCCTCCAATCTGTAGGACATTTCCAATACCATCCCCGGTCTCTGTGAGGAGGTATAGCTAGACGACTTTCCCAAATAAAAATAGCGGTAGCAGTGTGTACTGGAAAATATTCCATAGCTTGCTCAACTAATCTTTCAAATAACGGGACCTTACCGGTATACATCTTGGCAGCAAACGTATTGCTTTCTATTGGTATCTGTGGATGATGATATAGATGCAGTCCATTAAATTGACTATTGTACCAACTGCTAGATTTTCCTAACGGATGTTGTTCTCTAGACCACGGTTCTGCAACATCGGGTTTGACCCGCACAACGTCATGACATTGCCTATCCCAAATTTCTTTGAACTCCTCTACATCACCGATATCAAAACGGGGTATATCTAACGGTAACCATCTTATTGGTCGATATTTATCGCTGAGTGCATACATTTTATCTAGATATTCTTTTGGCATTGGTACCGAATCTACTGCCGGACCATCCGTTACAAATCTATTTCCTTGTGATAAGTACATAGACCGAATTTGATCTATTAATATTTGGTCTGGGTGCGTCATGATTTATACTATGCCTTCAAAAATAGCCACCGATGTTCTACCGCCAAACCCGAAACTAGCCTTCATGAAAATATTATTTTTTAGCTGAGCTGCTTTGGTAATTAGGCGTGGATCATCACTCAGAGGATTTACCAAATTATAGTTAGGTTGTAGATATTTATTTTTTACAGCTTCTAGACCATACGCAGATTCTATTAGTCCGCACGCACTCATGGCATGACCTATATATCCTTTAAATGATACGATAGGAATATCTACATTCTCAAACACACGCTGGAACACATCTAATTCAATATCATCACCAATGAGTGTGCTGGTAGCGTGTGAATTGAAAAATGAAATATCGTGTACGGTCAAGTCAGCCTGATGTAATGCTTGATTAATCATTTTGATTTGATGTTCACATGTAGTGTCATGAGCAGTCATGCTGGTTACCTTAGCACCACAAGCTATTGATCTTAGCTTGGCCTTTGGTGTAAGATTATATGTTTTTAAAGTTTCTTCATCACAGATGTACCACAGTGTGCCACCTTCGCCTTGCAAAAATCCATCGCGATTTTTGTCAAAAGGTTTACACTGTCCTCCGTTTTCTGTAGAGATAGCACTGGTGCATTGCCAGTAATATTGTAACGTCGCAAACAACGGCATATCAACTGCTCCAACAAGAGCTGCCGGGGCTTGGCCAGTTTGTATCATCATGACAGCGTATTGTAGATTAAACATGCTGCTTGAACACGCTGCATTTAGACTAGTATTGATTCCTTCTAGTTTCAGTTTAGAAGATATGATCGCACTCAGTAAGTCGTGATTAGCTCCAAATAATTTTGTAGGACTGAATCTTCGCTGCTGTGACGAAAATGCTTGTGAAAATTCTTCTTTGACCGCAGCCCCAATACCAAACGAACCGTAGGCCACAGCAGTGTCCTTAGGAATAGGATACATGCTAGACATGTCATTTATTAGATCTAACACCAATCGAAATGGAGTGTAGCTGTTGTCCACATAATTCATGTGGAATCCTTTGGTACTCAATACATGTGGAAACAGTTCTATATCATAACGTTTTATGGTTTCAGCTCCAGGAGTAGCTGCCATATTTTTATAATTTTCCTCTATCTGTGTGCCGAGACAATCTCTAACCTGATAGTCTACGATATAAACATCTTTCATTTTTTCAACATTTTTGCAGGATCCTGGCTATCAGTTATATACCCTACTAGATCTTTCCATTTGAGTAGTGTAGCAATTTCTTTATCATCAATCACACATCCAAATTCTTCTTCGATCTGTATTACCAATTCTAAGATGTCAATACTGTCAACTTCGTTGTTCTTACGGCGTGCCGCTGCAATAGATTCCGGTAGTGCTTCTAGCTCTTTGGCCAGCTCTTCGTCATTGAGGATTTTTAGGTCCTTGATGCTCATTTCCGGTGGGAGAGGATAAGTTAGTTCTAACTTGAGGTAATCATTGATCATCTCAATCAAACGTTTTTCGACTTGTTCTTCATTACGTGGGGTCCAAGATTCCGTGGGCATTTTATGTTCTCCGTTGCTGTGTATTTACATAGATACGCCGGCCACTGCTTTTAATTTTCCGTGACTGACCGTGATATTATCAACTAATGCTGCGGCATCAAATTCAAAAATTTTCCTGGCATGCCTAATCAGCTTGGTGTGAATAATTAATTGATCACCAGGAACCACTACTTTTTTAAATCTTACTTGATCTGCGGCAGTAAAAAGAATATTTCCTGTGTAGAAATCCTGTAGTAGATCATTGTTTTGCAAGTATTTAAAAGCCAATAGTGTGCTCGCTTGCGCCATAGCTTCGATCATCATGACCCCGGGCATAATATGGTTACCTGGAAAATGTCCTTGTACATAAGGTTCATTGGCTGTGAAATTTTTCATAGCAGTAAGAGTATTTTCATCATAGTCCAAAACTCGATCTATCATTAGAAAAGGATAACGATGAGGTAATATGTCTAATATTTCTGCTGAGGTCATCGTTTTTGTATGCATGTTCATACTTATACTATACACGAATATACAAGAAAAAACAATTTTTTTTAGTCGAATTCAATACAGTTAAATAACACGAACGGCTGCTCAAAAAACTATATATCAATTTTTTACAAATAAATTCACAATGAAAATTATTCCTCTAAATTACGGTGCAGTTGAAATCAGTGATTTTGATATTACCAAAATAAGTTTGTCTGATATTGATTTCGTCAAAAAAGTTTTAGGTGAAGAACTAGTTGTTGTAATCAAAAAACAGAATATTAATCCCTATCATTATGCCAGATTAATTTATCATATTGGTGGTTTATGTAATTGGGGACAATGTGATAGAGACATAGAAGGGAATCTTTTAAGTTATAAACCTGATAATATAGATATTGAACATTGGGATCAAAGTAAACCATTTCCGGTTCAGCGTGTCACTGGAGAAAAAAGAAATGGAGAATTTACCGGCATTTTTCCTCTAGGTAAACTAGACTGGCATTGTAATCTAAATGGCCCTGATAGGGCAGATGGAGTGGCTTTGCAGGCCATAAAAGGCGTAGAAGGAACAAGAACAAGCTGGAATAACACTGCGCTGGCATTAAAAAATATTCCTGACGATTTAAAGGAAAGAATAAAAGGTAAGTATGCAAAATTTTACTACAATCCAATCAAGTGGGCTGACATCGATAACCAAAGTCAACTACAGTTCATGCTGCAAAAAAGAGAGCATTATACTATGTGGCTAGAACAAACCAATTTTGCAGGTATAAAAGGTTTATACCTCTACACAAATAATGATTGCGAAATAGTCGGAGATGATAAAAACTTATTTGCTGACCTGCAGGATTTTCTTTTTCAGGAAAAATTCATTTATCATCATGATTGGGAGATTGGGGATATCGTTCTGAGTGATCAATTATTAAGTTTGCATAAACGCAGACAAGAAAGTAATGAAATCTTTGAAAAAAGATTATTGAATAGAATTACCTTTAGACTCACTAATTTAGGAAACCCGCCTGCGTTGATGTCTAGGAATAAAATATACGTATAGTCTATATCCTTTACCCTAAATTCATTGTAGTTCAATAGTTTTAGGCACTTAATTTTTTGGAATCATAAATGGAACGTTTTGACAATTGGATGAGCTATAGTTATGATGGTGTTGAGTATGGAAAGAAACAGGTTGATACAACAGAATTCACCATTAACATCAATAAAAAAATATCGAAACCTTTGCCTTCATATAAGGATGCATTATTTAATAATGCAAAAATAATGCGTGAGATGTATAATGAACCATTCGATGTTTGTTTGAGTGGTGGTATAGACAGTGAGGTAGTTGTAAGAACTTTCAAAGAATTAAAAATAAAACACAATACGTTTATTTTTCGTTTGGAAAACAATTATAATTATCGAGATGTACAATCAGCTGTTGAACTCTGCGCTCAATTAAATATCCCATTCTCGATAATTGATTTCAACATTCAAAACTTTTTTGAAAATGAAGCATATGAGTTGTTTCAGAAAACATTAATATCTAGAGCTGCAAGATTACCTAGACTCAAATGGATAGATATGTTAGACAACATTCCTGTGTTTGGTGACGGCGAACCCTACTGGAAAAGAGAAAAGAAAGATGATTTTTCTACTAAATCTCAGTGGAAATTAATTTTAGGAGAAGAAGGATATTCTTGTTCTATCTATGGAAAAACAAATAGTAGAACAGTGATTGGAGATTGGTACGAATACACACCCCAGCCGTTATTAGCATATAATTATGTGCCCATAGTGCAAAGATTACTTAACGACGAGATACCTGGAAAAATAAGCTGTTATAGTTCTCGTTCAGAAATACACAACCATATTTGGTCAGATATTGTATACAAACCAAAACTAGTTGGATACGAAGGTATCGATGGCGACCCAGGAGCTGAGCCTGAGTTTATGACTGAGTTTCAACATTACATGAATGCAGTGACTGATATAGAATACCGATACACTGTGAATGAATTAGAAAATTTATTACTTGATTAAGTTTTCTTTATACCACTGACCCCAATGAACGCAATGATCTTCATATTTGTTCATTGCTTTAATTAATGGAAAGTAATCGCCCTTTTGTAATTCAGCGGTAGCTACGTCTTCTTTGAACACAGTATCTAAGGTTTCAAAAATCATTCGGCAGTTCACATCAACACTGTCGGTGTAATAAAATTGAGTAATCCAATCAAACCCATATTGACTATCTTTGTTGTGCGGAATGATGTTGTTGACCATTACACAACCGGGGTTACCGTATTCAACAAATGTATAAGGATATACATATAACCACCATCCGTCGGGGTGCGTCTGCAAAATCCAACCTTCGCCCTGTTCCATTACAATGTCATCTAATTTTACCTGTTTAGATAAAAATGGATGAATGCCGTGCATATGGAGATGTAATAAGTCAGCTTCTGCGTCCATCAACCATAGCCAACTGCCTTTGCTCGATCCTTGCAATGAGTGACTGTATTGTAATGTTGTTTCTTTTGATAAATCATCAACCCATTTATGATCAGGTTCTAGAAAGTCTTTAAACACTAACCCTGACCTACCTATATTGGCTTGGCCACAATGCAATTTTTTGTTGTTGTTAAGAGGAACTCCGTTTTTATCCCATTCGAATGCGTGAAACTTGCAGTGAATATTTTGAACATGTGTTCCTGGATCAGCCAAAGGATACATACGATGGGGACAATATCTATGAAATAAATTAACCGAATCATCGGATGTTTTATTAAGAATATAATCAGGTACTACGAAGTTACCCGATTCGAGGGTACTGCTGTGTGCAAGAACTCTGGATTGTGTTTTCAACATAGGAAATATTTAGCTGTGAAAAAATATCTAAGAAATTTTGTCAAAAAGAGTTGACACTTATCGAAAAGAGTGTTATACTTATTTTGTTCAGTATCAATACTGAACCGGTGAAGTGAAGGGTAGATGAGAAAAGACACAAGGTTTAGGACCATAATCCTAATCCAATCTGGCTAACGTCTTGAAAACGTTTCGTGCTTGAGTGTACCGATACTAATACCTGTCAATTGCTGATCGGAAATATTCAGGCCTCTGTTGCCTGTATATTGAATGTTGTCAAGGGGTGGACTTGAGAAGCCCTGTTTGTCTATTGTCCGGTCTTTTACTTGACCTTTCACAGACCCGTTATTTTTTACAAAGAGGAAATATGAATATCACACTGCGCAAAGCCAACGCTGTTCAGAACAGCATCACAGAAGCAATTAAGAACATCAAAGTTGATCTCACTGTAGAGATCAACGAATTTCAAACAGTGGAAGAAGTCATTACCAAAGCTAACAGTGTGTTGGTAGAAAATGACACACGTAGACAAAAGCTCACCATGTCCCTGTATAACATCCGTGCCTTGGTAGGGACAGCTAACACAGCCAGCGGCATTGACACTGCCTTGGCCAAAGCCGCATTCATTGATAAACGCATAGGTCAGCTGGAAGAGCTGGCTAAGGCCACAGAGATTACTTCATTAGAAGTGATCAAGGGCAAGCTGGAAAAGATCCGCAACGACAAGGGAGAACTCAGTCGCAGAAGTATCTACGGTCACAGCGACACCGTATCCACAGGCGTGCTAAGTGCGGAACAGATCGCACAGGCCAAGACAGAGGTGCTGAGCCTGAAAAAACAGAAACAAAAGATCAATGACGAAGTATTGGAGTTAAATATTAAAACAGAGATTCCATTATCTGAAGAAGTAGTGGCTGTGTTACAGGCCGAAGCACTGATTTAAAACTATCGCGGGATAGAGAAATGGTATCTCGAGAGTCTCATAAGCTCTAGTTCCTGGTTCGATTCCGGGTCCCGCAACCAAACAACCATAAGGTATGCATGAAGAATAAAACACTTAGTCGTGGTCCACAAATAGACACACAAAAATGTGTTGAAAATGTAGGTGGCAACAGATTCGATCTAGTGATGATCGCAGCGGTACGTGCGAGAGAACTTAACCGCAGGCATAGAGCTTCGGGGCAGCAAACACACATGAACGCTCCTGTGGGCGCACTGCTGGATGTGCAATCAGGCGCTGTTGGCAAAGTTTATCTGAAAAAAGTTTAATCTCGCTGTGGTTCAATGGATAGAACAAATTCCTCCTAAGAATTAGATCCAGGTTCGATTCCTGGCAGTGAGGCCATTGCGTAAATAAGCGTGTGCGGGGTTAGTTTAATGGCAAAACAGCAGATTTCCAATCTTCGGTCGAGAGTTCGATTCTCTCACTCCGCTCCATTTATCTATGACAAATGATATGTCATATCAAAAAACTCAGCAACCAACCTGGTTATACAAGCCTATAGAAGTAAAAAATCTTGCCCAAATTCAAAATGAAATATTGCCTATTCTTCTAAGAAAAATGCCTAATTTTATTCATGAGCCATATGATTTTTTTCAGCTACTACCAGAAGATATAATTACATATGCTCCTAGTTACGTAGAATTTATTAAAACTTTTGGGATATATGAAAGGTGGTACATGAGTGCAGTAATTACAACTAACAAAGGTATAGATTTTCCAATTCACGTTGATAGTAGAGATTGGAACACAGTTTGTTATGGCCTTAATATACCTATTATAAATTGTGAGGGAAGTTATACTGTTTGGTACGATACAGAAATTGGAGGACCATTTCACCCTCCCGGTGATTTCCGTGAAAGAGCATGTCATCAAAAAGAAGGATCACCAGCTAAAGAGATCGGAAGATGGGACGCCAATAAGCCTGCATGGATTAATGTTAGTATTCCCCACCGTCCAGAAAGCGCACATATTAAGCCACGTGCAGTATTAAGTGCTCGATTCGAACCTGATTTACATGATCTTCTACATGAATAGATTATGCAACCAGTAATAGATCAAAATCAGTCAGTGAGAAAATTTAACTTTTCTTCACTGATCACCAAGCAAGATGATCTCATAGCCTGCGACACAGTGAGAACCATCATAGCTGATGGCAATTACTTTGCTAATTCACCCAAGTATCAGACCAAAGAAAATATCTTTGCAAGACCAGAACCCATATGGCTCAAGTACCGTGTGAGTTTTATGATGAGCGTGTTTCTGTATCTAGGACACGAAGCCAAGATATCACACATGATGGCCTGGAGTTTTATGACCAATCTCCAGGGTGCCGAAAATCGTGACAATCTATGGCATCACCACTGGCATCCAACCACACCCACTGCAAAAATACTCAGTGGCATATGGTATCTGCATATACCAGATGATGTCAAGGATCGAGACTACTGTGGCACAGAAATGGCTCCACAGGGCCCACAGGCAGATGGCAGATATTATGTGCGACCCACAGAGGGCAGTTGGCTGATCTACCCCGGAGACATGTGGCACAGGCCAGGTATTGTACAGAGCTATCAATACAGATTTGTGCTGGCCGCAGACATTCAAATAGATTAAACTGGCCATAGTATAATGGATAATACAGCGAGCTTCTACCTCGCGAATGTGGGTTCGATTCCTGCTGGCCGGACCATGCCGCTCTCATAGTATAAAAGCATTACACTACATTGGTAATGTAGAAACGGTGGAGCATTACCACCTGAGAGCACCACTTGACAAGATTAGATAATTACTGTATAATACAGACTTACTGAGAAAGAAACCAAATGCAGATAATTGTCGCAGGTAGAGCCAGTGCTACCAAATCTATTATAGCACAGACCGCAGATTTCTTTGCCCGAGAATTGGGCTTGACCAATAGCAGATACACCCTGTTGATCATGACAGAGCGAGGCATGGCCTCCAAAGAAGGCATACGTGGCGTGGTGCATAAGACAGGTCCAAAATTCCTGACCATGATCATAGATTCTGCACTGGATTTTGAAAGGTTGATCATCACGCTGGCACACGAAATGGTGCATGTGAAACAGTATGCTCGTGGGCAGGTCAAGGCCAGCCGCAGCATGAAAACACACTATTGGATGGGCCGACATTCACGCAAAAGCTACTATGAACAACCTTGGGAAATAGAAGCCTATTCAAAAGAAAGGATCTTAGCCAACAAGATTTTTGCCATTACAGGAGCCTAACATGCCATGGATTCAAAACGTAGCACTCAGTGATATCCGCAACGGTCGTCATTTTGATGCGGGTATCAATTCTATGCTGATCCAAATTTGTGATCCTCCTGGGGACTTCCCTACTCCCATGTATCAGTTCAAAGAAGTCCATCAATTTCAATTTTTAGATGTTGAAGCTAATGACAAGGTGTTAGATGAGGACATGCGTTGCAGTCAGGCCCAGGCTGATGAGTTAGTGAGACTGCTGAAGCATGCCCTGGAAAATCGCATGCAGGTTGTTGTTCATTGCCACGCAGGTGTTTGCCGCAGTGGAGCAGTTGCAGAAATTGGCGTCATGATGGGCTTTGATGACACAGAAGTGTTTAGATCACCTAATTTATTGGTCAAGCATCGCATGATGAAGGCCTTAGGATGGACCTATGATGAACAAGAACCGCATTCTATCAACGGAGAGCCTGTGCAGGAAGACTGGATCAACGACAATGAAAAAGTGTTTATGTTGGCCGCTGCCAGACGCGAACACAGATTAAAAGAACAAAACGACTAGGAAAGGAGGCGGATATGCCCAGCGTTTTTTTAGTATCAGACACACATTTTGGACACGCAGGTGTGTGCCGTTTTACCAAAGCAGACGGCACAAAATTGCGGCCTTGGACGGATTCTGACGAAATGGATGAAGCCATGATCAAGGCCTGGAACGAACGTGTTAAGCCTACAGACAAGGTATATCATTTAGGGGACGTGGTTATCAACCGAAGAGCCTTGAAAACTTTGGCTAGGTTGAACGGTGACAAGGTGTTGATCCGCGGCAACCATGATATCTTCCGTGATGATGAGTATCGTGAATACTTCCGTGAGTTACGTGCTTATCATGTTATGAACGGCATGATCTTGAGCCATATTCCTGTGCATGAATCCAGCTTGGGTAGATTTGGTGTTAATATCCACGGGCATCTACACTGGAATCGTGTAAAAAAAGCCAGAGGTGTTGATGCTAGAACTGGTGAGATTTTATACAGTGAAGAAAACGATGTACGTTATCACTGCGTTTGCGTGGAACAGACTCCAGACTTTGCGCCCATTTTGTTTGAAGATGTGATCAAACGCATTGAAGCAGAAGGCGGTGCAGTGGGTTTTAGGAGCGGCAACGGTCCTAGTGTAGATTAGTACGTAGTACTACTGCAGCGTCAACCCATAGACGCTATACAAAAAGGGTAAAATAGCACCTCCGGGTGCTATTTTTTTGGCTACGGGTTCTATGCACTGCGACATAAATATATGAGTAGAAAAACTTCAGGAGTTGAGACATGCCCTTACAGATTCGCAGAGGCACTGATGCACAAAGACTAGCAATGACCCAGGCATTGGCTGCGGGTGAACTGCTGTATGTAACAGATACACAAAGAATATATGTTGGCAATGCCAGCACATTAGGCGGCATAGCTGTAACTGGATATACCAATGAAGACGCACAGGATGCTGCTGCCGCTTTGCTCACTAATAATGGGCTACACACCGGCATAACTTTCAGTTACAACGATGCATCAGCATCCTTAACAGCTGTTGTTGATCTTCTAAATTATCAAGGCACAATAGGTGCAGCTGCGTTCAAAGGCACTGTTGTTGCCGATGACTCTACGATCCTTGTAGATGCAGTTTCTGGTCAGATAGTCGGACCCGTATTTTCAAATGTCACAGGTAATGTCACAGGTAATGTCACCGGTAACTTAATAGGCGATTCCACAGGATATCACACCGGTGATGTGAAAGGCTCTGTGTTTGCCGACGATTCAACAAAACTTGTTGACGCTGTATCTGGAACAATTGTTGCACCTGTGGTCGGTAATGTCACAGGTAATGTAACAGGTAATGTCACAGGAAACGTCACAGGTAATATATTCACAAACTTGATAGACAGCGCAGATTCGTCTGCGATAACGTTTACTCCTGCTGTTATATTCAGCAGTGATGTTACTATAGAAAACCAGTTATTTGTTAATTTGTCTGGCAATTTAACAGGAAATGTTTTGAATCAAAGTGGTACTGCTGTTATAGATATCAATAATAATACATTTAACGGTGCGGGTATTAATCTTAGCTCTGCTGGCAGTATTAGCTCTCCCGGCTCTGTGTTTACTAACATACCATTCTTCCTATTTACAGCAGTAGAACCAACTCCCCTGATAGCGAATACTTCAATATTAGTTTCAAACAATTCAGGAGCACATACTGGTCCACTTGGACTAACAAGAGTTAGAGGCAGCATAGCTAGTCCTACTACGGTTTTGAACGGGGATGAGATCGGACAAATAGTTTCTGTAGGACACGACGGTTCCGGATTTGTACCTTCAGCCACTATGTGCACCGTAGTTGACGGAGCGGTAAGTACGGGTGTTATTCCTTCACGCTTTGAGTTTACCCTTTCTAGTGCTAGTGGCACATTAGCTGTTAGAGCTAACATAAAATCTACTGTGGCAGAGTTTTTTGTTCCGCCTAGATTGCCAGTGGTTGCAGATGATACTGCTAGAACTGCACTAGTGCCTACTCCATCTCAAGGCATGCTGATATTTATGGCTGCAGGAGCAGCTCCTGCAGCAACAAATAAAGTTCAGGTATACGATGGCGCTGCATGGGTCAATCTACACTAAAACACCTAATTATAAATCACAAAAGATACTGTTGAGCTTAGGCGACGCCTGCGGTTATTTCCATATTTGTTCAGCAATATCTTTGACGTATATGCTGTAATCTTGAAATTTTTTCTGCCCTGTGGTTGGATACCAGCCTAATATATCTGTTTCGATACCTATGATTTTGTATCCGTGACTAGTCCAACCTAGTGCTGCAAATATTTTTTGTTGACTTGCTAAGTATCTTTTATGTATATTGGTGCTTTCAATTTTTGAGAAATCATCGTTGTCTTTACAATCTATCCAATAGAAAAACCCTGTGTCCTTGATTTTATCACAGAAAAAAAACCAAGGCGCTTGATCAGTAACAGATTTGATGGCAAAACGTGACGATTTATGGTACTTGATATAATCTAATATTTCTGCGTCACTAACATTAGGCAGATCCATAGTCAACAAAACACTGGGATCTTGGAATAATGCAGTGGGAGTCTCTGTTTCACAGGTTATTTTAAATAAGATTCCTGATATAGCTGTCATTGTTGTTCCTTGTTTATCAGTTATTTATTGCGTGATACCACATTCTGCCAACCCCCATTCTCTTTCCCTACACCCATTACACATACCGCAGGGTTGAAGTGAAATCTGTTGTTGATCGCAGCTATTTGTATGTTGTAATAATTCTTGAATTCCCATTTTGTAATATAAATTAATGATATGACTTTTCGTAAGATGCTTGAACGGGTATCCTATTCTCAAAGAATTAGGTGTTTCAATTACTGTGATACCCACAGTGTGCTGTGGTTGTACCTGTATGATCCCCAAATATAAATATTCAAATCCTATTATTGTAAACGCCTGTCTCATTGCTGACTCAACTTGTTGATGTGCTGGCAGAGAAAGATCACCCAATCTCATAGGCGGTGACTCGTGTTGAAATAATTCATTAATCTTGTTTACCATGAATCCAGCTACATGCCGATCAGCTGGCCTCTGTATGATTATGGGCTGAATTATGTGTGGTGAGTTATCTCTGTATTTGCAATACAGTAAAAGATAATACAACAATACACTGTCTATGCCTCCACTGACCAAAACTCCGATCTTACCGACAGAAGGTAATTCTAGATCAAGTGTTCTGATATCGTGAACTGGCCCACACTGAAGTTTCATATATAATAATGTATGGCATATTTATCGTGATTTACAAGCACCTACGCTGAACGAGATAACTAAAGTATGATCATAGGCACAGGCATCGATATAGTGAACCTAAAACGGTTCTTCGACATGGATGAAGAACGATTAAATCTTCTAGCTAAGAGGATACTCACTGACGACGAACTTGTAGGGTTTCAACAAATAGATAAAGTCAAACAGCCTCTACATCTCGCCAAGATGTGGAGCATAAAAGAATCCATCGGTAAGGCATTTGGCACCGGAATATCAAACGACACGGTATGGAAAAACATGCAGATTCTTAAAAATCAATTAGGTCAACCTCAAGTACAGTTTCGAGGCGCACTAGCTAGGAAAAGCGTAATCTGTCATGTCAGCGTTAGTCACGATGGCGACTATTTGGTATCCAATGCTGTATTAGATCATGTACACTGAAATATGGATTCCAGGTAGGGATGCCGAACTGGATAGATTATTTGAAGAATTACGTCAGCATCAACACAGTGATACTGCTCATCCGTTACACAAAAATTATGCAGCAGAAGCATTTGTAGAATGTTCTGCATTGTCTATTACTTTTGAAAATGACAAACCCATTGTGTTGGGTAGTATATTAACTAGGCAGTGTTGGCCTGTCAGCACCTACAGAATATTAAACAGATTTTGGAAAGTGCATGAGCATAGACTTCCACATCTAGATCGTCATCATGGTATGGATATTTTTAGTAACACAGTCGAAGCCCATGTTGTTTATGCACTAAAAGAACTAAATGCAGAACTGGTTTTTATGAGTAGACAACATGAAAACTGGCAGGCATTTGCTACAAAGATTCTAAAACAAAAAATAGGAATCGAATTTAAATACAACAGTAATAAGTACCTCACCTGCGATGATCAACAAGATGATAATTGTTGGCAACCTATAGTGTATCACGGAAACGAAGAGCTGCTGAACCAATGGCCTTACAAATAGCACGATATATAAAATTCTGGACTCCTACTTGGGGAGCTTGGCTACCGATACAACTAGGCGGTTTGTATGCAATATGTATTTTGATTATTGGGCAAGGAGTTGACTATTGGTGGGCCTACACATCGATCGGATATGTCTTATTATCAGTTTTTGGCATTTCTGTCGGATATCACAGATACCTAAGTCATAATAGTTTTAAAACTAATCAATGGATGTGTAAACTTATGCTTTGGTGCGGCATTATGAGCGGTCAGGGAAGCCCTATATTCTGGCCGTTGATTCACCGAAGATACCATCATAAAGTAGCCGATACACCAAAAGATGTTCATAGTCCTCTTCACGGGTTCTGGCACTCTTACGTGTTTTGGTTATTTCGTATGCCACCTGTAATGGATTCTAAATACACTATTGATTTAATTCAAAACAAAGATGTATCTATAGCACATAAATTTTATTTTCCTATTCTATGGATATCAAACGCTGTGATATTTTATCTAAGCTACGATGTATGGTTATGGGGAATAATTCTTCCTGGATTTTTAGCATTTCATTCATATGCTCTAAACACTAGTATAAATCATTATCCACGCTTCGGGTATAGATATTACTCTACAAATGATAACAGCACTAATGTATTATGGTTATGGCCGTGTTTATTTGGAGATGCATGGCATAACAATCATCATGCAGACCCTAAAAATTCTAACTTCAGTAAGCATTGGTGGGAGATAGACCCTGCATACTGGTTGATTAAATTAATTCGAACTGACTAAAGCCAAAATTATATTATGCAGATCACCCACGGTCCTAGCTGCCTGTGTGTCGGAACGATCCATATCTATTTCGATACTGAATTCATCTTCGCAGGCCACAACTAGTTCCGTGAAACTGAGACTGTCTAGTTTGAGATCGTCTTTGAGGGCGAGGTCTAACTCAACGGGAATATTGGGTTTATGTAATTTTGCGATTATAGCAAATAGTCTTTGTTGGATATCATTCATCTGGTATTTAATAAAAAAATCATTGCTATTTGTATTTTATGATTATATACTATAAATGTGGTCGTAAGCAAATTGGCAAAGCTCCCGCTGGACCCATAGTCCAGAGTGGGGACGGGGCGCTGACGTAGTTCGTAGCCTTTGTAGGTTCGAAACCTACCGACCACACTAAGGACATCTAATGGAAATAGATATAGACAGTTTTTCTAGTGGGCAGATAGCCAGTAAGATTTGGTTGGCAGAAAAACTAGAAACAGTATTAGAAAATCAAGGAAATCCAAGATTACGTGTGCTTTGCTTGGGAGGATGGTATGGTGTAACAAATTTTATTCTGCAATGTCGTAAAAAGTTACTAATTGACAAGTTTCTCAGCATTGACATAGATACAAACGTCGAAGCTGTAGCAGACACAATAAATAATCTTTGGGTTTGGAAAGAATGGCAATTCAAGGCCATTACTGCTGATGCTAACCTTTTTCAGTATTCTTCAGAAGACTACAACATTGTGATAAACACTAGTGTAGAGCACATGCAGTCTGATCAATGGTTCTCTAACATACCCAAAGGATGTTACGTGGTTTTACAAAGCAACAACATGCAGCATGCAGATCACTTTAATCAACATGAATCTTTAAATTCACTGATAGATTCATATCCGTTATCGTCGTTGATCTACGCTGATGAGTTAGAGTTTGAATACCCTACATGGGCATTCAAAAGGTTTATGGTAATAGGTAAAAAATAATCTTAAAGGAAAATATATGTCAAACACAGTAGAACAACTCAAAGCAGCAGTAGATGCATTTATCGCTGAGGACGTGAAATTTGTTGCAGGTAATAATGCGGCAGGTAGTCGTGCAAGGAAGGCGCTACAGGAAGTTGGTAAGCTGGTCAAAGCTCGCCGCAACGAAATCACACAAGAAAAAAACGCACGTAAAGAAGCTAAAACTGACAAGGCCTAACATGGATCTCAAAGATATCACGGTAAAGATTGGTAATGAATCTGACAGCCTCACAGTTACTGATACATTAACTGATACGATGAATTATAATTCTTATGACTATGCTTTGTCGTCGCAGGGAATAGATACTATCACTCTTGATGATTTAAATATTAGTTCATCTACAATTACATTACCATCTACCTATATAACCAACAACACTGGTATTGGTATAGGCGGATCAGGTGGAATATATAACACTACCACATCAGGTTACACATGGACTCAACCTTACACTCCAACAGTCAACATCACCAACGATGGTGTTGCAGTACAACAAGGTGCTGATATAAAAATTGGTAATCGCAGCATGAAAGAGTTCATGATCAAGGTAGAAGAACGTTTAGCTATTTTAGTTCCTGATCCTGAAAGACTAGAAAAGTTCGAGTCTCTCAAAAGGGCCTATGAACATTACAAAACCATGGAAGCACTTTGCTTCCCAGATGAAAAAGACAAGAAGAATGAATGTTAAACTTTTATCCTATTCACAGCCTGCAGACGAATCTAGACACATGGGCATCTCAGATGCGCAAGAACTCATTGCGTACTGCGCCCGTGTGTCCAATCCCTCAAACCAGCTCAACAACGAAACATCAGAGCGACTCATTCGATATTTGGTCAAACACCAGCACTGGTCACCCCTTGAAATGGTGTCAGCCTGCTGCGAAATCACCACAACCAGAGACATCGCAAGACAGATCCTTAGACATCGATCATTCTCATTTCAAGAATTCAGTCAACGGTATGCTGACCCAACTGAAGATCTTGCGTTCGTTACAAGAGAAGCTAGATTGCAAGATACAAAAAACAGACAGAACAGCATAGAAACAGATGATGTTGCATTACAACAACGATGGCAGTCTATGCAACAGCGAGTGATTGATGAAGCAAAGTACGTTTATGATTGGGCTATAAAAAGTGGCATCGCCAAAGAACAAGCTCGTGCAGTATTGCCCGAAGGTAACACGGTGAGCAGACTGTATATGAATGGCACACTGAGATCATGGATTCATTTTATAGAGTTAAGATCAGCTAATGGAACACAACTAGAACATCGACAGGTAGCTAGAGCCTGTGCTGAAGTCATTAGCAAAATATTCCCTATGGCACAAAATCTAGTAGACAAGGAAACGTCATGAAAACAGATGTACTTAAAGCAGCACTGCTGCGTAAGAAAGAAAATCAAAAAAACAATAATGACAAAAACAGCACGGATGCCGGTCACGGCATTCACGGCAGTCAAGTTAATACGAAAAAACCCACTAAGAAATCTGCAGGCCGTGGACGATAACACCAAGAAATTCTGTGAAAACTACTGTGTCAATATTGTAAATGACACAGAAAGACATGCAAGATATCATCCGCCACGTTTTTTCACAGACCCTGAACGTGCTGACATCGTCCGCAAAGATGTCACAGAATACCAAACTGAAAAGCTATTGACTATCAAAATCCCAGAGAGCCGCTTTAACACACTAGTAGAAATGGAAAAACGCTTCTTTAACAACAGTCCTCACAGCCAGGGCTACACAGACATGTTTGAAATGCTAATGGCCAAAGAACGCGAAGAATCACACTTTCGTATGACTAATGAGTCTGTGCAGAAGGCCTACGAACAGTACAGCATGATGCTGTATTTGTCAGGTTATCACAGGAAGATTTAAAATTGACTTCCATACATTCTCATAAAGAAAATACCACTGTAAAATCAATAAGAGAATTGCATATAGAAGCAACCACTAGATGTCAATTAGTATGTCCTGCCTGTCCTAGAACCTATGCCAAAGACAAATTAAAAATATCTGATATAGATATCAATGTTGTAGTGAAGTCTGCTAAAGGATTTAGTTTAGTATATTTCTGCGGAGATCACGGCGATGCTATCTATCATCCAAATTTTATCGAGATAGTTCGTCAACTCAAAACTAACTTTCCTTATATTAAGATCTACTTAGATACAAACGGATCAGGAAGAAAAATAGAATGGTGGGCTGAGTTATCTAAATTATTAGATCAACATGATAAGATCAATTTCAATATCGATGGAGTTGAATCTAATAATCATCTATATAGAAAAAATAGTAGATGGCAAAGTATTCTTGATGCGCTAACAACTGTCAAAAATAATTCAAAGTGTCAAGTTTTTTGGAGGTATATTGTTTTCAAACATAACGAGGACACAGTGTTTGAAGCATATAAATTATCAAAAGAATGGCAATTAGATTCTTTTACAGTTATAGAAAGCAATAGATACGACACCTTTGAGTTTCTTAGACCAACAAAACCATTAAACGATATAGTAAGAGAATTAGATGATAGATCCAAAATGTAAATCCGATAATATCTTACCGTATATAAATGCAGAAGGTTTATTTTTTCCCTGTTGTCTAATGGCTAACGAGCCCGATCTAAGTGATTTCAAATCATTGATTGGTCAGAAAATTAGTAGTATTGATTTAAATGTAGTAAGTATAGATAATGCTAAGAATAGTAAGGCTATACAGATATTAGAAAATACATGGATTTCTACAAATCCATTTCCTCCTTGTCAACATCATTGCGGAAAAAATTAAAGGAACTTATAATTACATTTATATTAGACTATATTAAATCGCATATACCTCAGTTTGAAATGGCTGGGGTTTTTATGCGTATCTTTTGTTTTACATTAGTTTCGTGGTTAGGTCCAGCAAGTCCATTTATGCTTGTTTGGATTGTTAACACTGTGGATGCTATATTGCTTACCTATTGTGCTATGCTAAAGAAAGACAAAGCATATACCCTATTAAATAGTTTTTGGATTTTAGTAGGTATAGTTGGCATCCTACGAGCAGGCGGCTGGATGTAACCAATCAAAAAAGAATCATATTGACAGGTTTTTATAAAGATTGTATAATTAAAGTGTTCGACAGAAAGGAATTATATGAGAAATTATTGGACCTGTTCAAAATTTGCAGATTGGATCCGCGGTACTACTAAACTGAAGTGTGGCACAGGCAAGGAATGGGCAGAATGGGAAAAGGCTGCCAAAGCCAAATATCCTATCCGTTGGTGGATCGCTGAAGAAGGGTTAGATAAAATTCAAGGTGTATGGTGTTATATTCCCGAAAGGCTAAATGATGTCCGCTATTATATCAACAATCGCTGGGTCACTAAGGCCCATGCTCTCACAGCTCATCCTCGCGACATTAAGCGTGGCGATTGGTGTGATGTTGGCAACCGTTTTCTTCCATGTCTTTTTAACGAACTTGTGGATTTTGTTGAGATAGAGCAGGCCTGGCATCACTGTATATGGAGTGACGATGAGCGTAAAAAATATGCGGTGCCATGGTGGCGCAGTGGATGGTTACGGTGGCGCACTTGGCGTTGCCCAGAAGCTGGACTAGAATATCTGCGTTGGGCCAGTTCTTTGACCAATGAAGAGTTTTTAGATGAAGGTGAAAAACATCTTGCAGAACCAACCTATCAGGCGAAAGCTGCGAAGGAAATTATTGAACTTTATACCTGGTGGAAGGAAGTCTACCCAAATCGCCCTGATGCTTATGATGCCAGTGGTTGGCATGACTACTGTAATATGCGGCGTGAAAAAGGTTATCACCTTCTAGACATGGAAGATAAAACTACAGAAGAGGCTGAAATGTGTCGTACAGCCTTAGATAAAAGTCGTGAAATAGAAAAGGCCCAGGCCGACGAGGACGAAGCCATGATGATTAGATTGATAAAAATAAGAGAAAGTCTATGGACATAAACCATGACAAATTGCAGAAGTGCTATGATAATTTCATTGAGTTCACTGATCACATGGTAGGAGTACATGGAGCCATGCCTGTGGCGGCTGTGATGATGACACAGGCCATGAGCATCTATAGATCCAGTCTCACAGAAAACGAATACAACAAAATGGTCGATGCTATTTCAGCCAGCAGAGATCAGGTCAAGACTTTTACCCAAGTGAATCTACAATGAAAGCACAGTCACCTGCAGAAGGCATACTTAAGAAAAACGATTGGGGTGATACCAAAATGTATCACGTGGTCTGTGAGTGTGGATCAGACTGGCACACGCATGATGTGTGGGTTGAAGCATCTGATATCGGCGTCGATGTATGTGTGTATGCTACTGTGAAATCACCTTGGTGGTCTATGAATCGATTCAAACAACTGTGGAATCTAATGACCAAAGGCTACATAGAGCAGGAGACTGTATTAACAATGAGTAAACAAACTGCATTAAATTATGCAGAAACACTGAAAGTAGCTATCAAAGATGTTGAAGAATTCCGTGGACAGGCTGCACTGAAAAAAGAAACAAAAAAAGCTATTGGAGAAGCAAATGTCCAAGACTGTGTCTAAAAGTCCCCAACGACATTCCTTTCAAAAGGAAGGTTATGTTCGGCGTCAGACAGAAAAAGGCGAGCCTGTCAACGAAAATTATCTAGACATGTTTGAAAAGATGCTTCACGAAAGCACTCACAAGTTCGACGATCCCCAAAGCAGAATCAACAATATGGAATACGATCTCCTAACCACTGATTGGATTTTGGAAAAAACTCGTGCTGACGAAGACTATGCCCAAAATCTCTATGCCGCAATGTGCAACAACGGGTTCATTCGTTTAGAAGTCATCCCTGTGCTGAAAGGCCAAGAATGGAGTTGCAGTTGGAGATACGCAGGAGGCATTGTGGCAGACATGCGTGAGGAAGGTGATTACATCGATTGGTACTGTAGTGGAATCGGAAATGCCGAGTCTGGATACGGATTAGACCATCGTCCTGCAAATGGATATAAGCCCGAAGGACAGATAACCGACGAGATCCGGACTGATCTCCAACGTCTTGGCTGGGTCATAGCGCCCGGTGGAGATTGGGAAAAATTTACCTGAGGAGATTGTGTTAGTATCATGAACTTTGAACTATACGAAGTTTGGGCAGTAGATGAAGTCGGACACGAAGAACTGATTGAAACCACCAGTTCAAGGCGAGAGGCTACAGAAATAGCAGAAGCCAATCTTGAATTGGGATACATGCAGACTGTTGTGTATCAAGAAGATGAAAATGGAGACCTGCATGAAATCAAGCGATTTAGACATGGTTGACAAAAATCTATTTTGGTGCTATAATATATGTATTGTTTAACACAGGAGTGACAGAATGGCAACCAAACTGAAAAAAGCCAGTATAGAGATTAGACAGAACAAACAGCGTGATTTGAGTCCGAAGTGGGACGGACATGAATCTATGACTCAAGATCAGTTCAGCAAACATTTCCGCCAGGCCATGAGCTACTACAGAATGGAATACAGTGGCAAGGATCTCAAGGCCAAAGTCATCAATTGGATGAGCGTGAATGGCTATCCCAAAGACACCATCAAGCAGTTTAAAGATACCAAAGACAACCGTTGTTCTGTGACCGTGGGTGCTATTGCCAGCAATCTTCTCAGAGGCATGCCTGCGCACAGACCAGACTTCAATGAAGGTCGCAACACCGCAGAATGGCTCAGCAAGGCCATAGCTGATATCATAGAAGAGGGCAAGAATGACGAACGTGAGCCAGAGGAAGGTGTAGAGATCAAACCTGTGCAGATTCAACCCAGCATACAGGAACGTGTCTACGAAGCATCATTGAAAATGACTGAAGAGATAGAAGACGCTCTAGAACAGTTTTCTGCAGACCCTGAAGCATTTGACCCCAAGGCATTCAAACTGTTGAACCTTCTGCGTGGTCGCCAGGTCAAGGCCGCACACGCCCGAGTAATTAAAAATCTCTATCAGAGACAGTATGACGAATATCTAGAACTTGCAGAGGGCGGTTGCGATCAGCTGAAAGAAGGCTACAGCCATTTGACTAAAGCACAGGTCAAGAAAATCACTGCGTTTTACAATGAGATCCTTACTGCCTGCGACATGCTGGCACAAGAAGCCAAGATCAATAAGAAACCTAGAGCCAAAAAACCCACAGACAAATCAAAACTTGTGGCTAAAATCAAATATCTCAAGCAAGACGACAAGCTAAAGTTGGTCAGTATCAATCCGCAAGATATCATAGGTGCCAAAGAATTATGGGTGTTTAATACGAAAACACGTAAATTGGGCAAGTATGTGGCCCAAGAATATCTTGAACTCAGTGTCAAAGGCACCACAATCACAGGATTCAGTGAGAATCTCAGTGTGCAGAAGACACTGCGCAAACCTGAAGAACAGCTGAAAGAGTTCAAGGCCGCGGGTAAGGTACAGCTTCGTAAGTTTTTGGATGAAATCAAAGCCGTAGATATCAAGCTAAACGGCAGACTAAACGAAGATTCTGTGTTGTTACGTGTTCAGTAAACAGTAAATCTTACAACAAGCAGGCTTCGGCCTGCTTTTTTATTGGCGCATAAATATATTACTATGAGTAATCTTAATAATATTTTAGCGGCCCTTGGGGATGAACTCAATGGTATAGCCCAAACTGCGCAGCCTGATGTCAAAGAAATAGCTAGAAAAATGCCTTTGAAATCGCTGACCGGCGATCATATCAAAGGAGGCACTGTACAGAACTTTGCCAGCACAGGCATTAAGGATTCGGCATCTTCAGTGCAGCTTACAGTGGATGATCAAGGTGTGCATGCCAAAACACTGACAGTAGATCACGTAGAAAATTTCACTGTGTCAGGAACTCTCAAGACCAAAGTACTAGTGGTTGATGAACTCCGGGCAGACATCAAGTTTGAAAAAGATCTTCCTATTACCTTTTCCGGAGACACCATAGAAGGCAAAGGACTGCTGTGGGCAGGCCATGGACACACCAAACAATTTATATTTGCAGCTAAACCTGATAGATTTTTTATGTCTGAAAATCTAGATTTCGCTCGCGGAAAAACCATTACTGTTAATAATATTAAATTAATTGATGAACAAGAACTAGGGCCCACGGTGGTCAAAAGCAGTCTGCGCGAAGTAGGACATCTTAAAGGACTCATCGTCGACGGCGGCCTGCGAGTTGATCAATACATGGTCTACAACAGTGCAACCAACAGATTGGGTCTTGGCACAGAAGATCCCAACAGCGCTCTTAGTATAGCAGAAGATGGAGTTGAAGTCGTAATAGGTACCAAGGATTCAGTTCGCGGCTATATAGGCACGCACGCCAGCAATAATTTTGACATAGTCACGGACAGCACCGTTAGGATCACAGTCTCTAGCAGTGGCAATATTCTACTAGGTAATCCTAGACTGGCTCCGGTACAGATCAGTGTGCATGGCAAAGTCAGTGTGCGTGTGGCCACACCGGATCCAGAAGTTGATCTGCACGTTAATGGTGCAGTTAAATTCAACAATAGGTTACAGACAGTCAACAGTTCATATCCCACAGCAGGCAGTTTTGCCAGTGGCGACATCGTATGGAATGCAGATCCAAGAATAAATCACTATGTGGGATGGGTGTGTGTTCAGGCAGGTAGTCCCGGTATCTGGGAACCTTTTGGTAAAATTGGAAACTCATAATCATGGCTGATCAAAAAACCATTGAAACACTGCTGGCCAGTTTTAGAACTGTGCTGGAATCTGGAGCAGAAGTCAATGCGGCTGAAGTGCCGTATATAATTATCAAAGGTGATATCAACGGCAAAGGCATACTTTGGTCCGGAGAAGGTCATAACAAACAACTGATATTCGCTGATAAACCAGAAAGATTTTTTATCAGTGAAACCATTGACCTAGCCAAAGGACGAAGTTTAAGTATCAATAACATAAAAGTTCTTGATGAACGCGAACTTGGCCCTACCATAACCAAGAGCAATCTGCGTGAAGTTGGACATCTCAAAGGACTGATAGTAGATGGCGGACTAAGTGTAAATCAATATTTGGTCTATGACGACAACACCAATAGACTGGGACTAGGCACTGATCAACCCAAGGCAGCTGTAAGTATAGTAGATCAAAACATAGAACTGATGTTGGGTTCTTCGGAACCTAATACCGCTGTAATTGGCACTTACAATTCTGCTGATCTTGAACTAGTCACAGACAACACAGCGCGAATAACCATACAGGCAGGTGGCAACATCGTTATAGGTAATCCGTCCACAGGCGATACCCGAGTAACAATCATAGGCAGACTCGGGGTCAATGTCAACAGTCCTGATCCAAGATGCAGTCTACACGTTAATGGTGCACTGAAATTCAATGATAAACTGCATCTCAGCGGCAGCGCAGAACCTACCAGCGGTGCATTCAATGAGGGTGATGTGGTCTGGAACGTGAATCCGCAGCCTGGCAGATTCGTAGGTTGGGTTTGCACACAGGCCGGTAATCCCGGAAGATGGAGCGGATTCGGAAGAATTGAATAATGTCTCGAGCGGTGGTTATTGGCAACGGTGAAAGCCGCAGAGACATTGACCTTGAAACATTTAGACCCCAAAAACTCATAGGCTGTAATGCCATTCACCGTGACACTGTGGTTGATCATTTAATCTGCTGTGATAGAAGAATGGCAGATGAAGCAGTTGCCAATCCCTCAACCAAAGACACACTGATCTACGTGAGACCGTCATGGTTCAAATATTTTAGAAAGATACTCAAACACAAAAACATTCGCACAGTGCCTCATCTACCCTACCAAGGTGAATTCAAAAAGGATGATCCAGATCATTGGGGCAGTGGTGGATACGCTGTGCTGCTGGCTGCAGAGTTGGGATTTAAGGAAATTGAAATCATAGGATTTGATCTGTACGCGACTGATCTAACTGTGAACAACATCTACAAAGGCACTAAAAATTATGCAAGGCCAGACGCACAACCTGTGGACTATGCCTATTGGGTATATCAGATTGGTCGGGTGTTCATGTATTATCCCGATCAACAGTTTACAATAAGAAATCACAGAGATTGGAAGATGCCTAGAGAATGGCAGAAAAATAATGTGAAGTTTGTTGTATTATAAATAGCTTGATAGTATAATAAACTACACACAAGCACAGCGGACTCCTACGTCATTCATCCCGCTTTATAAACTCTGCATGTCGTCAAACTTGCTACCTTACAAAGGAGACTAGAGATGGCAAAATTCTACTCAACAAAAACTTACGGCAATGATAGAGGACTATCCTGCTGCTTTAGACAATGGCGTGCCACACACAGCCATTGCTCAACACTACATGGATACTCAATTGGAATAAAGTTGATATTTGAATGTGACACACTGGATGATAAAAACTGGTGCATGGACTTTGGTGGTCTCAAAGAATTCAAAGCCTGGGCCGATCATATGTTTGATCACACACTACTGATCGCAGAAGACGATCCCTTATTGGATCGTTTCAAGGAAATGGCCGGTTGGAGTTCCGATCCAGAACACGATGGCAATCCAGAACGAGTGCAGGTAGAACCCTATCGTCGGCAAGGTATCTGCGATCTACGCATTGTGCCGGGCATTGGCTGCGAAATGTTTGCAAAAATGTGCTATGACAAAATGGCTTGGCTTATTGCTTCTGGTACCATGCGCTATCCTTTGAACCCAACTGTGCGTGTAAAAAGTGTAGAAGTATTCGAACATGCTGGTAATTCTGCAACTTACGAAGCTGATTTTCCTGTGGTACGTGCATAATTACCCGTTGCTGGGGTGGTTAAGCACTAATAAATAATTCCATGCTTACATTTTCCATTAACAAAATCTTTGCCAGCAACGAGAATAAAATGTTTTTAATTGCTGGACCCTGCCAGATAGAAAGCCGAACCCATGCAGAACATACAGCTGGTGCGATCAAAGAAATCTGCGATGAACTAGACATTGATCTTGTTTACAAAAGCAGTTTTGACAAAGCCAATAGAAGCAGCCTTAGAACTGAACGTGGTGTTGGCATTGACGAAGGTTTAAAAATCCTCAACAGCATCAAACATCAGTTTGGCATACCTGTGCTCACTGACATACATGAAAGCTATCAGGCACAGCTGGTCTCAGACGCAGGCATAGATGTCATACAGATTCCAGCATTCTTGTGCAGACAGACTGATCTGCTGTTGGCAGCTGGAGAGACTGGGTGTGTGATCAATGTTAAAAAAGGGCAATTTCTGGCACCACAGGACATGAAGAATGTTGCGGAAAAGATAGCCTCAACTGGCAATCAACGCATCATGTTATGCGAAAGGGGATACACTCATGGATATAATAATCTTGTTGTGGATATGCGTAGCCTACCCATTATGGCTGGCACCGGCTATCCAGTGGTCTTTGATGCCACTCATAGTGTTCAACAGCCTGGAGGTCTGGGGTCAAGATCTGGCGGAGATAGGACCATGGTCCCGTACCTGGCGCGAGCTGCTGTAGCCACAGGAGTACTAGCTGCGGTGTTCATGGAGTGCCATGAGAATCCTGACTCTGCTCCCAGCGATGGCCCCAACATGATACCACTTGCTGACCTACGAAACATTCTTGAACCACTGGTGGCCATTGATGGAATTGTCAAAACAAGAACGTAAAAGGATCAAACGTGAAGCCAAAGCTGCCAAGGCTCAAAGACAATACACAGCCATGGTGGCCGATCTTGATCCCAATACCAAGATAACGATCCTGTGCGTGAGGTTCGGCACCAAGTACGGCCGTGAATATGTAGAAAGACTACGCAACATGATATCACGGCACATCACTGTGCCATATGAGTTGGTATGTCTCACAGACGATCAGCATCCTATACCAGGTGTGCGCAGCATCGTACAGCCTAATGCCAACTATGCCCGAGGTTGGTGGCACAAGACGCACATGTTTGATCCCAATTTACCTATACGTGGACGTATACTGTACTTTGATCTCGATGTGGTCATCCATGCTAACATAGACAAACTCACTGTGTATGGTCAAGGACAATTCATGGGCATACATGATTTCAATAGAAAATTCTATGCTTCATGGCGATATCTCAACAGTTCTGTAATGGCCTGGGAACATGGCTCCCAGAGTCATATATGGCAGCAGTTTCAGACCAATCCCAGGGACGCACAGAGACTGCAGGGAGATCAAGATTGGATCTGGAAGCTGTGCCAAAGCAGTATCAAATTCTGGCCCAAAGAATGGATCATGAGCTACAAATGGGAGATCCGAAATCGCAGTGAGCTGACCATGAACAATGGCAAACGTACATTCTCTACGGTGCGCCATGACGTGATAACAGATCCAGAATGCTGTGTGGCTGTGTTTCATGGTGATCCAAATCCCTGTGTGGTTCAGGACAAATTTGTAGTTGACAACTGGCAGTGACTGTGCTACACTTGTTGTATGACTAAACGTATAGGCTTTGCCTGCAAATGGATCAATGATCCTTCCGAAATTGACGGAATGAAAATCAATGCCAAAGATCGAGATTTAAATACAGGCTCAACCACTGTGAGGTGGTTGCGTGAACATCCCGCACAGGCAGAACAACGCCTTTGGGATTTGATGCACAGAAACATAGAAGCCTGCTACAAATTGGTGAGCAGGGTGGGGACACTAGATGAAGATCTTAGAATGGTACGACTCTCAAGTGATATACTTCCTGTATACACTGAGCCTAGTTGGAAGTGGTTTTGGCGGCAGCCCGATGTCCGCGCCACTGCTGAGAGAGCATTTGCCAGAGTGGGTAATGTGGCTCGCGAGAATAGGGTACGCCTTAGTTTTCATCCTGGCCAGTTTTGCGTGTTGGCTTCTGCTGACCCGGGCATAGTAGATAGAAGTATAGAGGAGTTTGAATACCATGTGGATATGGCTCGTTGGATGGGATATGGCAAAACGTTTCAAGACTTCAAGATCAATGTGCATATCGCAGGCCGACAAGGTCCTGACGGTATCCGTAGTGCTTTGGCACGGATGACTCCCGAAGCCCGCAACTGCCTTACTATAGAAAATGATGAAATGACCTGGGGCATTGATGCCAGCCTTGAACTGGTCAAGGACTGTGCATTGGTTCTAGACATTCATCACCATTGGATCAAAACTGGAGAATACATTGAAGCTGACGATGACCGTGTTAAAAACATTGCTGATAGCTGGCGCGGTGTTCGTCCTGTTATACACTATAGTGTATCACGGGAAGACTGCCTTGTTGCTCATCCCCGACACATCCGCCCCGATCTTTCGACCCTCTTAGAGCAAGGCTACAAAAAAGCCAAACTGCGAGCACATTCGGGTTTTTATTGGAACACAGCTGTGAATCAATGGGCCTTGACGCATAGGTCATGGGCCGATATCATGTGTGAAAGCAAGGCAAAGAATCTAGCTTCCTTTGCCTTGCTGTCTGAAGATCAACGAATCACTTGACCTTGGTTTTACGAGGTGTCTTTGCTGCCGCTGGCTTCTTCACAGCGGCCTTTTTAGCAGCTGCCACAGCCTTTTCTTTGCTGGCAGCCGTCTGTTCTGCGGCAGAAGGTGCAGGTGCCACAGGTGGTTCTAATTTGTAAGGAACTTCTGGCGCGGCTTCCACTGGTTTCGAACCGAATATTTTCTTCAATAGTCCTAGCATTTGAATTCTCCTTGGTGAATTATTTAGTACTTGGAGACTGGTAGAGTCACACTCGCGGGCATATCCCAGATTTTTTTCTGCTCAACACCTATTCTTTGGGCAAATTTTTTGGCATCGCACCTGTCACAACAATGGAAATAATTGTTGCTGAGTCTTTTTGAATCCATGCGTTTCAGTTCCCGCTGAAACTCTTTATCACAGCTGTCACATACTAATAATACCACAGTGCTGGTTCGTGTATATTCATGTTGATTGCCTAGTTTACTGCGTCTAACATAATGATTCTGTTGAGATTGTGTAGTGATGTACATGTTGTATTTACATTAGGTTTATAAAAAATTGGGCTAAATACAGTCAGCAACTGCTTATCCTAGGAAAATACTATGGCAAGAAAGACGATTGATATCGGCGCTATTGGCAACGACGGCACCGGTGACAGCATAAGAGATTCATTCCGCAAAGTCAATGACAACTTTCGTGAACTGTATAGTTCGCTGGGTCTAGGCGAAAATCTCACATTCATTGGACTAGATGACACGCCTGACACATTTGTAGGTCAGAATGACGCGGCTACGGGTTCAACCCCTGTGGTCACTATTAACAACACAGAGTCTGGATTAGCTTTTAAGAGATTAGTTCCAGGAACAGGTATAGCTTTAGATTTTCAAACTAATCCTAATGAAATCACCATAAACAGCCAATTCTCCGAGATCGTAGCTGACCCTTCACCCCAGCTAGGTGGTGATTTGTCTATGCGATCGGGTGGCAATCAGTATAGAGTCATAGATGCCGGTCTAACTGTATCACCACTGCAGCCAATTTATAATCATGAATTAATTAACAGAGATTACGCAGATTCCAAAATAGCTAGAGCAGGAACTAATGCCACTGGATTAAACACAGCAGGCCAGTCAGTGCCACGTGCAGAATTAGGATTCATGAGCGGTCCTTTGATACTGTCACGCAGTCCTGAACCTGACGACGATGAACTATATGGTGGCTTGATTGCTGCAACCAAACAATACGTAGATTCCTCAGCTTTTGGCAGCACGGTAAATCTGTATGTGGCCCTTAGTGGGGCAGATGACAGACCTGGAATTTCCGCGGCACTGCAGGGGAGAGCATTGGCTTATGCATACAGAACCCTAGAAGCTGCGCTAAAACGTGCAGAAGAATTGGTACTAGAAGGTCCTGCGGAGATAGGACCTTACAAAAAGACACTTACTTTCAATGGAGGTCAAGGCACCTGTACTTTAGACAGCATTGTTGCAGCGCCTGGGTCAGGTTCAGGATTCGCTGGTGTTGTGCGGATGAGTGTAGACACAGCTGAGTTACTCAATGTCGGAACAAACTATTATCCTGGAGATATACTATCCATTTCTGGCGGTACAGGCACAGCCGTGGCAACCATAGAAGTATTAACCACTCAAACCACTCCTGGGGCTATTTTAACATATAGAATAGTTTCAGCAGGAGTATACACTGCATTACCTGGTTTCAGCACTGTAGGAACTACGATTACCACTTCTGGACCTTCAGCTATAGGGGCTATTGGTGTAGGAGCAACTTTTAACCTTACATATAGGGTAGCCTCGGTGTCTATTACCACAGGAGGCACAGGCTACAGTTTGGTCAGTGTACGTATCTCAAGAGCAGCAGGTGATACCACTGGCACAGGAGCATTTGGCACAGCTGTGGTAGTTGGGGGAGCAATCTCTAGTATAACTATCACAGATAAAGGATCAGGATTTACCCTGCTGCCAGTGCTAGAAGTTTCACTTCCTAGATTTTTAATTCGCACAGATGGCTATAGAACTGACTTCACCGGTGACGTGCTGACCAACACACCAGAAGCCATACGTGGTAGAGACATTCGCGAAGGTCTGTTTCTTCGAGGTGAAACATCTGGAGCACTGGCACAGATACTGACACATTCAGGTGCACTGGACAGTGACGGCAATGAAATCTTCGATGTAGATATCAAGTTCGGTAACTTTGTCATCGACGAAGTGATCAGCTACGGTGACATCTCAAAGAGCGTACAGATTTCCATACTTGTTGAAAGTGGTGAATACTACGAAAACTATCCATTAAAAGTACCACAGAACTGCTCTATAGTAGGTGATGAATTCCGTAGAGTCATATTCAGACCTAGACCGGGCATCAGTAGCAGTCCGTGGGCATTTCAAAAGTTCCGCCGAGATCTAGTCATAGACGGCTTAACACTAGCACCAAAACTGTTTGCACATCATTATCTCAGTGACCCTGAAGCACCTGTATACCCACCAATCAACAATCCTGGTAATTTTGACAGCGCAGCGGTGCTTATTGGACTGAATAGATCCTTCTTACAGAATGAAATCACTGCATGGATAGATAACAACATCGCTAATGCTAGTGCAGGTAGTATTTGGTTTAACTTTGAATACATCAAAACACAGTGTCAACGCGATATCGGTCTGCTTGCAGATGCATTTGCGTTTGACCTCAAGTATGGGGAGTACAATCGCACTGTCAGTGCAGGTTTGAAATACTACAGCACTGACAGTGCGCAGTATGCAATTTCAGCACAATTGGCTCAATACCAAGAAGTTTTGGTTAAATTGAATCTATTGATGCAGAGCATAATTGACAACACTGTGATCACACCTGTATACAATCAGATATATCCACAGATTATAGATCAGGCGTTTGTCAGTGAAGCAGGTGCAGATGCCGTAATTGCATCGTTGATCACTGCTATCAATGACATCATAGATGAAAGCGGTCCTGGATTTGGCAGTGTCAATACACCAAAAAACAATGATGAAATGGATGTGTTCTTGGCTAATGATGCTGTGCGCTGGCAGGCCATCACTGCACAGGGTCATGGTGGATTCATGGGCGTGCTGGATCCCACAGGCCAAATCCTGGCAAAATCACCTTACTTCCAAGAATGCGCATCGTTCTCTAGGAGCATAGATGATCAAATCTTTGCAGGTGGTATGTTTGTGGACGGTTTCACCGGGAACCTGCAGTTTCTACACAATTCAACCAGTGGTGATTCGCTAACACTAAGTGTGTCTGGACTACAGAGATTCCCACAGCTGCCCTGTTCATTCTTGGTAGATGATGGGGTGTTCCGTGTCAACTATGTCAGAGACTTTGTATATAATCCTGCTGGATCCACTGCTAACCTTGTGTTAGACGACACTAATCCATTCACTCGCGCAGCAGGCGCCCAGACATTGACGTCAATAAGTTTTGCTTCGCCTGCGGTATTCACTCGCACAGATCATAGACTGCAGCCAGGCGCAACCTTGATTTTCACAACCACAGGTACACTGCCTGGAGGTCTGGTAGCTGGACAAGAATACTACGTGACTGAGGATGGATTAACAAACAACACTTTCAATGTCACTGTATCGCTGTACTCACCTAATACAACACGCAACATCTTAACCATTGAAAGAGCTGGAACCGCAGTGACCATAGTGACCACAGAGGCACATGGATTTGCCAATGGCAGTGTGATAAACATAAATCAAACCGGCACTGTACTGGACAATGATAACGCACAGGTAATAACTGTGGTAAATGCAACAACGTTTACTTACACATCGGACTCTAGTGGGACTATAAACACAACAGCTACTCCAAATGGTCGTGTGGTGCAAAATGTACCAGTGACCAAACTTAACACCACCAGCGCAGGCTCTGGTGTCCATTCATACCAAAGACTGTATGAAATATTGATGCCTGGCAACAGATCACTGCTGTGCAACGATTTCACACAGATCAATGATCTAGGATACGGTATATGTGCTACCAACGGCGGGCTGGTTGAAGCTGTCAGCATGTTCACCTACTACTGCCATATCAGTTACTACAGTCTCAATGGTGCACAGATTAGATCAGTGGCAGGATCCAGTGCGCACGGAAACTATGCGCTGGTTGCCGAGGGATTCGATCCACTAGAAGTGCCAACGCCTACCGGTGTATTTGAAGAATTTGCACAAAAGGTTATTTGTTATAACGACAGCGGAAGTTTTCCCAACACCTTTGAAGGTTTATTCGTATATGTCTACGGCTATGATTACCTACCACTAAACGGTTCAGAACTTGAAGTAGACCACGGCGGGTTGCTGGGAATTTTTAGATATCCTATAACCAGTGTCTCATCAGAAGACACCTATCCGACAGGTGTGGTGCGGCTAAATTTGACCACAGGATCGGGAGGAGCTGAAAGTGATGGGTTGGCTGCCGTCATACCCGACAACACAGTGATGACACTGAGAAACAACAGTCAGATCATCCTCACTGGCGGATTGGAAAACGTGGCTGTGCGTCCCAGCACAGGATTGAAACTGCGTGAAACCGCTGACCTTGTGTATCGTGTTTTGTTATTTACAAACACAGTGGATCAGAATGGTCCATATCCTGTCAGTATAACCAACGCTTCTCCTGCAGTGATCAAGATGTTGGTGACCATCAACACTATTGCTACCAACGTAGTAACTACACAACAGAATCACAAACTGAAAATAGGTGACAAGTTTATACCAACCTCCACAGCAAATAATTTCGTTTCAGGCACCACTTACTTTGTGATCAGTGTACCGGAAGCTAATCAATTCACTGTCAGTGCCACCGCAGGCGGTTCTGTGTTTACACTGGCCAACGGTGCAGGACTAACCATACAAGGCGTAAAAACACATAAACTTTTAGAAAACTACACTATCAGTTTTAGAGCCACTGCCACATTCACGGGCACCATAGCAGGTACCACTCTGACCATTGTCAGTCTCACAGCAGGCACAGTCGCAGCTGGTATGACACTAAGTGGTGTTGGCATAACTGCCGGTACTACTATCAGCAGCGGTTCAGGATCAACTTGGACCATCAGCGTGAGTCATACTATTTCATCACCGTTGTCTATGACCCTGACCGGAGCTGTACCCACAGGCATCACCGCAGAAACTGAATACTATGTGTTGCCTGATGGATTAACTGACACTGAATTCCGTATCAGTCTTACCAAGAATGGAGTGGCAGTAAACACCAGCTCTGCAGGCACAGGCACTTTTACCCTCACGCACGAAGGTTTGACCAAAACCAATCTCAGAGAAAACTACGACTACGTAGAACTCACATTGAATACTCCAGGTCAGGCAGCGACTTATACACTCACAGCCACCAACACTGCCACTGGCACAAATATAATAACATTT
>SXGQ01153093.1_pt1 | contig 51668 bp, 90 predicted proteins | sample 3178371 | NCBI WGS metagenome assembly SXGQ01 (sample SAMN11356859, study PRJNA531348) | freshwater metagenome | isolation source: freshwater sample F1-20 | place: China: Fuxian Lake, Yuxi | collected 2017-12-25 | reverse complement strand
GTATCATTGGTATATGATGAATGATGAAGATAGAAAAGAAGCTGGACTCGTTGGTAGAGAGCATTTCTTAAAAGCAGAAACAGGATTGTCAGCAAAAAATATGGGTGATCGATTTATCAAAGACATGACAACAATGTTTGAGAAATGGCAACCTAGACGTAGAATGGAATTAGTTAAAATTTAAAATAAATAAAGTTATGGAAAGTAAAAAACCAGTTTTAGTATTTCAAGCTCCGATAGCTACGCGCTCAGGATACGGGGAGCGTTCTCGAGATTTAGTTCGAGCGTTAATTGCTATAGATAAATATGATATTAAAATAATTAGTACTCGATGGGGTAGCACTCCAATGAATGCTTTAACTGAAAAAGACAATGACATTTTGTCTAGACTGTTAATGAGCCAATTAACAGAACAACCAGAAATTTTTATGCAAGTTACGGTACCTAATGAATTCCAAAAAATTGGAAAATTTAATATAGGAGTAACTGCTGGTATCGAAACTAATATGTGCGATCCTTCTTGGATTGAAGGATGCAATAGAATGGATTTAATTTTAGCTTCTTCTACGCATGCAAAACAAGTTTTTGAAATTTCAGTTTTTGATAAATTAGATTCAAAGACAAAACAAAAAATTGGAGAATTGAAATTAGAAAAGCCTGTTGAAGTTTTATTTGAAGGAGTTCGTTTAGACAAATTCAAAAAGGAATATAGTAAACAGCCTGAGATTGAAAATACATTCTCAAATATAAAAGAAGATTTTAATTTTCTGTTTGTCGGTCATTGGCTACCAGGCGCTTTCGGAGAAGACAGAAAAAATGTATCAGGGTTAATTAAATCATTTTACGAAGCATTTAAAAATAAATCTAACGCACCAGGTTTAATTTTAAAGACTACAGCAGGAACTCCTTCAATTATGGATAGAGATGAAATCATTAAACGAATTAATACAATTAAGGAGTCTATGGATACTAAACTTCTTCCAAATGTCTATTTAATACATGGAGATTTAACTGAAGAAGAAATGAATGATGTTTACAATCATCCTAAAGTAAAAGCTCATGTATCATTTACTAAAGGTGAAGGTTTTGGAAGGCCGTTAATTGAAGCTGCATTAACAAATAAGCCTATTATAGTTTCAAATTGGTCAGGCCATTTAGATTTTTTAAATTCAGAAACGTCAGTTTTAGTTGGAGGTAAATTAACTAAAGTACACCCTTCGACAGTTTGGAAAGGAGTCTTAAATGAAGGAGCTGAATGGTTTACAATTGACTATGGCCAAGCTATTGCATTTATGAAAGATGTGTTTGACGACTATAAAAAATATACAGAAAGATCTAGAAAGACTTATCATCATATTAAAACTAATTTTTCGTTTGATTCAATGAAAACTAAACTAGATGCAATTTTAGAATCTAGACTACCTACATTTCCTAAATTAAGTACATTAACTTTACCTAAATTGCAAAAGCCGAATCCAGTTTCAGAGCCGTCAGCAATTCAATTACCTAAACTTAAAAAAGTTGAAGTGTAATGAAAATAAGTTATTGTGTTACTGCTTGCAATGAGCATGTAGAATTGGAAAGGCTACTTCGATTTTTATGGGAGAATATACGTAAAGAAGATGAAGTTATAATTCAATTAGACGTTAATCACACTACTGAAGTGCTTGAGGTTTGTAATTTATTTACAAACTTCAATCATGACGGTAATATATCTGTGCATGAAATTAAAAATAGTAAATTTTATGCATATCCATTAGATAATGATTTTGGTCGATTTAAAAATTATTTATCAAAAAACGCTACAGGAGATTATATATTTCAAATAGATGCTGATGAAGTTCCTAATAAAGAGTTAATTTTATTACTACCAGAAATTTTAACTGCAAATCCAGATAATGAAGTTTATTTAGTTCCTAGAGTTAATACTGTTGAAGGGTTAACGCATTGGCATATTGAGCAATGGAAATGGAATGTAAATGCAGCTGGTTGGATTAACTTTCCTGATTATCAATGGAGAATATATAAAAATACAAATCGCATACATTGGATTAATCGAGTTCATGAACGTCTAAATGGATTTAAGACGTATGCAATGTTACCGGCGGAAGAAGATTTTTGTCTTTATCATGATAAAGAAATTTCCAGACAAGAAAAACAAAATGCTTTTTACGATACATTATGATAAAAATAAAGTTAGTTGATTGGAAACGACATCGTAATGAATGTACATTTCGTCCTTTTGTAATGTCAGCTAATATCTTACGTGAAATTGGAATAGAATTTACTGAAGGCGATTCATACGACTACACTTGGATAGCTCAAGCTAGCATTATCGATCAAACTTTACCATATGCAGAGGCTGTTTATAAAGGGATAGAGTTTCTTTCTGAGTTTACTGGAGATTATATGATTATTGACGGACAAGACTCAACTTCATTAATGTATACCTATGATATATTTAAACATTCAAAGGCCATACGTCTACTTAAAACTTCTTTACTTAAAGATAGATCCTTATATAAGCAGGGATTCGCTTTTGGTAGATCATACTGGGGCAGTGGAGATTTTAAAATAGAAGATTTTAATCAATTTTCAGATCGAATTAAACTTTCAGGAACAAATTGGCTTTCAACTCATTGGACAGGAATTAATAATTGTCAAATGCATCCTATAAAACGCAATCGCAAGTATGATGTATGTGCAATGTTTCAATACCCATTGCAAAATCACGAGTTAAGTATTCCATATAATAGCCACAGAAAAAACGCAATTGATGTTTTAGACAACGTAACGGCTTCAGTAGCTAAATTACATAATGGAGAACGAGTATCTCAAAATGAATATTACGATCGATTATTTAACTCTAGAATAATTTTAGCTCCGTACGGCGCCGGTGAAATGGCTCCAAGAGATATTGAATCTATATTATTTGGTAATATACTAATTAAACCAGATATGAGTCATATTGAGACAGCGCCTAACATTTTCGAAGATATGCAAACGTATGTAGCTTGTAAACATGATTTTAGTGATCTTGAAGAAAAAATTGATATGATATTAGGAAATTATGAAAATTATTCTTATATTATTGAAAATGCTCGTAAAAGATTGCTCCAATTAATGGAACCTCATCATTTAGCATTTCATTTATATAACATTTTTAATGAATTATGAATCTTAATAAATATAATTTAACAGAAGAACAAATTAACGAATTTGTTAATTCAACGGCCGGATATCAACCGTATATAATTAACAATACTATGCAAGTAGTCGGCCGCGGGGCATGGCCACCGCCAGCACCTCAATATAAATGGTTTTATGATCAAAAAGCTAAGTCCAATGCAACACAGACACGGCATTGGGGTGAAGGCCATTATATGGTTATTGACAAAAATAAAGTAGATTTAGATACTTGGGAATTGATGATAGTGCATAATAATTCACTACGTAGTATGTTTAGTGATTTTATAGGATTAGCAGTTGATCAAACTAAAAATCCAGATACTGTAATTGAAATTGGATGCAATGACGGTGGGTTACTGTTATACGCTTTAGAGTTAGGTTGTAAAAAAGCTATTGGATTTGATTTTGAACCTAATCATGCAAGAGTTTTCAATCTACTTTCAAAAGTTACTAACTTTGATATATCATTTATTAATGAAGGATATAATTCGTTAAAACATACAATGAATTGCCCAGAGTCAGATATTGTAATTGCAAATGCAGTAATGTGCCATTTAAGTGACCCGTTATATTTTATTAAGTATTTATCTACAATAACTAAAAAGACTTTATTAATATCATGCGGGGTACATAAATCAAATAATGGAGAAATGACTATTAACTTTCATGGCAAACCTAAACATTACGGTTATTCGGAATTTCCAGATGTGTTTACTCATCACACTACTATTTCATATGATTTATTTACTTTCGCTTTAAAAGAATGTGGATTTAAAGAAATTTATGAGATTGATCATAGAAGTGAATATCCTAGTAAAGACTGGTATTATGGACAACATAACATGGGTTTTATAGCAATAAAATAATAAAATGATATGAAAAGAAAACAAATAGACGAAATGTATTTTACCTATCAAAACGGACGAAGTGGTATGCATTTGAATAGTAATACAATTAGTAAATATCTTAATCAAATTCCAATTGAATTAAATAGTATACAAAAAGCTACTAAATTTAATTCATCTATGTCTAATATTACATTTTTACATGGAAACTCAGCGTCTAGCAATTGGGGCGTTGATTATAAATTTGACGCTGCATTTATTGATGCTGACCATTCATACGCTGCAGTAATTAAGGATATTGGAGAGCCAAAAGGCAATGAGCCTAGAATTGGTAAACCATTATTAGATTGGGAGGGAGTAATATGTCAAGTAATATAAAAACAGTTTTAGTTACCGGCGGTGCTGGATTTGTCGGTACTAATTTGGTTATAAAATTAAAGTCTTTAAATTATAATGTAATTGTCTTAGATAATTTGTCATATGGAAAGTTACAAAATTATATTGAAGGAGTAACGTATATTGAAGATCATACAAAAAATATTAATGACCATAATTTAGTATCTATAGATTTAATTTTTCATTTAGGAGAATATTCTAAAATAACTCCTTCATATGAAGAAATAGATACGGTTTTTGACTTAAATATCTCAGGAAGCTTTGCAATATTAGAATATGCTAAATTAAACCAAATTCCAATTGTATATGCAGCGTCTTCAACTAGATTAGCGACTGAAGGTGATGGACATTCCCCGTATAGCTTTTTTAAGTCAGTAATTGCTCAGTTAATTAAAAATTATAGTAAATGGTATGATCTTAAATATAGTATTTGTTATTTTTATAATGTTTATGGACCTTACCATGATACTTGCAATACTGGATGGGAGACTGTTATAAGTATTTTTGAAAAGCAATATAAATCAGATCAACCATTAACAATTGTAGGAGATGGATTGCAGCGAAGAGATTTTACGTATGTAGGAGATATTGTTAATGGTTTAATATTAGCTTCGGAAAAATTGCAAAATGAAGAATATCAATTAGGATCTGGGATTGATTATAGTATCTTAGAGGTCGCTAAAATGTTCAGTGATAATATTACGTTTGTGCCTTCACGTAAAGGAGATCGTAAATATAGTAAAGCTGACATTGATGATACATTTATAAAATTAAATTGGACTCCGTTGCAACGATTAGATAAATGGATTGATAAAATTAAAAATGAAAGATAGTGCAATTGATATAGCAGTTATGATTACTGCTATAGACAGACCAGAGCTTCATCAAAAAGTATATTCTAAATATTTAGAATATACATCAAATGTTAATTGTAAATGGATAATAACAATTAATAACATTAATAATCAAATTGATGAAACTATACATAATATTAATAGTATATTTAATGGATATGATGTGCATATTAAACCATATAAATCAGGAGGTCAATATGCTGATTGGTATGAATCTGTTAAGTATTGCATTAATGAAGCCTATAATTCACAGCCTAAAATAGGATACTTATGGTTAGAAGATGATTGGCTATTAAATTCTGATATCAAATTAATAGATGATATCAAATTAATAGATAATGATAATTGTCATATATCGTTGCATAATAGAATACATGTAAGTTTTAATCCAAGTATATGGTCGCACGAGGCTTTTAATGAATTAATGTATAAGTCAATTAATAATCCTGAATCTTCATTAGGGTCTGGACATTATAATAAATTACAAACGAATCCAGAAAGAATTTGTTGCCCCCATCCTGAATCGACTAACTTTGTAAAGTCTTTAAAGACTGTTAGTAGATTTAAAGACGTTGGTCGCAATTGGCAAAAAGATAAATTAAATAATAGTAAAACATATAATATAAAAATAAAATGATTAAAAATAAATATTTAGATTGGCAACCGGTACTAGAATTTATAGATAATAGCAAAAGTTTGAGTATATTAGAATTGGGGTGCGGCGCTGGTACTTCATATTTAGTAGATAAATTTAAGTTTGTATATAGTTTTGAAACAAATTCTAGAGATGTTACTGGTAAATGGTTTGACTATACAAGTAAACAAAACCTAGGTAAAAATTGGAAAGGATATTTTGATAATACATTTCCTGGAATTAATATTAATATTGATAAATTTTATGATAAGGTTATAAATACTGTCGACATACCATCGATTGATGTATTATTTGTAGACCCAGGATTTGCAAACCGAGCTGAATGTGCTATTAAATTTGCTAATACATTTCATTTTAAATATATTTTTGTACATGATACATTAACTCAACCAGATTTATATAATTGGCAATTGTTGGAGAAAATGCCGGCACAATATATGTTACATACAGAAATTAATCAAGGTCAAGGAACTAAATTATGGAAATTAAATAAAAATGATTAAGGAAATAAACAATTCAGTAATTACGGCAGATAATATTATATTAGAAGATAACTGTTATATCGGTCAAAATGTGCGTATAAATGTACGTGGCACGTTTAAATTAGGAAGATGTTCAGTTATTTTAGATAATTGCACAATTAATTGTGAAGAGTTCTCATCTGGAGAATATTTGTTTATGTCTAAAAACGTTGAGATAGGAAGGGGTGGATGTCAAAACCCTGAAGCTATTGTAACTATTGGCAAAGGAGTCGGTATTTTTGAAGATGTTATTATCAATCCTAATAGCCCAATTACGATTGGAGATTATACAGGAATAGGATCTGAAGTTATGATATGGTCTCATGGAGCATGGTTAGATATTACTCAAGGATATCCTGCCGACTTCGGCCCTATTACAATTGGATCGAATGTATGGCTACCTGCAAGATGTATCATGTTACCTAATACATCAATTGGAGATAATACTGTAATAGGTATTGGTAGTACAATTACTAAATCTATTCCTAGTAATTGTATGGCAGCAGGTACTCCATGTAAAGTATTAAAACAAAATTGTTATCCTAAAACTCTTACTGATAATGAATTAAGTCAATTAATCGATCCGATCCTAGAGAGGTGGTTAGCAGTACTAACTCCACAGAAAAATATAAAGACAGTAACTCATCTAGAATTTAATAATATAACAAAAGACATTACTTTAAATCAAGGTAATAATTCTACAATTTATAATGTTACTAATAAAACTATTACTGGATATAATAATGAAGTAACAGAAGACTTAAGAGATTTTCTGAGACGAAATGGAATTAAATTTTTTACAGGTAATCCTTTTAAATCAATATAATGAAACTATTAAACTTTAATAAAGTACTTTGTTTAAGTCCACACCCAGATGATGTCGAATATTCAATGTCAGGTACTATAAGTAAATTTAATGAAACGCAATTTGATATTCTTACATTAACTAATGGCACTGCAACTGATACTAGTACTAGTACATACCGCCAGACAGAAGTAAGTAAATTTTGGTCATTAATGAATTGTCTTAATGCAAATATTCTTACGTCAGATCAATCACAATTTGAGACAATAACTTCAGCACAATGGGTTACTTATTTAGATAAAATAATTGCTAATGGGTATGATGCTATATTTACAACATCTAACAAAGACGCACATCAAGAGCATATATTCGTAAATAGCCTTGTGCCAGCTCTAACCAGAAATAAGCCTATTAGTATAATTGAATATAAAAGTCCTAGCACTTTACATTCATGGATACCTAATTATTTTATTCATCTGGAATCAGAATATACTAGTAAGTTAAATAGTTTACGCACAGCATTTACAAGTCAAATAGACAGTGTATATTTCAATACGAACATGATTGAGTTATTTCATACAGATTATAATTGCAATAAACGACTGAAATCATTAACTGAGCAATTTAATATATGCACTTTATATAATTAATTTGTTTATATTATTAGAATTACTTATATTAATAAAAATTTTTAAAGATGAAAAAGAATATAGTATTTGACGATTATGGGTTACCTGATACAAAGCCTGGAGTAAAAATGGCAGTTGATGAAGTAATATCTAAAAATATACTTAAAGTAGTTAAATATATTGGAGAGCCAAAAGGCAATGAGCCTAGAATTGGTAACCCATTATTAGATTGGGAGGGAGTAATATGTCAAGTAATATAAAAACAGTTTTAGTTACCGGTGTCGCCGGTTTATTAGGAAGTAGATTAGCTGATTGGATTTTAGAAAGATACCCAAACTATACAGTAATCGGAATAGATGATTTAAGTGGTGGATATAAAGAAAATGTCCATCCAAATGTAAACTTTTATCAATGTAACCTTATTATTAATAAAACAACGATAGAGTCTATATTTGACACATATAAACCGGATTATGTATTTCATTTTGCGGCGTATGCTGCTGAAGGTCTATCTCCTTTTATTCGTACATTTAATTATGATAATAACTTAAAAGCCACTGCGGTGATTGTCAATGAATGTATAAAACATTCAGTTAAGCGATTAGTTTTTACATCGACATTAGCTGTATATGGTCATGGAAATGGAGGTATATTTGACGAATTACAAATTCCAAAGCCTATTGATCCATACGGAGTGGCAAAGTATGCTTGCGAAATGGATATTCAAATAGCAGGTGAGCAGCATGGATTAGATTGGGTAATTATAAGACCTCATAATGTATACGGTATTAAACAAAATATATGGGACAAATATCGTAACGTATTAGGTATTTGGATGTATCAACATCTAAATAATCAGCCAATGAGTATATTTGGCGATGGGGAACAAACTAGAGCGTTTAGTTATATTGATGATAGTTTAGAGCCACTTTGGAATGCAGCTATTTTACTAGAAGCTTCTAAAGAAATTATTAATTTAGGAGGTATTGAAGAATATACAATTAACGATGCAAATAAAGCACTTTGTGAGGTATTAGGATCTGGAACTGTGCAGTATTTTGAAGCTAGACATGAAGTAAAGCATTCTATTCCAACTTGGAAAAAGTCAGTAGACATTTTAAAATTTAAACATAACACAAATTTAAAAGAAGGATTAACTTCCATGTGGCAATGGGCATTAACTCAGCCTAAACGAAATAGAATAGAATGGTCAAAATATGAATTAGATAAAGGATTATATAGTTTTTGGAAAAATAATAAATAAATTTGTTTAATTAAACAATTATTCTTATATTATCATTATGAAAAAAAATATAGTATTTTGGATAGGCGTGCGTAGCCAAGATCCACTTTTACAAGAAAAGCATGGAGGATTTAAGTATTTAGATATATCTAAACAGTCATGGGAGTATTGGTGTAAGAAAAATGATGTTACATTTTTTGAATATCACACTACATCAGAAATTGACACAGGGTCTCACAGGCCTACATGGGTAAGATGGTTTGATGTATTTCCTTTAATAGAACAATCTGGTATTGAATATAATAAAATCGCCGTAATTGATGGAAGTACGATTGTAAAATGGGATGCACCAAATTTCTTTGATATGTGCGGTGATGACTTAACGGCCTTTAAAGCTTTAGAGAATGTTAATTGGGTATATGAAGCTGTGCAAGGATATAAAGAATTTTTCAATAACTTTGAATTTGATCTTACTAAATATGTAGACTGCGGATTTCAAGTATTTACTAAAAATCATAAACAGTTTCTTGATAAATTAAAAGAATTTTATTATATTAATTATGATAAATTAATGGAACTGCAAAAATCAGTAAATAAAGGAACGGATCAGTCAGTTTATAATTACTTATTACAAATTAATAACATTAAAGTCGATACAAATTTACATCCTGGGTTTAATTTAAATCATTTACATCGATTTGATTGGTTTCAAAATAATTGGCAACTTAAAGAAGATCCTACGCCATTTTTTATTAAGTATGGTTATGTATGGAAATATAGCGGATTTCCAAATCGCGGATACCGATATGATTTAATGAAACAGACATGGGACTTAATCAAACAAAATTATGAGTAAAAATATAGTATTTATAGTTAATATATCAGATCCAGACAAAGCTACTAGATCAGCACCATATCAATTATCTATTAATAGTTGGAAACATTGGTGCGACAAAAATGGTTATGATTTATTTGTATTAGATCAGCGAATATATCCAAAAGAAATTATGAATGCCAATTGGCATAAAATTTTTGTATTAGATTTATTAGAATCTAATGAAATTGATTATAATCAAGTTTTAATAGCAGATGCTGATACTATTATTAATCCCGTAGCTCCAAATATATTCGATCTTACAAATAATAAAATGAGTGTTGTTAGGAACTATGGGTCGATGGATTGGGTTTGTAGAAGTTATGAAAATTACAAAAAACACTTGTTTCCTGAAATTAGTTATTCTCCCATTGATTATTTTAATTCAGGCATGATTATAATTAATCGAGCTCATAAAGATTTTTATACAAAAGTACAAAAATTTTACTTAGCTAATTATCAAAACATACAATCTATTCAACAAACTTATGGAGTAGGCACTGATCAACCAGTTTTAAATTTTCTTACTAGAAAAGAAAATATAGAATTAAATTTTCTTCCATATGAATGGAATATGCAAGATATGTCTCGGTTTGAAATTTTAAATCAAAATTTAACTTTTATTGAAGCTGGATGGTTATATCATTTTTGTGCAATACCAGGCGGCGATCAATCTACTAAGTATTGGATGAATCAAACGTATAATAAACTTTTTAAAAATAAAATATGAAGCCTGCATTTATCGTAACAGTACATCAAAGTGAATTATATAGACCAAAAGGTCATGAGTTTTTAACTAGATATTTAGAGTCATTAAAAGATAATCTTAAAATACCGTATGATGTATTCATTATGGAAAACGCATCTGAATTTAAGTATTCAGCTCCAAATGAATATCATTATCATTATTTTCCTGATCAAAAATTAGGTATGACTCGAGCTTGGAACGTAGGGGTTCAATTAGCTATAGAAAATGGAAATGATATATTATCTGTCACAAATGAAGATGTATATTTTAATGATACTATAAATGACTATTTTAGTGTTATTGAAAATTCTAAAAATTTAGAAAATTCTATTTTTGGTCCATGTAGTGACTGTAAAACTACATTTCCACTTCAGTACAGAACTCAGCCAATTAATGAGATAGCTGATATTACAAATTCAACTCATGGTATACATGGATGGTTTACTACATTTAGTAAATTTTATTATGAAAAGTATAACATTAATAAAAATATATTTGATCCTGGTAAGTATTGGAGCGGCCAAGAATTTTTTCAACATAGAGATTGGGATCTAGGTGCAAAAAGTTATGTAATTAAATCTTGTATATTACATCATGATCATACAGGTAGTTGGAGAAAGACAAAGAGTGATATACCTCAGCCAACTCAATCAGCATCTAAATCATAGATAATTTGTTTATATGAATTTAATTTAATATATTACTAAAATGAAACTAAAAAATAAATACATCATAGGAGTTCATGTAATGTTTTATGAAATAGAAATGTTACCTGAATATATAGATTCTTGTATTGGAATGATGGAAGGAATAGAAAATCCAGATAACGTGCATTTTCATTTTACTTTCAATACATCGGAATACTTTGAAAAGATTGATACAAATGTAATATCTAAAAAAGATCTAGATATAAAGTTTTCTGAAGAAGCTTTTAGGTTGCAGCGTGTTACTGGAGCAATATCTATAATAGATTTTAAAGATAATAATAATCCAGTATATAATGTAGCTGACTATCGCCGAGACTTAAATTATAAGTTTTGTAGCAATCATGATTTTGTTCTTTGGGGAGAAACAGATTCTTTATGGCCAAGAGAAACGTTACCAATTATTGAGCAGGTAGATGAATATTCGCTTCAGCAAAAAATTAATAAGTATGTGCTATTCTTCTCTGAAAGAAAGATGTGGGATCCAAGTTGGGCTGTAGTAGAGCATAATGACTTTACTAATGTACAATTTATAGATAACAATGATTGGGCTTTAAACAATACAGCTTCAAGTAAATCATATATGACTTTAGGTCAAATGTATACTATTAATGATAAAGCAGAAGAGATTGACATTCGAATTTTAACTGAACCTAAATTTGACGGATCTTGTTTAGTAATTAAGTCTGACTTAATTAAGTCTGGAGTTAATATACCGCATGCTCTTTTATGCTCAGGAGAAGATACCAGTTTTGCTGACATGGCTAAATTGTTATTAGGAAATCAATTTAGACAATATGTAATTAAAAATATATTGCGAGTTCATAACAGAAGACACCCGAAAAAACGTTTATATATTTTAAATGAAAGTAATCCTAGAGGGTTCTGTGGTTTAGAAAAAGGGAATTGGTGGATGATATTAGAAAAAATGTCTAAAGAAAATTTAGCGACATTAAGATATCAACATAATGTCTATACAATGAATGATGTGTTTAACAAAATAAAAGAAAACAAATATGAAAATGCCAATTAGTGAAATTGCAGATCGTTTATCGATTGCAATGTTGAAAAAAGCTCGTGCCAGTGCCGACAATCAAATAGAAATTGATACTTTAATGAATGAAGTAAGTAAATATATTGGAGCGTTAGAATATGTAGAAAAGCTGTTAGCTATTAACGGTGATATTTGGGACTTAGAGTCTGATATTCGTAAAGGTAAGGAAGCTGAATTAGGATTAGAAGAAGTAGGACGCCGAGCTATTAAAATTCGTGAATTTAATAAAATTCGAGTAGGATATAAAAATGAAATGGTTACTCGATATGAAGAAGGATTTCAAGATATAAAAATGAATCATGCGAGCGCTTAATTTAACAGTTGCTATCGATGATATACACCCTGAAAAAGGTTGGGGACTTCCTGGGGATGAATGTATGTATTATTTACATGAACTTCATAAAGAGTTTGAAACTAAATTTACGTTATTCATCCCTAGCAACTACCATTCTAACTATCCAATATCTCAATATAAAGATTGGATAGATTGGTTAGTATCTTTAGGTTATTTTGAATTAGCAGCTCATGGGCATTTTCATCAAACTTCAGATCCTCAAAAATGGGGTGAATGTGAATTTGCAGAAATTACATCGTCAGAGGAATGTTTAGAAAGAGTGAATGCAATTTGGAAAGAATGGAATCAATTAAATTGTAAACCTAAAGGATGGAGAAATCCAGGTTGGTTAGCACAGAAACATTGTATTGATGTTTTAGGTAAATGGTTTCAATACGCCGCAGTGCATTATGAGCATAATCATAATTTTCAATGGGATTGTAAAATGCTATTTGGTCATGACGGTATACATGAAACAGACATTAAACTTCATAACGGTAATACATTAATGTTTCAATCTCATATTGCAGGAGATTGGAATAAAAATGTTTGGAATGAAGAAAATTACAAACAGTTTAAATTGTCTTTGGAATTTTTAAAAGAAAATCATATATTAGAAAATAAATTTTTAATGGAATTATGAAGATAGCATTTTTTACAGAAATGGGGTTCAATGGAAAAATTTCCAGATCTCATGATAATATGCGAACTGAATTTGCTTGGATGTGTGCTTTAGAAGCAGATCATTATCCTATAGGGTCTATCCCGGTAGATAAGTATGACTTAGCAATAGTTATTATTCCTAAAAAGAATCCTAACTTCAATATTGAAGATTTAAAAGCGTCTTGTAAAAAAGTCGCCGTAATGCAAGAAGGTCCTAATTGGTATTGGCAAGATTATGATTTAGCAAAGCAAGTTTGGTATTTTAATACATTGACAGTTGCAGATATAATTTTTACTCATAATGAGTCTGATAGAAAGTATTATCAAGGATTAACATGCCATCCTGACGTTAGAGTAATGCCTTCGTTGATGATTGAAGATTCAATACCAAAGAATATTGAATGTCCCAGATCTGGAGTTATTATAGGAGGTAATTTCGTGTCTTGGTATGGAGGATTTGATTCTATGATAATTGCTAAAGACTTATCCGAAGAAGGCACTGTATATTGCCCTTCAATGGGCCGTAAACAACCTTTAGAAGATAACTTGGTAAGTCATTTGCCATACATGAATTGGTCTCAATGGATACAGCAACTTAACAACTTTAAGTATGCTGTGCATTTAATGAGAACTCATGCTGCTGGAACATTCGCTCTTAATTGTGCTTATTTAGGAATACCTTGTATAGGGTATAAAGGATTAGATACGCAAATGATTTGTCATCCAGATTTAACAGTAGAAGTAGGAGATTTAACTTCTGCAAGAAATATCGCTTTAAAACTTAGGAAAGATGAAGAATTTTACTTATATTGTAGTAAATTAAGTAAAGATATGTATAATAAACATTTTTCAGAATCACAATTTTTATTAAAATTTAAAATATGAAAAGAATTTTAGTTACCGGAGGTGCAGGTTTTGTTGGCACTAATTTAATCAAACGTCTCTTAAAAGAAGGTCATGAAGTAGTATCTATAGACAATTACTCTACAGGCACTGCTAATAATCATCAACCCAAAGTTGAGTATTGCATTGCAGACTGCTCTGAAATAACAGATTATTCGGTATTTGGAAAATTTGACGTTGTATATCATTTAGCTGCATTGGCTAGAATACAACCTTCATTTCAAAATCCTATAGGATACTTTCACGGCAATGCAGTAGCTACATTTAACATTGCAATGTATTGTGCAAATAACAATATACCTTTACAATTTGCAGGATCTAGTTCACATCACTCAGGTAAATTTAAAAATCCATATACTTTTGCGAAAGATGTGTCTGAAGATATAGTTCAGTTATGTATATTACATTATGGATTAAAAGCTACTATAACTAGATTTTACAATGTATATGGTCCTTATCATTTGAAAGAGGGAGGATATTGCACTGTTATTGGTAAATGGGAGAAAGCTATTGAAGAAGGTCGATCAATTACTATTTATGGAGATGGGACAAAAAGAAGAGACTTTACTCATATAGATGATATTGTAGATGCGTTATTGTTGATTGAGCAAAAAGAAGCTTGGGGTTATTTATTTGAGCTAGGCCGTGGAATTAATTTTTCAATTAAAGAAGTGGCTGATATGTTTGAATATGATAGCATCGTTTATGAAGCAGATAACCCAGGAGAAGCTGAAATAACTTTATGTATGGATACATTTGCACATGATATGTTAGGTTGGGAACCAAAAAGAAATTTACGAGATTACATTAAAAATTATATACATGAGAATCAGTTTTATAATTCCAAGTAGGAATAATTTAAAGTATTTAAAGTGGGCTTATCAGGCTATTAGAACTAATCAAGGCAATCATATTGCAGAAATTTGTATTGCAGATGATCATTCAAATGACGGAACTTGGGAATGGTGTCACCAAGTGTTAGCAGAAGGCGATACTCATTTTAAATGTATTCGCAATGACGGTCCTAACCGATTAGGTCATACTATTTTATATGATAAATTAGTTAATGAAGTAGCTAGCTATGATGTATGTATTATTTATCATGCGGATATGTATTTATGCCCAGGAGCTTTAGATGAAATAGAAAAGCATATAGGATCTAAAAAGATAGTATCACTTACTCGCATTGAACCACCTCTTCATCCGCCAGGGCCAGAAAAGCTATTGCAAGATTTCGGAACAGAGCCTGAAGAGTTTAACGAAGCTAAGTTGTTAGAGTTTGTTGATTATACACGGCAAGAGTATGTTACTAAAACTACTGAAGGTATTTTTGCTCCATGGGCTTTTATGAAAGCAGACTTTCAAGAGATAGGAGGTCATGATCCTTTATATGCACCGCAGTCTAAAGAAGACTCGGATATATTTAATCGCTTTCAACTTAACGGAGTTCAGTTTATTCAAACTTGGGCAGGTCTTGTATATCATATGACTTGTAGAGGTTCTAGATTTAATCCTACATTAACCAATCCAGGTAAAAATAGTTCAGAGTGGGAAGAGCAAAATAAAAGATCAACTCGAAACTTTATTCGCAAATGGGGACATTTTGTAAAACATGACCCGCTTATGAAACCTATTATACCACCCAAATACAATCTTGGAATTGAAATTAAAAATTGCCCCATACAATTGTTACACGCTTTAGAGCCTTGGTGTACGACAGTATACGTAGATAATATCGGTAACATGATAGAGCATTATATTAATGTAGAACAAAAAAATACTAAATTTGATTTGAAAAAGCGAGTCCACTCAAGAGATCATTCAAATCCATTAGAGTATCATGATGTAGTGGTTTATGTAGATGGGTATAGATTTACAAATACAGATTTTGAATATATTCAGAATATATCTGAAATTATACAAGATGCTAATACAGCGGGAGAGTTTGAATTAGGTAATTTTAAAGTTACTATTCAATTTTTAAATGAAATGCAAAATGAATTAATTAAATTAAATTAAATGGAAACATTAGGAATTATAGGCCAAGGATTTGTTGGCAATGCAGTGCGAGAAGGAATGAAAACGCACTTTAATGTTAAATGTTATGATAAAGATCCAAATAAATTTAGCAATGTAGGATCAATATTTGATGTAGTAGAAAGTACAGATGCGACTTTTCTTTGCGTGCCAACTCCAATGAAAAAGTCAGGAGAATGTGACTTAAGTATTTTAAAAGCAGCTTTAACTGAAATTTCAGAATGTGTTAAAGTACTTCATAAAGGAACGTATATTGTCGTTATTAAATCGACTATACCTCCAGGCACGACAGAATCACTTAACAAAGAATTTACTTTTTTAGATATAGTATTTAACCCAGAGTTTTTAACTGAAGCAAATGCTGTTAATGATTATTTAAATCAAAATAGAATTATTGTTGGTGGAGAGCGTCCTGCAACTTCAATTGTTAAAAGAATTTTTTCAAAAGCATTTCCACAAGTGCCTATTATTAAAACGAGTTCAACTATTGCAGAAACTATTAAATACGTTACAAATACTTTCCTTGCAATGAAAGTGTCTTACGCCAATGAGATTTATCAACTTTGTCAAGGTTTAGATATTGACTATGACAAAGTAATTGAGTATGCACGTTATGATGAGCGTTTAGGCAACTCGCATTGGGCTGTTCCCGGGCCTGATGGCGATTTTGGTTTTTCAGGAAGTTGTTTTCCAAAAGATATTCAAGCTTTAATATACCAAGCTAAAATGTTAGGAGTTGATGTTACGATTTTAGAAGCTGCATGGAAGAAAAATCTTTTAGTCAGACCATCTCGAGATTGGGAATTATTAAAAGGCCGCGCGATTAGTGATGACACGATTAAGTAGTATTACCGGTCATTGTTTTGTATCATTACCTATATTATATAATGAGCCAGTATTTTATCTTCATGCCAGGTGATAAAGAGAAAGACGCTTTACTTGATACTAATTTATTAGGTGAGGCGTCTTTCAATACTTTTTATCCAGGTGCTGGGCTCAAAGCCTTAATGCGTATAGTCGACACTCACCCAGAGCTTCTTACTCAAGTTACTATTAAAACAGATCGAAATGAAACAATATCTGTAGAAGAATTTTTAACAAGAATACAACCGTTAAAGATGTATCGTTGATATTTATTAGAAATGAAACTTCATTGTAAATATCATAAGCCGATACCAGTTAATACCGATATTATATCTAAACGTATTAATCCTGAGCACTTAGCAAGTAATTTACTTTTACGCGGCGCTTGTCACGTTGATCATGAAGGATTTGATTTAAATGAAATAGAGCAATCTTATTATCAAATGAATGGATTAGAGTTTGCAAAAGATTCTACATGGTATAAAGATGGTGGTCAAGAATATGGTACAAATGCCATTCTTCAAGATTGGATTATACAAACAGAAGCTTCAGATTTAATTGTAGATCATAGTCATTTTGTATTTAAGTATCCTATTATAGGCGCCGCTGCTAAACAAATTAAATCATATACAGAAAAAAGACCGGAACTGTTAAGACTTTTGTCAGTTAAATTTAAGTGCGGTTTGGATTTATGTATTGATTATATCAATAAAGAATTAGACATTGTAGAGCCTGTAGTTCATATAGAATGGGACTTTTTTGATATTAATGAATTAACTAGCACGGCGACTTTAGTTGAAGAAAAGCTAGAGTCAGGATATATTGAAAAAGTTTTGCCAGCTATTTTAGAATTTAATAAATTAGCCAGAGAAAATAGAATAGATGCATTTACTCAAGCAGATGTAAGAGCTCTTTTAATCTTTGGTCATAAATCATATAAATTAATACCTACATTATGATGCATGAAGATTTAAGAGCTTGGTTTGGTAAAGGAAAACAAGGAGGTGTCGGCGGAGGAGGCTGGGATCGATATAATAGTAGCGGAGATCGAGTTGGTAAGTGTGGAGATGCAAAAGAAGGAGACCCATATTCTGCTTGTTTATCTAAAGAAAAAGCTCGTAAGTTAGGAAAGGCAGGTAGAGCTGCTTTTGTAAAAAGAAAACGTGCGGCGCAGAAACAAGGAGGCGATGCTAAAAAAGGTGGAGAAAAATCAAAAGGACAAAAACCAATAAAAGTGAAAACAGGAATTAAAGAATCTACAGAAAATTTAGACCCAAATAATTTCTTAAAGAAATTTCAAAGCGATACTAAACTATCTAACTCATTTAAGTATCTCGGGACAAAAAATAAAGAGCATATTTACATTGCTCCAATTACTGATATAGGATTTATGAATTTGATTATTAGTGATGCTACTATAATGGCTCGTATAGTAGATGATTATGCGTATTTCGGAATAATATATACTTTAAATGGATTAGAGCAGTTTGATGCTACTATATCACTTTTAAAGAAAACTGATAAAGGTATAATAACAAAACAATTCGACGATAGCGATCCTGATTTTAGTAATGCTAATACTAAATTTGCTTCGCTAATTAAATTTATGGTTAACGAGCAAGCTTTAAATTTATTTTTAGAAAAGAATGTACCTACCGATCCAGCTAAATGGTCATATTACAAATCTCGAGCTAAAGAAAAGTTTGACGTATATCCTAGCGCGTACGCAAATGCATGGGCTGCAAAGCAATATAAAGATGCCGGAGGTAAATGGCGTAAAGAAGAGTCTGTACTTAAATTAGAAGCTGGATTGCTTGATGTATCTAAACCTTATGAAATTCATGTAGGTGATAAAGTACGTAACATCAATCCTACTTGCACTCATTATAGATCAACTGGCACGGTATTGTATGTGCATGACGATGGTGACATTACTTATCAAGTAGATAATAATGGAGCGACATATACACCGGGCGATGAATTAACAAAATCAGCAGATCAATTGATGAAAGTTTTTATGAGAACTCCTAGACCAGGATACGGATCATTTTCTAACGAATAACATTTGTTACAATGTAATTAATTTCTTATATTTAATAGTATGGAAAATTATTTCAATCAAGTAATGACAGATGCATATATATTGCTATCGTCAAAAAGAGTTAATTGGCCATATGAATTAGATAATGACCAAAAGGCACATTTTATGGAAAATGTAATTAAATACTTTTCTGAGTTGGAAGACTATCGGAAATGTAGCTTAATTCAAAAGAAATTAGATTCATTTAACAAAAGAAATAAAAAAACAAGTTATGGCAAACAAAGTAAGGATAGGGATTGACGTCGACGGTGTATTAAGAGACTTTGATTCAAAACTCATGGAAATTGTTAGAAGAGAATTTCCAGATAAAATACTTTCAGAGCAAGCTACTACATGGGATTACAATAACATTGATATAGATATTAATGAGTTATCCAAAATTTGGAGGGAAACTCATTGCGAAGAAATTTTTAGAGAAGCTGAATTAATTCCTGGCGCGATTCAAGAGTTTAAGGAACTTCGTGATTGGGCCAGATACCAACCTGCAAGATATCAATTTGTATGTGTTACAACTCAAATGCCGTATAATGCAAATCATACTTTATATTGGTTAGGTAAACATAATTTTAACTTTTTAGAAGTTTATATTACTAATAATAAACATAATGTCGATATCGACTTTTTAATTGATGATAGCCCTAAAAATTATGATAAATGGATTAATAACGGCCGAGAAGAATCTTCATTTATTTTATTTAATAGGCCATATAATTCAGAATGTCCAGCCACAAATAAAATAAATAAACTATCAGATGCTATTTCTATATTGGAAAAGTAAGGTCTAGGATATTTATTAATAAATAATTTAAAACATGGCAAATTATAATTTTCCGATATATGAAGGAGGTCCTGATTTATTTGCGCCTGAAGGTGATCCTTGGTTTATAACTGACATTATTCGTGGCACGCAATATCAAGTAGATGTAGTCGACTTTTACATAGACGAAATGAATAATGGAGTTGTATTTTTTGATGGCGTAGAAATTATCAGACAATCTAACATTGCAAATTACGACGAGCTGCAGACATTATTCGATACTCAGTTTGTTATCGAATAATTTAAACAAATAAAATAAAACAATTATGGAAAAAACAGTTTTTGAAATTAAAACAGAATTAGACACTCTTTGGAAAGAGTTTACAGAAAATCATTCTATTTACGAAGTGAAAGGAAACAAAGCCGCGGCTGGAAGAGCTCGCAAAGCAATTAACGAAATTAAAAAACATGTAACAGCGTATAAAAAAGCGTCTGTAGATCATGTTAAAGCTACAAAATAACTAAATATACTCAACCTGCTTTTGATATTATGAAAAAAGAAGAATTAATTAAAATAATTAGAGAAGAAATCGCTAATGAATTAAATAATACTAATTCAAAATTGGTAAATGAAATTTATGATTTAGAGCAAGTTAAATATAGCCCGAATCTTCAAAAGCAGGTTGATAATTTAGTTAACGCGCTTCAAAAAACTCCAAATTTAAGTAAAACGGCAATTGCTTCTATACTTAATGATATAATCATGTCTATGGGTTTAAATAAAACCCAGATAACGATGTACATGGGCATGATTAAGCAATCTAGAAAAAAGTATGAGTTTTAATGAAAAAGAGTGAATTAATAAAAATCATTCGCGAGGAAGTTAAACGAACTATTAAAGAATATGGATCTGAGTCTATATATTTTAGTCCTGGAGGATTTGAACAACTAGAAAGGAACCCAGAGCCTGCAAGAGTTCAAAGATTTAACTCATATGAATCGTGGGAAGTTAATGCTAAGCAATTAGGGGCTATTATTCAAGATCGCGGAGAAGATTGGATTGCAATAATGCCAAATCAAGATAAAATAGGAACTTTTAGTAAAATTAATAGAATAGGTACTTTATCACTTTAAATGGAAGAAATGACTTTCGATGACTTTGAGTGGTATCCAGACTGTTCAATTTAATTTATGTTTAAAATAATAGTTGCGGGTCTAGGAGCTGAAATTACTCAAGGATTTTTACCTATAGATGTAGTTGAATCCATATATGAAGATATGGATAATAACTTATCTTTAGAAGATTATTTATTGGAGTCGCTTTCAGATCCCGATAAATTAGATTGGACTAATATCGATGATAGCTTTCATGAACTCGGGCCCTATATAAATTACTCTTCAATTGTTATTGAGCAGCTAAATCAAAACGCTATATTAAATCTTAATGAGTATACAGTTGAAGATGAATTACATGAAGATGGACAAAATGATGACCTTTGTTTATTAACTTGTATAGATGAATCGAAAGGAACTTTTTTCGAATCTACAGTAAATGAACCATTTAATCTTTCGCTATTAAAAATTAAAACTAAAACTATTAAGTCATATTCTATTATAACTGACATTGAGTATAACAACCAACTTTTAGTTAATCAAACGACACAATCTACGCTGTCAAAAAATTTCATTGCAATTTTAGAAAAATAATTTGTTATTGTTATTTGATTTACTTATATTTAAGTAAATAAATCAAATATGGAAACATTAATAGTAATTACCAGCATTGTAGCGGCAGTAGCTGTTGCAGTTAGCATGAGTTGTGTAATTGAACTTAAACGACTACGAGCTCAAATTAATCAATTGGATAAAGAGAATCATGAGCAAAATAAAGAATTGGTATCTCTTAAAAAATCGACTGCAATGTGCGGAATAGCTTTAAATGACTTAGCTGACATAGTTTCAAGTAAAACATATGCAGCATTTCCATTAATTGGACAATCAGGAAACGCTTAATAGCATGATAACATTATTAGAATTAATTGGATTACTTTTTTGGTTTTTAATTTTTAGATCACGCAAAAAGAAAAAGAAATGAAAGAGTTAGATGAAAAGCCAGGATTTTTTAAATCCATTAGTCTTTGGTGGAAGTTTGAAGGTCAATACTATCACAAAGATTTTATAAATGGAGTGAAAAACTTATGGAAATGGTTTCCAACTATTTGGAAAGATAGAGATTGGGACGACAGTTTCATATTTGATCTCTTAATCCAGAAACTAAAAAACCAATCCAAGTACATTGGCAAAAGAGATTATCACACAAGAGCAAAACGAGATGCAGAAGTTATGATGACTTGTGTTAGATTAATGGAAAAGGTTAAAACAGAAGAGTATGGAATTGAACATATGGAGTATGAAAAATCAGATTGGAATTTCGTTCCATGCAAAGACAATCCAAGATATTCAACATTAGAAGTTAATAGAATATCTGAGAACTTTGATGACTACTTTAAAAAATATCCTAGGCAATACAAAAGGGCGGTGAGTGGTGAGATTAATAGATTTAATAGGCATATATCTGATACAGATAAACATGATATTGCAATGGAGATTGCACATGAGAACCACGAAAGAGCTCGTAGGCTTTTGTTTAAGTTGTTAGAACAGAATATAGAAAAATGGTGGGACTAAATTTGTTTAGTTGAAAGATTAATCTTATATTTAAGTATGGAAAATATAAACTCAGTATGTTATGTATCTCGTATTAATGAGATAAAAGAAATTCCAGGAGCTGATAATATCGAGCAAGGTGTTATTGGTGGGTGGAATTGTATTATTAAAAAAGGTGATTACAAGGTAAATGATTTAGTTGTAGTAACGACTACAGATGCAGTTATACCAAAAGATTTATCTGACTCGTTAGGAGTAACCAATTATCTTCGAAAAGGTCAAAGAGTTCGCACTGTAAAATTAAGAGGGGTTTATTCAGAATGTCTAATTATTCCTTTACGAATAGCAGCAGCGACAGCTCATACTATTTTAGTTGAAGGCTCAGACTGTATGGAGATATTGAAAATTTTCAAATATGAACCTCCTGCAGTGCAAGTGCAATTAGCTTCCGGAAGAAAAATTAAGTATAAACAAAATGTAAACTTTCATGTGTATTATAAATTCCCTAACATAAAAAATGTTAAAGGAATGTTTAATGAAGATGATAATATACAAATTACTCGCAAGATACATGGCACCAATGCTCGATATGGAATTGTAAAAAAGAATAAATTATCTCTTTGGGATAAAGTTAAAAAGTTCTTTCATTTAGCTGACGAATGGATTGATTATGAGTTTGTATATGGCTCGCATAACGTTGAGAAAGGATCTGATACACAAGGATATTACGATACTGACATTTGGAGAACTGTAGCTGATAAGTACGATATAAAAAATAAGTTATGGGAATTGTTTAAATCAACATGTACCAATAGTCTATCTACTACCGGCACTGGTATTGTTATATATGGAGAAATTTACGGCCCAGGTATACAAAAGAATTACGACTATGGATTGACTGATTTACAGTTTGCTGGATTTGACGTAACCGTAAATGGTAAATATCAAGATTGCTATTTTAGTAAAGCAATATTTCAGTCAATTGTATTACCTTATGTACCTGAATTATTTATAGGTCTTTGGTCACAAGAAGTTCAAGACAAGTTTACTTTCAATAACTTTATTGAAGGAACTAAAATACCACACGAAGGTATTGTAATTAAACATTTATCAGGAGATAGAAATAAAGTAGCAAAAGTAATAAACCCGGACTATTTAATTTACGGTGAAAAGAACGACGTAGGAGATAGCCACTAAACAACAAAAATGATAACATCGGCATTGATTATAATCAACATCATCATACTTGAATTAATTTTAAGTATTGACAACGCAGTAGTATTAGCTACTATAGTAAAGAAACTGCCTAAAGAATTGCAAAACAAAGCATTGACATATGGAATTGTCGGAGCTTATGTATTTCGAGGGCTAGCTTTATTGTTTGCAAGCTTTTTAATTAGTATAACTTGGTTGAAGGTAGTAGGAGGATTGTATTTAATTTATTTAGCAGTTAAATCTTTAATAGCTTCTGAAGATGGAGACGACCCTATAAATATACGAATACCATTTTTAAATGTATTTTGGTCTGCCGTAGTTTCAGTTGAGATATTAGATTTAATTTTTAGTATTGACAATGTATTTGCAGTAGTAGCTTTCACACCTAACATATGGTTGATTTGTTTCGGAGTATTTATAGGTATATTGGCAATGCGATTTGCAGCTACTAAATTTATATCACTACTCGAGTCTTATCCAGTTCTAGGAAAAGTAGCGTATTTTGTAATTGGAGTATTAGGTATTCGATTAGCTCTTTCATTCTTTTGCCCTGTTTTAAACAAAGAAATAATTGATATTGCATTTTCAATCCTTACGCTGTTGGCATTTATAATTCCAGTAGCGTATAAAAAAATCTTTAAGAAATAATTTGTTTTATTCAATAGATTTTATTATATTTAAGTTATACCCATTAAAAATTAACCGTTTATGAAAAATAATTCATTAGCAGAAAAAGGATTAAGTTTATCGCAAGCACAATCAATTAGTAATATGTGCTTTCAGCGTAGTCGCGAAATTACCGCTGAACTTGAAAGAGTTAACAATGCAAGTAAGTCATTAAGTCATAATGGCTCGACATATGTTGAAACACCAGGAATTCCATTACCTGCTAATACTATAGATTTGCTAACTAAAAAAGCAAAGTTGCATGCATTGCAAGCATTTTTAATGGAGAATATCAAAGCAAAAGATACTTTGCTGAAAAAGTTAAATAGTGAGTATTTTGAATATACTGCGGAACAGCCACCTCAAAGACCTGAGCGTGTGGATTTTGACCCAATTCCATTAGTTAATGAATCTTATGGATGGGAGCAATTGGCTATAGCAGAGATTAATGAGTTTTATGAAGCAGAAGCTTTTGCGGCTCATATTGGACAATTTATCCATAAAGGTGGTAAGTTAGATGATTTGCGTAATGAGCTTCCTAGAATTAAGACTTTGGAGTGGATGGAACTTGAAACTGGAAAGAAAACTCCGGTAATGATTACTGCACATCATAACGCAGCTGACTTGCTTAAGTTGCATGAAGATTTAGCTGCGATGCATCGTTCATTTGAACAGCGTGTGAATTATTTCAAAGCAAAAGTTAAAAATCTTGTGACTGTAGAAAATGCTCGTATATCCAAAGAGAATGCCATTAAGCAAGAAGAAGTTAATATAAAAAATAAAGCTATTGAAGCTGAGTTCAAAGCTGCGCAAGATCGTTATACAGACGCATCTCGTAAAGCATTTCATGAGTTTGAAGAAGCTCGTCAAAATGAAATTTCTAGAATTGCAGCATTGCGAATAGCAATTGATCCTAGATTTCAAGCTTTAGTAGATGAATTTTTAATGCAATTAAATTAAGGTGTAAATAAATAAGTCAGACGACAAGTTTATTTACTTTATGTTAGGGTGGTAAGGATACTTCAATTCTATAAAAAGAATTATTAACAATACAAATTCTGTTAACGCCCCTGGCGTTGATGACCAAACCGCTTCCTTTACAAATTTAAAAACTGAGCTAGGACTCCTCGCTGTACAGGTTACATCTATGGATGATAATTGGACAGCAAACCTAGACTTAGATTTTGTTTTTGCCTTTGTGTGAAGGAAGGTTTTTGCCGTTGTATTTGTTTTAGACATAGTCTATATACCTTACTTCCCTAATGACTTAGTTTGATATTGCTCTTTCATATTTATTATAGTAACTAAAACTAAATCAAATATGAAAAAATTAATTAACTGGGTAAGCACAGTATTTAAAGATGAAAAAGGAAGTCCATCTTCAAAAAGGATTGTAGGAGTAATGTGTGCAATTATGCTTTGCATTACAATGTATCATAATTCATTTTCAACAGTAGATGTCGCGCCTTCTGAATCTTTAGTTAATGCAGTGGCGCTGTTAGCGTTTGGATGTTTAGGGTTGTCTTCAGTAGATAAATTTACAAATAGAAAATCTTCTGATAATAATACCAATCCTTAATAAAATCTTGGCTTAGGACCGAGTATAGTTGCAAAACTATAAAAGATAATCCGAACGAAGTGTCGCTACCTAGTTCGGATTATTTACTGATTTGGTAATACAAAAGAAATAACTTATATTTAAGATATATGAAAAATGAAAGTCATCCCGATATTCGTCTTCTTCAAAAGAGATTAAATCAGGTAGTTTCATTAGAAGAATATGAAATTGCAGCTACTATTAAAAAATGGATAGATGAATTAACAATTTATTATAAAGATAAGAAAAAAACGTTAGTAAAATGAAAACGCAAAAGTATATGTATGTGGTTATTGATGATGACGGTCGTCGACCAATTATAGTTGCTCCAGATTCTAAAACATTAGAAGTAATGTTAGATGAGTATTGTGGAGCTATTGATAAATATAATCACTCGGGTAAACGAATAAAATATGTACCTTACAATACAAAGTATCCTGACGATTATGAAGGATATTATTTGTATGAGATAAAAAGCCCTATACAGGGTGGTAATGTATCTGTGTGCGAAGAAAAGTATCATGTATATTGTGTAGAATCGTCACCAATTAATATAGAACAAAATGAAATATAAAATAACAGTAATAAGCGATACGCATACCAAACACAAAGAGATAACAAACGATCTTCCAGGAGGTGATATCTTATTACATTCCGGCGACATTAGCTCAAGAGGTTATTTAGCAGAGATAAAAGATTTCTGTGAGTGGTATGAAAGTTTAAAAGGTTACACTCATAAAATCTTCATAGCTGGTAATCACGATTGGGGCTTTATAGATAGTGCTCAGCATATTAAAGAGTTATTGGAAATGTATCCTGACATTACCTACTTGCAAGATGACTTTGCATACATTGTTGGTGATGATTACAAGACACCACTTAAAATTTATGGTAGTCCATGGCAACCAAGATTTTACGATTGGGCATTTAATGCAGATCGTGGCGAAGATATTAAACAACATTGGGATAAAATACCTGATGACACTGACATATTACTCACTCATGGACCTGCTCATGGATTTTTAGATAAGGTACATGGTAGAGGACCTAACTTAGGATGTGAAGAATTAACAAAAGCAATTGGCAGAGTTAATCCTAAAATTCATTTGTGTGGTCATATCCATTCGGCAAATGGTTATACCAAGTATAACGATATTCATTTCTTTAATGCATCAGTATTGAATGAAAGTTACTTATACACATACACACCGAACACTTTTGAATGGGATCAAGAAACCAATGAAATTTCTTTTATTAGTTAATTTGTTTTGATGAAATGATTTACTTATATTTAAGTATAATAAAAATTAATAAATAGTAAATATGAGCGGAGAAGCATTTGATTATCAACAATATCATATTGATCGTATTGCAGATAACATTGATCATTTGATTAGAAATAATGGTCGTAAAAAGACTGAAGAAGATTTACAAAAATTAAATAACAATAAATAAAATGAAAAATTTAGATTTAAAAGCTCTGTTATATACAGTAGCAGCGACATTAGGACTTGGAGTAGTAGCATTTTTAGGATTTATGTTTCCGTTACCAATGTTACTTATAGTAGGTATAGTTCTTATCGTATCCTTCGCATTCAATGCATACAGATTATTTTCATTAACTAACAAGCAGAAAAAAAGTAAAAATGATGGATTCTGATTCTAAATATAATTTAGAGCAAATTAATGACAGATTAAGAGTAAAAATGGTGGATTCTGATTATAGATATAATTTAGAGCGAGTTAATGATGGTTTAATTAAACGTGGCAGTAACGCTAAGTTTGTTGAATGGACTCCATCTAATACTGGTAAAGCTCTACATGAAGAGATTGCATTAGGTAGGTCTCTTATATTAGATCCGGGACTTAGTTACACTTGGTTAACGACGATAGTAAAAGAGATTATAGAAGCCAGTGAAGAAAAAATTCACTTTAAGACTGAAAATTCAGAATATATTTTGTATATTAATAACATAGACAATGAAGTTGACATTTAAAGATTTAGAATTTAAAGAACATCCAGGAATTCCAAATGGAGTTCAAGCAAAAGCATATTTTGAAAATGATCATAGAATTTCTGTAGTTGGAGGTAGTTATACTTATGGCGATGGTGTTGATACTTTTGAAGTTTGGAGAAGTTGCGATTCAGACGTTATAGGATATCAAACTAAAGAGCAAATAACAGAGCTCATGAGCGAACTTCAAGATTTTCCTAAAGGAGTTGGTCTCAATGATTTAGGATTTTAGTATGTCAGATAAAAGGTTGATTGGGGAAAGCTACTAAGTAGCGGAGGGGACTGAATGAAGTCAAAGTAATGCCAATCGTAAAAGCAGATGTCCACGCACCCATCTTCTGCTTTCCTATAAGGTGAGGTGCCTGAGAGGTCTAAAGGAGCAGTTTGCTAAGCTGTCGTACGGATTAAACCGTACCGCGAGTTCGAATCCCGCCCTCACCGCCAAAAACTTGGTTTTGGTAGAGTTCCAGAAAGCGTAAGCAGAACAAAAAACAATCTACCTCGTTGACATAGAAGTGTCGTTAGTCAGGTGGCGTAAAAGGGTAGCCGCTATATTCAGGTGTAGGTTGACTTTGAATAAGTCGTAAATACCTTACCTTATAAGGTTCGAGTCCGACCTTGACTACAAACATTAAAATAAATAACATGATTAAGACATTAACAAATTTACTATTAGTTCCAACAATTGGAGCTCTTATGATGACTGGATATGCTTTATCCACAAAAGATTATGGATTAGCAATTGCATCAGGTGCCGTCGCATCTCTTGGTGCTTTTGTATACCTGAGAATGAAGAGCTTCGATCATGAAAAATAAAAACAATGGAATCTATTGAAAATAAAGTATTTAACCCCTGGTATTATTATTTAGGAGAGCAATTAATTAAAAAGCAAAAGCCTTTTGCTCCTGGAGCTCAAATACATTTACATTCTATGGAAGGATGTTATACAGTGCAATTTGCTGATGTATATGGATTTTACATAATTAAAAATCATAAATTAATTAAAAAGCCTTGGGCTGACTTTCGATGTTTAAAACATCAAGGCACTTCAGAGTTAGCAGCTTTAAAAAAAATACACAATCAAGTATTATCTATTGCTGATCAAGTGGCAACCGTCATTTCAACTAAAGCTAACAACTTATCATATCGACATTAATTTAATAATAACATATTTATTATTAAAAAATATACTATGAATGTTGAACAATTTAGAAATTTAATTAAAGAGGAAATTCGTAACATTCTTAAAGAAGATGCATTTCGTCGTATAGTAATTACTTCTAAAAAAGCTAAAGAAATTACTAAGGAATTAGAGATCTTTACCAAGCGTCCAGAGATGAAGCGTGACTATCCTGTTAAATTAACTATTAAGCCAGGAGTAAAACCTGACACTGTAGTAGTTGATATTGCAGGACCAGGAGCTACTGTCATGGGCACTAAATTAAGTGACGTAGCTAAAAAATTAGATAAAACGGCTATTGTAAAAACAAAAACAGAAATTAAAAGAACTCCAGTAAAGTAAAAATATGAACAAACTAGACTTACAAAATATCATTCGCGAAGAAATTCGTAAAGTTCTTAAAGAATCAAAAACTACTAAAAAGCCTTTGAAAGAAGGATATGCATGGGAACGCAGTGAAAGAAAATTTGGAGACCCTTTACCTACATTAGCAAGTGTTCAAAAAGCATATCAAGATAAAAAAACTGTATCTGAGATAGCAGCTATTCCTGCAGGAACAGGCAGAATGTCTGCATTGCGAGCTAATAAAGAATATTCAATATTAGATGCAGGAACTGACGAATGGAATGAATACAAGTATTTAGGAGAGATTGGCCAAGGGTCAACAGCAGGTAACCCAGGAGAGTATATGTTTTATGCAACAGACGCTCCAGGAGTTTATGTATTTATGGCATTGACTGAAGAAGATTTAAAAACTATGGTTAAAGAGGCTTAATGAATAAATAAAAGTTATGAATGAAAGAGCTAAATCTAAATTCGGCGAATATAAAGGATACCAATTAAATGAAGCGCAAATAAAATATGCATGCGATAATACCACTTCTAACTCAGAAGCGGCAAAATGGTTACGTATATCATTCGCTACTTGGAAAAAATACGCAAAGTCTTATATTGATTCAGAGACTGGTAAAACGCTATATGACTTACATAGAGATAATGGGTTTGCTAAACGTTTAGTACTTCCTCAAACTAGATATCGAAGAAAAGCTTCAGCTCCATGGGCATTTCAACCTACACCTATAGATGAAGTGTTTGCAAACAAACATCCTAAATATAGTTTACATGCATTTAAATCTAGATTGATTAAAGAAGGGTGGATATCGGAAAGATGTTCATGTTGTGGATTTCAAGAGCGAAGACAATATGATTATGAGATACCTTTGAAGATGCATTGGATTGATGGTAATAAACAAAATTACGCTCTTGAGAACATTCAATTACTTTGTTATAATTGTTATTTTATTAATGTAGGTAATACTTCAGGACGAAGTAAACATTATCATATAGATGAAGCGACTGGTGAGCCTGTGCCTGTAAGAGGTGATAGAAAATCTCTACGAGAGCAAACAATTAAAATGGGTCCATACTTTGCTGAAAGACTAAACAATCTTAAAAAGAAATAGTATGTTACATGTAGATTGGTTTATAGAGCCGCCAATGGATTTCGAGCAGAAAAATTATTTATTACTTGATTACGTTCAACAAATAGATAATGCATTTAAAGTTCAAAAATTAAGTCCATATCTACTTTACACTGAAAAGCTTGTTGAAGAAATGACTCACTTTAAAGAAAATCGAGAGCGAATGCGAGAAGTGTTACGTAAAAAGACTTTGAACTTATCCAGAAAAATACATTGGATAGTTACTGAAGTAGATGAAAATCCTGAAGTTAAAACTGTCGTAGAGGTGGTCGACTACTCTATGCCCATTTTAGAATCAAAGTTAGTCCTAGGCTATAAATTACTTGAAAAGTACCCCCAAATTCTCTGGGTTTAATAATTATTTAAAATGATAAAATTTAAAGATCTCGATTTAAACAAAATGCCAATTAAAAAGATTTTAATTATTGGGCAATTTGCTGTTATTATCTTCATGCTGCGTACCTGTCAATTGCAAGATTTAACTATTAATAAAAATGGCGTAGCCATTAAAATGTATGAAAATAAGATGAATGAGTTTACTACTAAAGTAAACAAATATGGTCATCAACTTGCAGAGCAAGATCAAATGATAGCTAATCGAGATAAAGATTTAGAAGAGCAACTTTTAAAAAATTCAGAGTTATCTAAATTAAATGAGCAAATTAAGTATCAATCTGAAACTAAAATTAAAAACATCAAAGCTCAGTATACTAATAACAATGGCGAAGTAGTTGAAAGAATACAATTAGTACATGATACCATAATTAAAAATGGAGATACTACTTTGATTTCTGGTATACCTATAGGAACTAAATTTGCAGCGCAAGATACCGGTAATTGGTATTCACTTGCAGGAGAGCTTGCAGCAGATGGAGTTAAATTTGATTCTATTAATTTCCGTTCAGATGTAGAAGTTAATATCGGGATGAAAAAACAAGATGGATATAAAGGTTGGTTGTTTGGACGTAAAGATCCTAAAGTTGAAATTGTTAACTTAAACCCATATTCTAAAACAGTTAATATGCGTAATATCAAATTGGAAGATCCTAAACGCTGGTGGGAAAGTGGCTGGGTTAAATTTGGAGCTGGCTTTTTATTAGGAGGCGCGTTTATATTAAACTTCTAACTACCATTTGAAATCTTAGTCAAAAAGCTAAGACTTTCTACTGTTTAAACTCATTTGTAATTTATTTGGTTTTTAATTAGAAAATACTTAAATTTAAGTATATTAGAAATTAAAAATTAACTCATGAAACCAACAACTAAAAGCACAAACGGAACTTCATTCCACAATTCAATGATTAAATGCTCAGTAGAAACCTTACGAAAGATATTAGGAGAACCTACCTATGATGATAATAGCGGTGATGATAAAGTAAATTACGAATGGGAAATGGAAACTTCAAATGGTGATGTGTTTACTGTATATGATTGGAAAGAGTATCGTTCATTAAATGACACTGATATTATTGAATGGCATATTGGCGGTCATAATCGTAATGTTACCGAAAGAGCTAAAATGGAAATTAGAGAAGCAATTGTAAAAATATAAGTTATGAAATTTGAAACATTTAAACATTTAACAGACTTAATGGTCGAACATTGGAAAGCAGTAGATAGCTGTTACAACATTGGTATTGATATAATGAACTTACTTGAAGCGCAAGATCTAGTAGTGGATAAACTTTGGAAGGAAATACTTACTGAAGAAGGTAAAGATTGGTTTGATTGGTTCATGTATGAAAAAGATTATATCCGTGATGGTGTAGGTAGAGCAGACTTAACTGCAAGCGACAATGGAAACCCTATTTGTGAGACATTAGAAGGATTATATGATTATTTAGTAAAAAACAATTATTTTAAAGTATGAGTAGTTACAAAAAACCAAAATGGCAAAAGCCATATTTTTACAAAAACTATATGTTTAAATGGTTACCTTACATGGACTCTCTTAAAGAAGTACTTTGGAAAGATAAGTATGACACACCGAGAGTTGAGATCATACCGTACATACGAATTGAATGGCTTTGGTTTGTGTTTAGGATAGAGCGAGGCTGTGACCAAAGTTGGGAGCAATGGTTATGGGTACATAAGTATTGCGACGGAGATGCTGTTACAGGTAAAAAAACTTGGCCTTGGAAACATGGGTTTGGTTCAGACGAAGAGGAAAAAGGAACATCAACTTGGATAGATTACAAATGAAACTAATAGATAAAATAAACAATAAGATTGCTTGGTTTTTTACAAATGGCAATAAACGTCCTTATGAAGTAAAAGAAACTTCGTCAAATGAAGAGTTAAAAACTGTCGACCATGCGTTACGTCATGCGAAAGAACGAAATTTGGAAACTGAAATGGTTACCTTTGCTTTACGCATTATGAAAGACAATCCGAAATTATCAGTTGGAGAAGCTATTACGATTGCATATTTTCAGTGCGTAAATTGATTTTGTAATACAAAAGAAAACTCTTATATTTAAGTATAAGAAAAAAGATATGAAAATTTCAGTTACGTTAGGTGGCACGATGCCAAATGGATCTTTCGCCATTTTTGAAAGTGAGTTATTGAACAAATCATTTGTATGTCCAGGTTGGATAGAAGTTCCATTTGGAACCAAACGAGAAGACATTGAAGTGATAGGCGTTAAAGCTCCAATAAAGTCTGAAAGGAAAATCTTTGAAGTTAAAGGGTCAACTGGTAACAATTATCAAGTTGTAATTGACAGCGTAAATGGTAACTCATGTAGTTGTGTTGGATTTGGATATTATAGAAATTGTAAACATATTAAATCAGTATTAAAATAAATAAAATGTACTTTGGAATTAAAACGTTAATTGTAGCTGCATTGGTTTGCACGCTATTATGTATTACTGCAGCAGTAGCAGAATCTGATATATCAGAAATTTTAGCTTGGAGTACAGTTGCATTATATAATTTAAGAGATGTGATGGATGATAGGTACAAGTAATATTATTGGAACCACTGCTATTCAATATGAGGAGCAGAGGAAAAGGGAATTTTGTGATATGTTGACAAAAATCATAAACGATAATATACTTCCAAAGTACGGTCAACGTGTTAATAAATTTAACATTGAGTTAGGATTGTTTACCTCAGACCAATATGGATCTTATCGTATACCTTTTTTTGATGTTGATGGTAAAGTAGTGTGTTATATTGTTGCTGACACTATTATGGGAATATGGGAAGTGTTTGAAGTTAAAAAATAAAAAATATGAATTTTAAAGAAACGTTGCAAACAATTGCAGAGCATTTATCTAAGGTAACATATGATAACGGAGATATATCTGACATTGGTAATGAGATTGGTATTGCAATAAGCAAAGCAGTCCCAAACATAACTGATGAAGAGATTGTTGATTTTATTGTTGGGCTTAATCATGGATTAGATTTAGCTGCTTGGGATGAAACATTACAAGATGGATTAGAAGATGAACCTTGGGAGGATTAATTATGAAAAAATTATTTATATTAGCATCAGCTCTTTTAGTTGGATGCACAACTATTAAAAAAATAGACACAGCAGGATTCCATTCTATAGATAATACTATACTATATGAAAAGGATACTATAGCTACTTTGTCAGCAATTGAGTATTCGATTGATAATGGTAAATATGTTAAAGAAATGACCTTTAAGATGGTTAACATGAATCATGCAGATAAAGTGCAAAATTTACTTTACTTTGTTCACAAAAGACATAAAGATTGGGAAATTGAATTGGATTATCCTATACAGAATTTTAAAATTTATGATAAATGAAAAAGATTAAAATAGAAGCACTTTTTATATCAGACGTACATTTAGGTAGTAAAGGCTGTAATGCTGATAAGTTATTAGAAGTTCTAAAAAAGTATAAACCAAAAAGGCTCTTTATTGTAGGAGACTTTATTGATGGATGGTTACTTAAAAAAAGACATTATTGGAAAGATTCCTATACAGAAGTTATTAAGCGTGTACTTTCTATGTCAAAAAAAGGAACTAAAGTGGTTTATATAACTGGTAATCATGATGAATTTTTACGAAGTTATTCTCCTTTGAATTTTGATAGTAATATAAGAGTTTGTGATGAATATATTTGGAATGGTTATTTCATTACTCATGGTGATTTATATGACGGTATTGTTAAGTTAAAGTGGTTAGGTAAATTGGGTACATTTGGTTATGAATTAGCAATTAGTATTGATCAATTCATGAAGTTGATTGGATACAAAAAATCTTTAAGTAAGTGGGCAAAAGAAACTGTTAAAGATGCTGTTAAATTTATTACCAATTATGAAAATCAATTAACATACGAAGCCGAAAAAAACAATTGTATAGGAGTAATATGCGGTCACATACATAAACCAGAAAATAAATTGATTAATGGTATCCATTATTTAAACTGTGGTGATTGGATTGAAAATAATTCTTATATTATTTACAACAATATTGAATTTAAAATTTTAAAATATGAAGATACTATTTCTAGACCATGACGGTGTAATTTGTTTATCAACAGAATGGGGTAGTCGATTTAAAAATAAAGAAGGACTTGACTCTACATTCGATCGCTTTAATGCAAAAGCAATTAAAGTGCTAAATGAAATTATAGAAGAAACAGATTGTGAGATTGTTATATCTTCTGATTGGAGATTTCATGCTCACTTAACACAAATGCAAGAGTTGTATAAGATTCGTGGAATTAAAAAAGTTCCATTTGATTACACTCGAGGTGATATAGATTGGAAACAGTTTATTAGTATACATCCAGGAAATGAGTTGGAAGTAACTCGTTGTTTGGAAATTGAAGATTGGGTTAAAGCTCATCCACAAATTACTCATTGGGTTGCAGTTGATGATATGGACTTAAGTCAATTGGATAATTTTGTGCAAACTCCCCGATCGAAAGAAGGTATTAAACAGTGTGGTATTAAAGAAAGGATAATTAAATTTTTGAAATAAATTTTGAAATTACAAATGAATTTCTTAAATTTAAGTATAATAGAAATTGAATAGGTTATGGCAAAAATTATTTTAGAATTTGACGGTGTTGAAGAAGCGAAAGATGCTCGTTTGGCAATGGATGGTTACAAATGGAAATTAGCCATGTGGGATCTTGATCAAGAATTGCGTTCTATAGTTAAGTATGGCTCTCCAGTTGCTGGTGCAGAAGGTCATGCTACAGAAGAAGAAATTGCTGTAGCAGATGCTATGCGAGAAAAGATTAGAGATATATTAAATGGTTATGGATTAAATTTAGTTGATTGATATAGAATGGCTTTAAAAGGTACATTACATAAAGATGATAATGATAAGTGGCATGTAATACATTTTCAAGCTACTTTAAATGGTCCTTTATTTCAATCACTACCAATAGTAAAAGATATATTTGATATCAACAATCCAAAACCAATAGTTGTATTGAAAGAAGGTAAGGAAGTTGAGTTTGAAGTGATTGATGAAAAGTACGCTAAATTAATAAAATAAAATGACAAAAACAAAATTAGCAGAAGAGCTGTTAGCAATTCTAACAGCAGATGGAAACACTGACAATCTGTTTTGCACTAAACATGATCTGTCAGATATACAATTGAAACAAATAGAAGAATGCTTGATTAAGTATTTAGAGTTTGATAAAGTTGTTTGGATGGAATATGATTGGCTATTGTCTGAAGATAAGCAAATTCGTACATACTCCAGCACATATCTTATCAAAGATGAAAACTATGAAAAGCATTCAGGTAAGGTAGGATACATATGGGCTGTGAACTTCACACCAGAAATGTATGATCCTGCTGAATTATATAACAATCCAGTTAAAGATGGTTGCACTTTAGGTCCTATACTTTACAACCCGGAGACATTTGAGCCATGTAGAACTATTACACTATCTTGGAGCCCAGAGCAATCTATAGAATCTACCAGAACAGATGAAGACATTATGAAACAATTGCACAGCAAGCTTGATGACATATTCAACAATCCTGAAGAATATAAACCAAAAGGTTACAGAGGATTGATGTTAAGATACATAGTTATGTAATCAAGTACATATTTATATGAAAAATATGTACACAAGAGAACAGATCGAAAAAGCAGTTAAAGCTAAGGGATATGTTTGGTTTGAAGATGAATCAAACAAAGGATATGATGTTAATATCGTAGGAGTTAGAAACTTAGCAACGGGTAAAAAGGTAACTAATGTATTTGATGATTGGTTAACAATCTCTTATAAAAACGGTGGTGTTTGGCAATTTCACATATGGGCTGCTACAACAGATCCAGGCAAAAAAGGAGTAGAACAATTCCATGCTGCTGGCGGTGTAGCTCGTTTAGTAGAAGGACAATATAGAGGCTCGCACACTATTAGATTACACCAAGGCAAATATGAAGCTTTAGGTCAACAAAAACCAGTAAAGGTATTTAGAGATGATAACAGAGATCTTATATTTGATGAGAAAAAGATTACTGAAGGTGTATATGGTATCAACATACATAAAGCAGGTGTTGATTCAACTTATGTAGAAAATTGGTCTGAAGGTTGTCAGGTATTTAAAAAAGCAGCAGACTTTGAATCATTTATGGCTTTATGTCGTAAAGCAAAGGATCTACATGGAAACTCATTTACATATACATTAATCAACTCAGGGGATATTAAATAGTCCAATATGATTAAAGTACCAATAGAGATAGGTGACATTGTACGAGTAGGTAGATTTAAAAACAAACGAGTTAAAGTTAAATCTATTGAATATGATGAATATGGGCTACCTATAATTAATGGTAGACCTCTTCTTACTATGCGTATTGAGAAACTAGCTGATACCAAGAAAAAGGAAGCAGAAGCTGAAAAAGAAGCTTATGAAAAAGCTAAATCTACCAAAAGATAACTACTTTTGGTAAAACAAGACTATTTATATTAAACAATTTAACAAAAAAAATGAAAATATCAGAGTTTAGAAAACTAATCCGCGAAGAAGTTCGCAGAGTATTAAGTGAAGCAAACCCTAAAGGCATTGATATTTGGGCAAAAGGCTCAGACTACAATCAAATGAAACGCACTATTGGAGATATATTAGCAGATGGTCGTCGTCCTGATATACCAACATATACATGGACGTCAATTAGAACGCTAAAATCTCGTAAATGGGGAGAAACTGGACGTAAACAAGTTCCAAGATTTGAACCATTACTTAAAAAAATGCAAAATTATGAATCCATAACTGTTGGCGACTTTTTTGGTGAAGAGAATTTTAAAAAGTTACAAAAATTGGAGCAAGTATTTACCGGCACCGCCTTTAAACAATTAGAAAAAAAGGATTATGAAAATGCCTTTAATGAGGTCTATAAAATCGTAACTCAAACACTTGCATCTAAACAATAAAAATGAAAGCTAGTAGAGTTCCTGCTAGCTTTTCAACTGTTTATTTTCTACTGAATGCCGCGGAGTAGGTTTGACGAAGTCAGGCCCGAATATAAATGCCATATATACTCATGCACTATATATACGTGCGAGTAATATATAAGAGAATACAAATACAAATAAAGATAATAATAATACAGTATATATAATACGTATGAGTATAGACATCAGTTCGATATCCAGTATTAGACATTCGTATGAACCGATTGAATTTACCCAGATTTCCATCAGAATTACTATAGATATAGATTAAGTAACATAAGCGGATTGGAAAAGGAATATAAGTATACCCTATTAGAAAGAACGACTTGTACAGACGAAATACGCAAAGAATTTGTATAGGGTTTTAAGGATAGTAGATAGAGGTAGTGACAGACGCGTATTTTCACCGAACTCAATCGTTTTTTATATACGCGCCTTAAAGCGATACTTTACTCTCTGTACGTACAAAACCGAATACCGCTTGTATATACTGTACAGTATATAACTCTGCTCTATATATAGTGCTGTATATATACTCGTGTCTATATATACGCTCTTGCATATACGTGCGAGTATATATGTCTCTGTATATATAGTACGATATGCACTCTAGCCCCTTTCAGTGTGAAAAATAAATTTGGTTTTATGTAGATAATTTTATATATTTAAGTATGTTTAATTAATAAAGTTTAAAGTTATGAGCAAGAAAAGAACATCAGCTGAAAAGCAATTGGCAATTTTTAACGCTAGAAAACGTCGCGGAGACATTGAAACTATTGCAACTCGCACTGGGTTTTCAACTTCGTATGTATCGAAGGTAGTTAATGGGTTACGTAATAATGAAACTATTTCATATACTGCGTATACCTTGTCAAAGCGTAGATTGACAAATGCAGAATTAAATTTCGATGCAACAGTTGCTTAATTAGTTGATTATTTGATTTAGTTGTGTGGAGGGTCCGGTGCAAGCCGGACTTTCTTCATGTTCGATAACTACTTGATTATTAAGGAGTTACGAAACCTACCCCAGGCCGCCCGCTAACCAATTGAGTATCAATACATTACAGAGCGAAAAGTATTTTATAACCTATTGAGTATCAATGCGAAAAGTTTACCAAATGATTTGGTTTTTAAGGAAAATCATCATATATTTAAGTATAAGAGTTAGGAAATATAATTAATAGATAATATGATAAAATTACCAAAAAATCCAGACAGAGTTCAAAAGAAAGAATTTCGTAAGTTAATGACCACTCCAGGTACTAAGTTTAATTATGCTAATATGTTGTGGGGTTCATCTCCCGCGGTATTTGAAGTTCATGATGGATATATTTCAATGGGGTTTGGTACTATGAATATTGGATATACAGGAGATACTAAATTAGACCTTTATACCTTTGACATGATGCACAATAAGACCACTGCTACTATTAAGTTTTCAGAGGTGACTATTATATCTAGCCCCCGTCCTTTACCGGCAGAAATGGTAATTGAAAAAGGTGTTAAATTAACCAAAGGTGCAGTATTAGATTTTGATGGCGACGGAGTATATTGTTAATAAATAAATAATATGAAAGAAATACAAGAAATGATCAGCGAGTTGCAGGAGTTCTATAGAACCAAACCGGCAGAGTTTATTTTAGGCTTAGCGCTTAATATCCTTTTATTTGGTTTGCTATATATAGCGTTATCCATTTAATTGGTAATTCAAAAGGAAATTCATAAATTTAAGTATAGAAATTAATAAATAAAAAATGGAAGATATTCAATTGACCCCTGCAGAGTTAGAAATGATTAAAGTTAAACGTGAGCAGTTTGAGTTAGCTAAAAAAGAGGAAGAAGCTAAAAAGGCTATTCAGTTGGAAAAAGACATTGCAGCAAGGAAGGAATACATAACTAAGACCAAAGCGAAAGATCAAGAGCAAATTGCAGCTGCTAAAGATTATTTAAGTCAATTAGCTAGTATGTATGCACTTTCCATTACCACTAGGAATGAGACCGTGCAAATAATGGGTGACTATATAGATAAAGCAAATGGATTTGATCGTCATATTCTTTGGTCTGAAGTATTTGAACGTCAAACAGCTTGCATTAAAAGAGATTCATATACAATTCAAATAGAAGAGCACATTACATATTCAAGTAAATGGTCTTCTCGAGGCACTTCTCAAGGATATAAAATGTATGTATCTGGGCTTGGTATTGAATGGAAGCAAGAGCGTAGAGCTTATTCCAGAACTACAAAAGTCAATGAAATTATTAAAGCAGCTATAGATAAAATTGATTCCGAAAGAAAGCTTGCTGAATCTAAAAAGAATGCAGTGCAGGCTACTGTGGATCGATTTACAGCAGAATATCCTGACGCTGAAGTAGCTACCGATAGAGGATGGGAAAAAGGATATGGTCGTAGAAGTTGGGAAGGTACGACTTATGATATGGTACGCGTTAAATTTACAAATGGTTGTAGTATAGCATATAGAGTATATCCTGACGGATCGTTATCCAGAGTATCTTTCAACTTGCCAGGTGCAAAAGATGAAGCTGCTTTCATGAAAAGTTTAAGTCAAATGAAATTTTAATAGTATGTACACAATAGAATTTAAAACTGAATTAATGCCTTCGTTTATATTAGGCGCATGGATCGAAATAACTTTAAATTAAATAAAATGAAAAAATACACAATTACAAGAACAGTAACTCGCTCTGAAGAGTATACTTATGAAGTAGTAGCTAAAGATGAAATTGAAGCTGTTGAAATGATAGATCAAGGTAAAGGTGAAGAAATTGACTTTGTAGAATCTCCATGGATTGATAAGTGGTTATCATATGATGTTATATCTGAAGAGCCAGTTCCTAGCGAAGAGCCTATATATACAATAACATTAGATATTGGCGAATATAAAAACGTGCCTATTAATATAGTATACTCTGCAGGTGAATTTGAAAATGAGTTAGAGTTTGAATCTTGTACTGTCGATCCTAACTCGTCATTTACTCAAGCAGAGCAAGATGATATTAATAAATTATTAGAGGGCGGCGCTGGAGAGTATGTTATAGAGTATTTAAAAGACTATTATTCCGAAACCGTTATTGACTTTATAACTAATTGATATTCATATGAATCCGGGGCCAACCCCCGGCCGGCCGCTGGATCGTAACCAATTGATAATCAATTAATTAAATTTCCTAACTCCTTGATTATCAATAGGAAAAGTTTACCAAAAGATTAGGATTTTAATTAAAAGAGTCTTATATTTAAGTATAATAGAAATTAATAAATAATAAATGAAAAGTATGAAACCCAACGAAGCAAAAAAAGCAGCAATCGCAGATTTAAACTCAAATGATTTTGATGTATTATTTCCAACCGTAGAAGTTACCGTAGAAGGTACTCCCCATAAAGTTGAAACTTTAGCCCCTAGCAAGCCTTCAGATAAAGAAGCTATTGCTAATGCGCGTGCCGCTAAAATGCGTAATGCATTAGTGCAAGAAAAGAAAGATAAGCAAGCTGCTAAGCCAGCAAAGAAAACTAAAGCTCCAAAAGCTAAAAAAGCAAAACCGGCAAATCCGTCAGCTGCTATTATTGGAACTATTATCAAAGCTAAAGAAATTACCAAAGTTAATTTCCGTCAGGGTGCGCATAATATAGTTGATTGTAATGAAATTGAATGTACAGCAGCTAATGAAACTGGAAGAAGATTAACTTTAGTATTCAAAGCTGATGGTAATGTAGTTATGGAGCGTAAAGTATATAAAGAGCATTTTGAGAAAATGGCAGACGTGTTTGGAGTTATTATTTAATTCCTTTAGTCTAAGCTGGCCCTGCGGCGTCGAAGATCGCAGCACTGCCTTCCGGGGCAAATCCGGGTTAGTCAGGTGGCGGCATGGTGTTGTCGTAAATAGAATATCAGAGGTCGTAAGCCCTCAAGCAGGTTCGAATCCTGTCCTGACTACGCAAAGAACACAGAGATGATGTTTCCTTACCCTTAACTGGATGGGTTTTAATAGTCTCACCCCCCCTCCGGGGTAGGCCCCGTAACCCATTGATAATCAATAAGTTATAAACTTAAAGAAATTTGTAACTCCTTGATACTCAATAGGAAAAGTTTGTCAAAAGATTAGGATATTAGGATTATTCTTCTTAAATTTAAGTATATTAGAAATTAAATATGATAAGTAATAAATCCAAAAGACAGGCGCTTGCCGTAATGCATATGATTTATGATAATAATATCACTCAAATTCATACCCGCGGCGCATTAGACAGAATGATTGAAATAGTGAAGTTTCCAGAAGTTGCAAATATGAAAAAGTTTGGGGGCCGGTCACTAACTTCAGGTAAAGTGACAGCTTATAAAAACCAGCAGTATGATGTTATTAGACACTGGTTGATTAATGCCGGCTTTTTAATTAAGTCACATGATGGGTATAGATATCATTATAAGGTAGTAAAATAATTAGGAATTACAAAAGGAGAGTCTTAAATTTAAGTATAGAAATTAATAAATAATAAATAGTAAATAATATGAAGCAAGTTATCGCAACAGTAGGTCAAGAAGGTCGTTTTTTAGTAGCAACAACAAATGAAGGTGTGGATGTATCCAACCAGATTGATAGACCATTAAGACGTAAAGCCGCTGAAACCGGTAAGCAGCTTATTAAAGATATGGTGACTGGCACTTGGAGTTTCGCAGCATCTAATATAGATATCAAGCCGGCAGCTGCAGTAGAGATTGTAGCCGCTAATAGCGAGCATGAAGTAATGAAGCAATTCATCCATGATTCGACAGCTATTAAGCCAGACCAATTAATCATTACAGATCTTAAATGGAAATACCTTGTGCGTAGTGCAATGCGCGGAAAGAATATATTAATGGTTGGACCTGCAGGTACAGGTAAGACCATGGCAGCGAAGTATTTATCTTCAGCCCTTAAGCGTCCTGAGTTTTATTTCAACTTAGGTGCTACTCAAGATCCTAGAGCTACCTTAATAGGTAATACACACTTCTCAAAGGACTCAGGCACATACTTCTCAGAGTCGTTATTCGTTAAGGCTATCCAGACTGAAAATGCCGTTATCCTTTTAGACGAGTTATCTCGTGCTCATCCTGAAGCATGGAATATATTAATGACAGTGCTTGATCTTAATCAAAGATATTTACGTCTTGATGAAAAAGACGGATCGCCAACCATTAAGGTAGCTTCTGGAGTTTCTTTTATTGCGACAGCAAATATAGGTAATGAGTATACGTCCACTCGTGTATTAGATAAAGCGTTATATGATCGTTTTATTACCATTGAAATGGATCAATTGGATACCGAGATGGAGTTCAGATTGTTGAAAATGAAATATGCTGCAGTAGAAGATAAATTGCTTCAATCAGTAGCGGAAATTGCTGATGCTACTCGTAAGGAGACTAAAGCATCTAATCCGAAATTGACGACAGCTTTATCTACCAGAGCGGCGGTTGAGGTTGCTTCGTTATTGTATGATGGCTTTACCTTACCTGAAGCCGCTGAGGTATCTATATATCCTTTCTTCTCTGAAGATGGTGGTGTTGACTCTGAAAGAACTTATGTTAAGCAAATAGTTCAAAAGTATTGTGTTAATCCTGATGAAAAGAATGATTTATTCGGGACTGATGATATGCCAAAACCAAATAATGAGAACCTTCCATTTTAAGGAAGGACCACCCCAGGGTGGCAGGAACCTTAACTCATTGATACTCAATGCGTTAAATTTTCGTAAAGAATCTGTAACGCATTGACACATAAGGAGTTACGAATCTAACCCCCGACCGGTCGTAACTCATTGATACTCAATTAGTTACAACTTAATTTTGTAACGCATTGATACTCAATGCGAAAAGTTTACCAAATGATTAGGATTTTGATTGATATTATCTTATATTTATGTATAGGAAGTTAGATAATATAAATTAATAAATAAATAATATGAGAAAGTTAGTAGAAAAATCAGGTAAAGCAGTTAAGTCGGTAACTAAAATTTCTAAGGCAGATTTTGCCAAAATGTGTGCAAAAGATAAATGGGCTCACAAAAGTGAGTACAAAAGAGACCCAATCCCTACGGGGTCGGCTGTGGTTGCTAAATATGTAATGATAGACGGAGTACCTCATAAGCCAGTAAATGGAGTATTAATTCCTTTAAGCAAAAAAGCTTAATACCCAGCCCCCTCCGGGGTAGGCCCCGTAACTCATTGATAATCAACTAGATATAACAAAATTTAAAATTAATATAAATGGCTAAATTCAGCACAAAAAAATTAGGTAAACAAATTGACAAATGGACTTCCGGATATTACTCTTCAGGGTACAAATCTACCAATAAGAGTATGTCCAATTCCTCTTTTTGGATTAATGAAGACTTCTTGCAAGATATACCAAAAGGTGCAGACTATATTAGATTGGCAGGTTATAAAAGAGCCATATCCAATTTCGTTCGCATTGTAACTGGCAAGGATAATATACCTGTAGTATATCAAGCTACCGGTAATTCTTATACAGATGGCAAGTCAGTTGTCATTTCATCTAAGTTGGATGAGAATCAATTTGACCCGACAGTAGGGTTAGCATTACATGAAGGATCGCATATTGCTCTTTCTAACTTTAAGGTTATTCATAGTGATATCGCTTATGTAATAGAAAATGAATTATCAGCATGGTATACACAGACTATTGGTGAGATTAAAAATTACCATAATTGGTGTTATCATAATCGTGAGTTGCTTAAAGATATTCTTAATGTTATTGAAGATCGCCGTATAGACAAATTTGTATATGACTCGGCTCCAGGCTATCAAGGTTATTATCAATCCATGTATGATACTTATTTCAATGCTCCTATTATTGACCGTGCCTTATTAGACAATCTTAAGATATCTCGTTCTGAAGAAGATTATATGTTCCATATTATCAATTTTGCGAACCCTAAACGTCAATTGGATTGTATGCCTGGGTTGCGTGACATTTGGAATACTATAGACATTAAGAATATATCCAGATTGAAGTCCACTAATGAAGCTTTAGAAGTAGCGCAGGAAGTATGGAAATTACTTCAATTGAATATTGTTAAAGAAGATAAGCAAGGTAATGATGATGATACAGAAGTAAATGAAGGTAAAGGACCATTACCTTCTGGATCTGGAAATGGCCAAGGTGATGATGAAGATGATAATGGTAATGAAAATGGCGGTAGCGGAGCTGGTGGAGATGATGAAGATGATAATGGACAATCTGGCGTAACCGTTGGTAAGCCTTTATCTCAAAAGGAGAGCGCTGCATTAGCCAAAGCATTAGAAGCTCAAGGTAACTTCCTTAAAGGTTCTATTAAGAAGAAAGGATTGACTAAGTCAGATGCTAATAAAGTAAATGCGGCTTCAGAGTCAAATATGTCGTATGCAGAGGTAGGCGGTGATGTAACTGCAGAGAATGGAGTTAACTTTAAATTAGGTAAAACAAATTGTGTAGTAGTTAAAGGTATTACCAGAGCACTTATTGACGCTGACTTATTAGGTACACATTGTTGCAATCCAGAAGATCAGAAAGAAAATTTAGCGCGTTATGAAGACAGAGATTATATAGCTCAAGGTATTCAATTAGGTATCTTATTAGGTAAGAGATTGAAAACTCGTGATGAAGAGCGTACGGTGAAGACTTTACGATTAGAGTCTGGTAAGATGGACAGACGTCTTATTAATGAATTAGGTTTTGGTAATGAGCGAGTATTTTCTCAAGTGTTTCATAATACCGTTACTCCTTCATTAGTGCATGTATCCATAGACGCTTCAGGATCGATGCATGGAGATAAATGGGCGTCAGCTATGAAGACAGCAGTTGCAATTGCCAAAGCCGGCAGCATGGTAGCTTCTCTTGATGTTGTTATTTCTGTAAGAGGTTCAGTAGGCCATTATCCTGGTACCAGTCCTTTGATGTGGATTATTTACGATTCTCGCACAGAAAAATTCAATGCAGTAAAAGATAAGTTTTATGCAGTGCGAGCTTTTGGATCCACTCCTGAAGGATTGTGTTATCAAGCAGTAATGCAAGATATAGTTAAGTCAGCTAATGGTAAAGAAGCTTTCTTTATTAATGTATGTGACGGAGAGCCTTGCTACTCAGATGGTCAAGTTACTGGATATAGCGGATACAGAGCATGTGTTCATACCAAAGTACAAGTTAATAAAATGCGTCAAGCCGGCATCAAAGTGCTTTCTTTCTTTGTAGATAGATTTTCTTCAGAAAAAAGATCTCATGAAACCTCTTCTCAAAAGAACCATAGAAATATGTATGGTAAGGATGCAACGACTATTAACTTAGACAACTTAAATCAATTATCTAAATCAATTAACTCTTTATTTGAACGTAATGTCTAATTTAAAACCATCAATAAACAAAGTAGTTAAGTATTGTACGGGACAGTTAGGCGTAGATGTTAATCTGCGCTCTAACTCTTTTAATTACGATAGTGATACTCAAACTATTAATTGCAGATGGAATGCCTCGGAGCAAGACTTATTATGCTCGATGTTACACGAGGTAGGTCATGTAATTCAAGCTCCTTCCACTTTCGCTTTGATAAGAGCTTCTAAAAAGAGAAACAAAGCTTTAATTGCGGAGCTAGAATATACAGCATGGCAAGAAGGCTGGAATGTAGCAGTAGAGTTGTCAATTAATACTGAAGAGTTATATATACGATACAAACAATTATGGATGATGCATTGGTCTTCTTATTTAGAGTATTTATATAGCTCAGACAAACCAGACGATTTGAAACATATGGCTTGGAGTTATAATGAGTATGCGCTACGAGCTTCGAAAAACCTAGGGGTTCTTCTTACCAATCTAGGGTAACCCTTCCATTAAATCAAGGGTTCTATATCACACGACTTAGGGGTCTCCCTAGGTTTACTACTGAATATCTAGGGGTAATCGATTAGAATACCCTTGATCTTTCCTAGTACAAAGGGGTAGATTCTAGGGTGAATTTCACTTAAAACCAAGCGAATAATTGCGGGCGGCCCGGCCATTATCCCGTTTCTATTGAGACAATAAGTTTTTTCATATAGACCTGGTTTTGGGAGGTTAGGGTGTCCCTAATCCTTCCTTTACGCATCCTTAACAAACCCTTACGCATCCTATACAAACTTAATCCAATATTCAATTAATTAATAAGGGCAGTGGTCTTTCCTAAAACACTCACAAATCCACCCGACCAAGGGGTAGGACTCGTAACCTATTGAAAATCAATTGATTACGTGACGACCGCTCATATAGTAAAATCTTTCAAACTACCAAATAAATTTTGCGAAAAATGGCCGGCCTCTTAATTCCAGTATTTCCATATATGATAGACCATTGAGTATCAAGAAGTTACAAATTTGAACCTATTGAGTATCAATGGCCTATATATAACCCGAAAAACCACCTTCAAAACCACCCCGTAAACAGTCGATCTACCCATCATCAATACTCTAATATACCCAGGGTTAATTAAGTAGATTATAGTAGGTCGTGTATTTTAATCTATTAAGTGTCAATAGGTTATATAACCAATTGATTATCAAAGCGGAAAAAACACCTTTCGATTTGGTATTTGATAGATTAAATCTTATATTTAAGTATAATTAAAAAATATGAAAAAAGTAAAATGCAAACTATACAATAGATGGTATTGGTCGATAGAATCGGCAGGCCTGTTAATTGAATCGCCGCAAGGTGGACATGTATGGATTAGAAAAGGAGCAGTAGCAGATTCACGAGTGTCTGATCAAGCAAAAGAATTGATTCGCACAATTGGTAATTTTGCAAATTCGGAAAACATAGAGATAACCATAGCTGACATGCTGCTTTTGTTGGAAACTGCAAAAACAGTAAAAGGTTGTTTTTATAGTGTGCGAAAAGAACCTTCTGTTTTCACTTCTTAATTTTGGTAATTCAAAAGGATAATCTTATATTTAAGTATAGAAATTAATAAATAGCAAATGCATCAATACAATTCTCGAGGGCGATATTCGTCGGGTACGATTTATAGAAGAAAGCCGGCAAGGCCAAAAACTGCAATCATACCCGCAGGCATGCAACAAGTTTACAATGACTTAATGTCTTATTCGGGTTCATTTCCTCTTTTGAACAACTTGCGGGATTCTATAAATCGCTATGGTAAATTAAGCGACAAGCAGTGGGCGGCCGCTAAAAAATGTTTAGCGCCGAAAACTCCAAACGCAGTAAATATCCAACCTGCAAACTGTAACATTCCAATTACCGTTACGGTATCGCATGCTCGTCGTATTGGACGTGCTAACAAATGGCCTATCAATCCATGTACATTTACTGTAACTCAATTGATAAGTCGTCATGGTAAAACATTTAAAGTTCGCGCTCGCATTGATTGGAACACGGCAGTTTCTGTATGTAGATGTTGTGGTCGTACTCTTACCGATTGGCGATCGCAAGCTACTGGAGTTGGCCCTATATGCGTTAAACGCACCAACATACCTTATGTAAAAACTCAAGCAGATGTTGCTGCATTTCAACAATCCATGAAAACTCTTGTAGCGCAATTAGGTGAAGTTGAATTTGAAGTTAAATCTTGGCACTTAATCAATGGAGAACATGATCTTCGCAATGTAGTGTTTCCTATTAGTACTACTCACGCTACTCAAGTCGTATCCGCAGCGAAAGCGGTTATTGCAGCTAACACTCCGGTATCCGCATCTATTGCAGCGACACCGACACCTCCTTCAATTGGCAGCGTTGTCAATCCGTATATCATTTTCAATATCGCAGATTGCAATTGGTTTGAAACAAAACGTGTTTTGCAAGTACCACCGAAGGTAGCTGCTGTTAGAAAAGATGAAATTTTCTATGCTGATAGCATTAACATTTACAATGCTCAAACTAATACTCAAGTGTGTTTTAAGTTTTCGGATATCGAGAACAATGGTAAACGTTTCGTATTTACCAATGTTGAACGCGCTATTGTGTTATGGGTTGAGATAGTGTAATTTTCAAACGGAGGACCGCACCGCAACGGTGGTTTGGTACTTACAAATGAAAATCTTATATTTAAGTATAATAATTAATAATTGAAAAATGAATATCAATCCTAAAGATCGTAGAAATTACCATAGACTAACTGTGGAGCAAAAGAAAGAATTATTTACTACCATTCACAAAACAGTTAAGGCGTCTGGTGCTCAATATGCACGTATGTTTACTGAACCAAGGTCAAAAGGTTATCGCACTAAACTTTGGTTTTGTAGAGAATTACCAACTGGTAGTGATCAATTAGCGAAAGATCTTTTTACAAACTTAAAGCAATCCAAAGTTAGTTATATGATTGAAAGTGTTGAGCCTTATCAGGTTTTATCTGGAGGCTGGAGACATTCTCATGGTATTTGTTTTTATATTAAATTTAAAGCATAATATGAAAGATGTATTGTATCAATTCTTGCAAGATGTAGCACAAGGTGTATACGGTGAGAGTAAATTGAATTATAGCCGCATTAATGCTTTTATAAATATAGCGCAAGATGCTGACTTACAAGATTTAGCTGAATATTTTTGGGAATATAAATCTTCATTAACTAACCCAGACGATATCGATGTAAATGATGTAGATGAATTAATTGAAGAAGTGATTAAACAAAATAAATAATGAATATAGATTTAGAAATAACAAACAATACATATTACTTTCAAGGTGTTCGATTCGACCCAGCATATGGTGATTATGATTTTGCAGATGAGCTTATAATTGCTACGTCAATTGACGAAGCTTGGAGAAAGTTAGACGAAAAGACTATTTTAAAGTCTTGGAAGACAGTATGTATAATTGAAATTAATAGTACAAGACATTATGAAAGTGTGTAAAAATTGTAATACAGCTTTACCGGCTAAACGAGTTGAGTTAGGATATTCAGTTTGTGTAAACTGCTCCGACGTCGAAGCTTATGGATTTGTAAACATCATCAATCATAAGACCGGTAATACAGTTCAGCCTTTGCCTAGGTCACAAGCGCAAGCTATTAACAAGATTGGCGACAGAAAACGATTTGGTACTGTCTTGAAAGGTGGTAGCAAGAATACAGCTTACAATCCTAAAAATACTAAGCATAAAGTTCCTACTTCATTTATTGGTAATGAAATATCTTATGAAAGAGTAGGTAAGAAAGCAATGGATATATTAGAGAATAAAGGTTATGATGCCGCAATGCAATATGTCGAGCGTGAATTACAAGATTATACCATTAACGCTAAACATGCAATCTTAATTCGTAAGGCATTAGAAATTTTTGCAAATTAATTTGGTTTATTTAAAAGGAATACTTAAATTTAAAATATATGGGAAGCGTAATTGATTATATTGAATGCCCAAATTGTGGGCAAGAAGCTTATAGCGATTTTTATTATAAGACAGGAGAAGAGTATGTTAATTGCTCGAGTTATGGCTATCATTATTCAGCCACTATCAAAAATAGAGATAAAAAGCTTAATGAGCTTACTGAAGAAGATTGGCAAATATCTGAACTTAAAAATCCATATGCATCGTATAGAATTAAGTATTACGGTGACGTTGGGTTTATGTGCGGCTCGGTAGAAAATGAAACGCAATTTAATGAATTAAAAAGTACTTGTCAGTCTGATGATAAAATTGAATCGTTATTTATTAGTAGATTAATTGAAGGGTCAATTCAAACAGAATTTGTTATTGACAATGGACCTGAGTATGACTCTGCAGGATTTCATAAATTAGATAATTAAATAATATGAAGAAGAAGTTTTTAATAATAGGTCAACAACCGGTTATGCAAATCTGGGAATATGAAGTTGAAGCTGAAACTGAAGAAGAAGCTATGGCTATGGTTGAAAATGGTGATGTAGATACTTACGAATATACAGTACAGCCTGACATATTTGGCGATGTTGAATATAGCGTAGAAGAATTAGAATCATGAGTAAAAGAAAAATTATAATAGAAAAGATTATTTGTGAATTGGAAACTATGGAAGTAGATTCTACCACTATGGAATATATTCTTCGCGAAGTTGGGTTAGAAACTCAAGTATTAAAGCAGTTAATACAGAGCCACCCAGCTGATGAATTAAAAGAAATTTTAGAAGAATGCTTGACAGCACACATACAGAATTAGTTACGCAATTAAGTTTGTTTTTAAACTTAACTTCGTTACCAGGTACTATTCTTACAACTAGAATAATTAAAAAGCGAATTCGTGGACTAG
>SXGQ01061078.1_pt1 | contig 51741 bp, 50 predicted proteins | sample 3178371 | NCBI WGS metagenome assembly SXGQ01 (sample SAMN11356859, study PRJNA531348) | freshwater metagenome | isolation source: freshwater sample F1-20 | place: China: Fuxian Lake, Yuxi | collected 2017-12-25 | reverse complement strand
GCTTTCTGTTGCACTTTCCTGCGGATCACTCCGACTGGTTGTAAGCCAGCACCTTGCCCTGTGGAGCCCCGACTTTCCTCGAACCGGTCTAGCCGGCCCGCGGTCACCCAACCGGCTCACCATCGCCTAGTCAGTCTGTCACGGTGCGGGGCGAACGACCACAGAGCCCTTCATGGAGTTATGGAAATCGCAGTAATAGTCGTAGTTTCCCGCCGAAGTGAAGGTTTGTATCCACGTGGCAGCAGGCTTGATGACCCCGGAGTTGAATGTGCTGGGTTCCAGAAATTTCACGTTGTGTGAGGCGACATCGTCGTTTATCCACATGACTGATCCACCCACGACAATGTCGATTTCTCGTGGTTCAAATTTTCCGTCTGCGATGTGAATGGTCGCAGCTATCGCTGATGGGTTATCGCCTGATGACGTTGTTGAATTCGTTCCACAGGATGTGGCGGCAAGTGCAACAAGTGCGAACAAAGTGATGCCGAAGAATCGGCGTACCCGTGTGCGGTTCATTGGTGCACCAACTTAAAAGTCGAATGTTGAAAGGTCGGCATGCCAACCACTCGCGCGTTCGATTGCCGATGCCCACCGTTCGCGGTTTGCATCACCTGCAGGTTCAACGACTCGCAAGGGTTTCCAAGTTGCTGCGATGTCGTCGAGTCCGCCCCATGTGCCGACCGAAAGTCCGGCCAGGAAGGCTGCACCGAGAGTTGTGGCCTCAAGTACCGGCGAGATCTCAACGGTGCGCTGCGTCGCATCGGCAAGCGCCTGAGTGAATGTCGGGTTTGCGCTCATGCCTCCGTCAATCCGTAGAGAAGGAATGGTGAGGCCAGTCGTGGCTTCGGCGGCATCGACAAGATCGGCGCCGCGTTGAGCGACACCTTCAAGTACTGCTCGAACAATGTGCGGACGAGCGGTACCGCGCGTAATGCCAAGTAATGTGCCTCGTGCGCCGTAATCCCAGTTGGGAGTTCCGAGGCCGAGAAGTGCGGGCACATAGACAACGCCTTCGGTATCGACGCATTGTTGAGCAATGTCGTGTGAAGCGGCGACTGAATCGATGATGCCGAGGTCGTCGCGCAGCCATTCAACGTTTGTTCCGGCCGAAAGCATGATTGCCTCGATGCCCCACATGGTTTCGCTTCCACGTTTCCACGCCACGATGGGGAAGGTTCCTGATGAGCTCCGAACGCCAGATGCAGGACGGTCAGGGCCTACAACAAGATCAAGCATGCCTCCGGTGCCGAATGTGATCTTTGCCGGGCCAGGCCGCACGCAACCTTGACCAATGAGCGAGGCTTGCTGATCGCCAGCGACACCGCAGATCATCGGTGCACCGTTCAACGCTGTCGCAGGTGCAATCGGGCCGCTTGAATCCACGATCGTTGGCATTGCCGATCGGGAAATGTTCAGTTTCGCCAGCAGGGCGTCGTCCCAATCGAGCGTTTCAATTGAGAACAAGCCCGTTACTGCGGCGTTCGACGCATCGGTGACGTTCACTGCGCCTTCGGTGAGCGTCCAAATAATCCACGAGTCAACGGTGCCGACGCACAGATCGCGACGGCGATCAGGATCGGCATTGTCGAGCAGATGCTTGATCTTGGTTGCTGATTGATTCGGGGCGAAGCGCAGCCCTTCGGATTGCAGCACAAGACAGTCGCCAAGAGTTCGGAGGTCCTGCCAGCCAAGTGCGGGGGCTACTGGTTCACCTGTCGCTCGATCCCAAACAATGGTCGATGCTCGTTGTGTGGCGACACCGACGCCGTCGACCTGACCAACCTCGGCGAGCGCAGCCCGCGCGGTGGCGAGGGCGGCTGCAGCCATGCGAGTGGCGTCGAACTCGACCAGTCCGGGCGCGGGCGTGTCAGGAAGAATTTCTTGGCGGTGCTCGACGGCGATGGTCGCGTCGGGGCGAACAATTGCCGACCGTACGCCTGAAGTGCCGATGTCGACGACGAGAAGACTCATTTTGTTCTTGCTCCACGTGAGACAGCGATCATTGCACCGATTGTTCCGAGTGAGGCGAAGACCAGCGCGAACAGAACGATGCTAAGTATCAGGCCAAGCGGATTCGTGAAGTCTCGTGTTGCAATGAGGTAGACGATCTCGGCGCCAAGGAATGTGATGGCGCCTGCGGCAGCACCGTGGGGGAGAGCGCGCGGCGGAAGCGGTCTAGCTGCCGCATAGCCAGCAAGCGCACCGGCGAAGAACACGATTGCCAACATCACACCGGCGAGAGCGGTGCCTGAGAAAACCGTGCGTTGCAGAATCGCGGCGGGAAGTGCGAAGAACAATCCGTTGAATGCTCCGACGAGGATGCTCCGACGATCGAAGGCGCCCATCTACTGCTCGCTCCCGAAACCTTTTGGCAGATCACCGAATGCAGTCGGCATCCCGAGCTTGCCCGGATTGAGAATGCCGTTCGGGTCAAGTGCCTTCTTCATGGTGTGCAAGACCGAGGTGGCACCTTCGCCTTGCGCCGCGCTCATGAATCGGGCTCGATTGAGTCCAACTCCGTGATGGTGACTTAGCGAACCACCGTGCGCAAGAGCGGTGGCGGTTCCAGCGGTCCATGCAGACATGTACATCTCTTCGATCGCGTCGGGGCCTTCGACTGCAGCCTTACCTGCGAAGGTGAAGTACAAACACGCGCCATCGGAATAGGAATGCGAAAGATGTGCCGTAGAAGCGATGATGCCCGGAGTCGCTGCGATCGCATCTCGCACTGTGGTGTAGAGCACTGGCAGATCTGTCCATGAGACGGTGAGTTCCAATGTGTCGACCATGTAACCACGAGAGATCAGTGCTTCGAGAGCGCTGACGTCGTTGCGGTGGCCAAACCATTTCGTAACGAGTTCAGAATCGAGTGGCGCAGTATTCGCACACTCTTCAGCGGTGATTGTTGTTGTTGCGTCGACAGTTGCCTGGTCGCCTTCGTCGAAGGCTAGGAGTACAGCGACCTCACCCGTTCCCCAGTTGCGGTCGGCTTCGGCCGCATCGTAGAGACGCAAGGCAGCAGGAGCGAGGCCGCGTTGAATGATCCTGCGGCACGCGTCGGCACCGGCTTCGAACGAAGGGAAGGCCCACGCGCTGCTGTGATTCGCAGTCGCCACAGAACGAGCCCGCAATCGAGCGCCGGTGATGATGCCGAGAGTTCCTTCCGAGCCCACAAAGAGTTGCGTGAGGTCGGGGCCGGCCGACTGCCGTGCGTGCCCGCCAGTGTGAACGATTGTCCCGTCAGCAAGAACCACATCAAGGCCGATGACAATGTCTTCGATCTTTCCGTAGCGGTTCGAAAGCTGACCGGCGCCGCGGCAGGCAAGCCAACCGCCGATTGTTGAAAGTGCGATCGATTGCGGCCAAGGGCCAACGGTGAGTCCGTACTCCGATTGCAGTTCATCTTCGAACACGTCGCCGAACATTCCGGCGCCAACGTCGACGATTCCGGAATTGGTGTCAACCGAATGAATGCCCGAGAGTCCGCAAAGGTCGAGGAGAACTCCGCCGAAAAGAGGGATTGATCCACCGACAACTCCGCTTCGGCCAGCGGCGGCGGTGACGGGAATGTTGTTCTCGTTGCACAGGCGCAAAATGGCAGCGACCTGTTCAGTAGTGGTCGGCGAAACGACCGCCGATGCGATTTGGCCGATCTGAGCGCTTGACGCCCGAGTCATGATGAGCGGCCACCAATCGCGACTGGCCTCGACACGATTTGAGAGAGCCAGGTCAACCTCGGCGCCTGTGGCGCGTAACTGTGCGATCAACTCGTCGGTAACAGCGACGAGGTGGGTGTCGAAGTGGGCCTTCGTGTTCGCAGCATCGAGATCGATGGGCGGTGTTGGGTGAGCTGGCATCAGTGGACGATCGCTTCAAGCTCTTCGTCGATACGTGCCCGATAATCGGCCACCTGTCGGGCTTGTTCTGCCTCGTCCCAACCAAGCTCCGGGGCAAGAAGCTCAGCGACCGCGGCGGCGGCATCGGCGGAAGCATCGCGTGTTTCAAGCCTGGCTCGTGTGCGGCGGCTGAGAATGTCGTCGACTGTCGTGGCCATTTCGTAACGCACCGCAAAGATTGCTTCGGCGCGCAGGTAGTGCAGTCCGGGAACAAGAGGTTCAGCGAGCGATTGATCGGATTCGGCAATCGCAAGCACTGTCGTCGCATCTGATCCGTATCGGTCGGCGAGGCGACGCACCTGATCGCCACCAAGAGGTGAGATCGAGTCGGCCGATTCAACAAGTTCCTCATAGCCGTTGGCACCGTGGATCTTGATGTGCTTTGTCTTGCTGCGGCGTCGGAATCGAGTGATGCGATCTGCGTCAAGAACTTCGGAGAGAACTTCGTCGATCGTGTCGGCGGCCATCTCACGGTAGGTCGTGAGTTTGCCTCCGGTGATGGTGACAACACCGGAATCGGAACGACGCACTTTGTGGCGACGGGAAAGATCGGCCGTGCGGCCTGACACCTCGGGATCGGCAACAAGTGGTCGAAGACCAGCCCAGGTTCCGAGAATGTCGTCGGTCGTCACGGTTTCAGTGATCGAACCGTTGAGGGCTCGCAGCAAGTACTCGACATCATCTTCGTTGCACTGGGGATCGTCGATAGGTCCGGTGTAATCGGTGTCGGTTGTGCCAACGAAAGTGAACTGGCCCCACGGAACAACGAACACTGATCGCTTATCGCCAGGAACGGGGATGACGGCGGCAACCGTATTGCGAACCTTCGACCACGGCACTGTGATGTGAACGCCCTTGGCGGGTCGAATCGAACGTGGGTGCTCGGCCTCATCAAGGGCACGAACATCGTCAGACCAAACTCCGGCGGCGTTGACGACGGCTTTCGTTGAAACGGTGAAGGTTCGGCCATCGGCCTTGACAGTGACTCCGTTGACGTTGCCGTTCGAGCCTTTCTGGAGGCCGACAACCTCGGTTCGGTTCACGAGTGTGGCGCCGAATCGCAGTGCTGCAGTGCGAGCAACGGTCACCACGAGACGAGCATCGTCGGCCTCAGCGTCGTAATAGAGATACGAAGGCATCAACTTGTCGGCAGGGAGGGTGGGGAACCACTCGAGTGCTTGCTTTTTTGAAACTCGTTTGTGCATCTTGCCGATGCGCAGGCCACCGGTGAGGTCATACATCCACATGGCGGTGCCCATGGCCCGGGCGAGTTTGCGGTTCACGACGCCCTTGGTCGAGAAGATGGGGATCAGGAACGGAAGCACCTTGACGAGATGAGGTGCGTTGCGGCGCAGAATCTGGCGCTCGGCGAGTGCTTCGTAGACGAGGCGAATATCGCCCTGTTGGAGATACCGGATTCCGCCATGTACGAGCTTCGATGACTTCGAAGATGTTCCAGAGGCGAAGTCATCACGCTCGATCAGCGCGACCCGAAACCCCCGCGATACGGCATCAAGTGCGCATCCGACGCCGGTAATGCCGCCGCCGATGACGACGACATCGAAGTCGGTGGATTCCAAGCGGCGAAGGGAATCGGAACGGCTGAAGGCGTGGGAGGTCATCGCTGCGAGCCTAGAACGGACCAACTCAGAACGCCTGATCGCCTGACCTGCGGAAACGGCGGCCAGGAGCCGGTCCGTATTCGGTTTGTGTCATCGGGCAGAGGGGGTCAATACTCATCTTTCCCCATTCGCCCGCTCCGCAGGAGCCGTTCTGCACCTATGAAACACACTTGGCATTCCTTGGCCGCCTGCACGGGTATCGACCCCGAGATCTTCTTTCCTGACCCCGAAGACGATGCCGACGCCATGCCGGCGAAGATCGTCTGCGGTCAGTGCGATGTTCGCGAAGCCTGCCTCGAGCACGCCTTAGCCGTTCGCGAGAAGGACGGCGTCTGGGGTGGCGCTACTGAGCGCGAACGACGTCGGATGATCCGTCAACGTCGTCGGACGGCCTGAGCATGGAGTGGTCGGCAGTTCTTTCGACACTTGTGGCCAACACTGATCTCACTGCGGACCAAGCCGCAGACGCTTTGCGCGAGATCCTCGCTGGCGATGCCACCGACGCGCAGATCGCGGCGTTCCTCATTGCTCTTCGTATGAAGGGTGAATCGATTACCGAAGTGTCGGCCATGGTCGATGCCATGCTTGAAGCCGCTGCACCCATCGAACTGCCATCTGGACCTGATGCCATTGACATCGTTGGAACCGGCGGAGCGCCAAGCCGACGCGCCCATGCATTGAATGTCTCCACTATGGCCAGTTTCGTTGCCGCTGGTGCAGGTGCTCGCGTAGTGAAGCACGGCAACCGCAAGGCGTCGTCAACCTCGGGTTCATTTGATCTACTCGAGATGCTTGGTGTGCCGCTTGAACTTGATGGTCCTGCAGTCGCGCACTGTGTGGCCGAGGCGGGGATTGGTTTTTGTTTCGCTCGATCGTTCCATCCGGCAATGCGTCATGCTGGCCCAGTGCGCACACAACTTGGCGTGCCGACGGTGTTCAACTTCCTTGGCCCGCTTTCGCACCCAGCGCGAGTGCAGCGCCAGGTCATCGGTGTGAGCGATTCAAAAATCGCACCAATTGTTGTAGGCGTTCTTCAAAAACGAGGAGCGCCGCGCGCGCTTGTGGTCACAGGTGACGACGGCATGGACGAGTTGACGACCACGACAACCTCCACGGTGCATGAACTACGTGATGGCGACGTCACCACTTCAACCTTTGACCCACGCGATGTTGGTATCGCGCTCGTGTCGGGTGATGCTCTCGCCGGTGGTAGTCCGGAAGTGAACGCTGCTATTGCTCGGCGGGTCTTCGCTGGCGAACAAGGGGCCTATCGGGACATCGTGTGCCTCAATGCTGCAGCTGGTCTTTTCGTCGCCGGTGTTGTTGATGACATCGCCACTGGCGTTGTGAAGGCGCAAGCCTCGATCGACTCAGGTGCCGCTGCGAATGTGCTTGATCGTTTGATCAGCGTCGCGAACGACGCGACGAAGTAACAAAGTCGCTGTCGTCGACGGCCAGGCCCTTTCGCGGGCGAAACGAACGAAGCGCGGGAAGTGTTGAGGCCAACACGCCATCGCAGTGATCAAGGGTGAGATCGGGAGCGTTTTTGTCGAGCCATGAGGCGATGCACCCGAGTTCATCGGCGAGTTCCCGATGGAGTGGAGCAAGGGGGCCGCTGCTGTCGGTGCTCTGCTCTGCTGTCGTTATGGGAAGGCCCAGGCTCGGCAATTCTCCTTCACCCCAAGCCGATTGCAGACGGCCATGGTCAAGTGCGACACCGCCTAGCGGGCCGAGGTCAATGTGGATGTGACCGGCTCGGCGGAGTTGATCGAATCTGCGCTGGCGGTTGATGGCGCCGGCCAATGCGCTTGCTCGGTCGCGAACGTCGGCCGCTTCTTCGAATCGCTCTTCGGTTGCGAGTGAAGTGATCTTTTCCGTGAGCGGTTGTAGGAGCAGGTCGGGTTCGATCGTTAACCCACGAACTGCTCGCTCAACGACGAGTTGGTACTCGTCAGGATCGACCCCGCCGGCACACGGACACATCGACACGCCAAGTTGAGCCGCCGTGCACGGAGCATCTCGAAGCGCTCGCTTGCCGATTCGACCTGAACATCGACGAAGCGGAACCGAGGTGTGAACGGCATCGATGACTCGCTGTGCCGAAGACCGGGATGAGAGAGGTCCGAGGTACAACGCGCCGTCGTCTTTCACGTCTTTCACAATCGAGAGTCGGGGGAACGTTTCAGCCAGTGTGAGTTTCACGTAGACATACCGACCCCAGTCTTTGAGTTGGCGGTTGTAACCCGGCATGTACTGATGGATGAGACGAATCTCATGCACTGCCGCTGACAGCGGATGGGGATGAACGACGTGATCGATATGTGCTGTCTCTCTGAGTAGAGAACCGATCTTTCGACGGTCGTCACCGGAGAAATAGGAGCGCACTCGAGAACGGAGATTGGTGGCTTTGCCGATGTAGAGCACATCGCCTCGAGCGTTGCGGAAGAGATAGACGCCGGGAGAGCGGGGCAGAGAATCGGTGAGACGAAGTTTCTGCGCACTGGCGTGACCTGCCATCTTTGGCAATGAGAGAAGATCATCGAGGCCTGTGACCCCGAGACCGCCGGCGCGCTCGATGAGTAGATGCAGTAGATCGCCAGTTGCTAGTGCGTCGTCAAGCGCGCGGTGCGATGGTTTGTGATTGAGCCGCAGGTGTTGGGCAAGAGTGCCGAGTTTGCAGTTCGGAACTTCGTTGCGGACGAGTCGTCGAGCAAGTGCGACGGTGTCGACGGCACGATTGGTCAGTTTCGGTCGTTGGTCGCGTTCAAGAGCGGCTTGCACAAACGAAAGGTCGAATCGGATGTTGTGTCCGACAATGACGGCGTCGCCGATGAACTCAAGCAACGAGGGCAGCACCGCTTCGATGCGCGGGGCGGGCATCACCATCGAATGCGTAATGCCGGTGAGCACCGTGATCTCGGGAGGAATCGCGCAACCTGGATTCACAAGTGTCTGAAACGTTCCAATGCATTCACCACCACGGAGCTTCACTGCGCCAATCTCAGTGATGCCGCACGACGCTGCTGATCCGCCAGTGGTTTCGAGATCGATGACACAGAACGTGACCTGCGAAAGAGGCGTGCCGAGATCGTCGAGCGACAACTGCAACGGATCGGGGGCGGGGGAGCGCACCGGTGCAGTCTGATCGAACATGCGTTCGTGTGCAAGGACGTTGTCTGAGCCTCGCTAGTCTCCCTGCGTGCCCTCGACCAGTTATCGCTGCACCGCTTGCGGAAATCTCACTCGTTTCGACGTTGTCTCCACCAAACGCACCCGTGCGTTTCACCACTACACAGTGGGCGGAGACCTCGAGGTTGAGAACGAAGAGATCCTCTCCGAATCAATCGAAGAGGTGTCGTGTCACTGGTGTGGAAACGGTGGTTCGGTGGTTCAGACCCAGCCGCCGGCATAAGACACGTACTGGCCGGTTGTGAAGGTGCTCGTTCCGTCGAGGAACGGAGCGCAGAATGCAGCGAACTCATCCATGCGACCGAGTCGGCGCATCGGCACCTGCTTTTCGAACATTTCGCGCACGGCGGGATCTTTTGCTCCGGTGGCTTCAAGGAACTCGGGGAAGTCCATGAAGTTGGTGCCAACGGCATTGACCTGAACGTTCTTACGAGCAACTTCACCGGCGACATTGCGAGTGAGCATCGTTGCCCCGGCACGAACCGATGAATACAACGAAGCGCCAGGGGTTGGGCGCGCGCCCGCTGCACTCGTAATCACGAGTACCTGGCCCGAACCTTGTGCGACGAGCGGCGGAATGACGGCTTTGAGGAAGTGGTACGGCGCATAGAGACAGCCATCGACGATTTTCTCGTACTGATCAATCGTTGATTCGAGAAACGATCCCGGAATGATTTGGCCGGATGCAGCGACGGCAGCATCGAAGTGGCCGAAACGAGAGAGCGCTGCGTCGACAAGTTTTTGTGAGTTTTCGGGCTTGGCGATGTTCGACGCCTTCTCGACTGCGACAACCGTTGCGCCGAGACCCTCGAGTTCAACGATGAGTTCCGGATCAGGGTCGCCGAGCACCAAGTCGTGGCTGCGACGAGCGAGCACGCGTGCCATTTCCGGGCCCACGTAATGACCAGCATCGGCAACAAGGGCGACTCGGCGAGTGGTGGTGTCAGTCATGGCAGGCCTCCGGGATCTTCGGTAGCGTCAGTCGTGTCAGTGTTATTGACACAACCATCTCCGCCAACATACCCGTTGGCGAACTTTGAGGGGCATGAACATGGAACTCCAAGGCAAAGTCGCAGTCGTTACCGGCGCTGCGTCGGGTATCGGCCTCGCCGCTGCAGAACGATTCGTTGCCGAAGGCATGTCGGTCGTGATGGCCGATATCGAAGCCCCTCTCCTCAACGAACAGGTTGCGCGCTTGCAAGCCGATAGCGCTGCAGTCGCTCCCTTTGTGTTGGATGTTTCCGACGCAGCGCAGGTTGCGGCCCTTCGCGATTTCGCTGTCGAGAGTTACGGCGCTGTGCATCTGCTTTTCAACAATGCCGGAGTTGGTGGAACGGGCAAGCCAACGTGGAAGACAAATCCTGCTGTATGGGAGTGGGTGATTGGTGTCGATCTTCTCGGTGTCGCCTATGGCGTCGAGGCGTTCACGTCGCTAATGGTGAAACAAGGCGAAGGTCACATCGTCAATACGGCATCCGAAGCCGGACTTTGTGCAACGCCGATGCTCGGCGCGTATCACGCGGCGAAATACGGGGTAGTTGGTTTGTCAGAAACGTTGGTTATGGAACTCGCTGGAACAGGTGTTGGGGTGCCATGTCTTTGCCCCGAACTTGTCGACACGAAGATCTTTGAGTCGACTCGCAATGCTCCGGCCCATCTCGGCCTTCCCAAACCCGATCATGTCCCGATCGAAATGCTTGAATCGTTCATGAAGTCGAAGGCGATTGATCCTGCTGTCGTTGCTGGCAATGTCGTCGATGCTGTGCGGAATAATTCATTCTGGATTCTCACCCACGAGGTGACCCATGTTCGGGCGCAGCACCGCAATGAGTCGCAACAGCGCGGCGATACTCCGTCGATGCTGCCATTGAACGGAGCCAAGTGATGTCATTGAACGCGAACTTTGGTGGCGAGATTGGTCGCACGCACGCTGAATCGACTCCGTGGTGGCCACCGGCCAAACACCCTGGTGACGAAGCTCCCAACGTTGTTGTCGTGCTTTTCGATGATCTCGGTTTCTCGCACCTCAATTGCTTTGGCTCCGACATGGTTACGCCGAACATCGACAAGTTGGCCAGCAATGGTCTGCGCTTTTCGAACTTCCATGTGACGCCGCTGTGCTCGCCGACTCGAGCAGCACTGCTGACAGGCCGCAATCACCACACCGTCGGAATGCGCAGTATCGCTAATTTCAACACTGGCTATCCGCACATGACTGGTCGCATTTCTGAGAATGCAACCACAATGGGTGAGGTTTTGCGTGAGGTTGGCTACACAACCTTTGCGCTCGGCAAGTGGCATTTGTGTCCCATGGACGAAGCATCCGCTGCCGGCCCGTACGACGCATGGCCATTGCAACGCGGTTTCGATCGTTTCTACGGATTCCTCGATGGCGAAACCGATCAGTTCGCCCCAGACCTTGTGTATGACAACCATCGAGTCGATCCGGCAGCAACTGCGGCCGAGGGGTACCACCTCAGCGAGGACCTCGTTGACAAAGCAATCGAGTTCATCCACGACACCGTTTCGATTCGACCCGATCGTCCGTTCTTCACCTATCTCGCATTCGGTGCCACCCATGCTCCGCATCAGGCGCCCGAGGAGTATCTCGCTCGTCATCGCGGCAAGTACGACGAAGGCTGGGATGTTGCGCGCGAGCGCTGGTTTGCCAAGCAGATCGAACTCGGTCTGGTTCCCGCTGAAACCCAACTCGCACCGCGTAACCCGGGTGTCGAACCTTGGGACTCCCTCCCCGAAAACCAGAAGAATCTTGCACTTGCATTGCAGGAAGCATTTGGTGCGTTCCTTGAACACACCGACGCGCAAATTGGCCGCTTGGTCGATGAACTCGATGCGCTCGGGAAGTTAGACAACACCGTCATCGTGGTGATGGCCGACAACGGAGCAAGCCAAGAAGGCGGGCCGTTCGGCGTTCTGCACGAGATGAAGTTCTTCAACTTCATGATTGAAACTCCGGACGAAGCCGTCGATCGCATCCCAGAAATCGGTGGCCCCGATTCGCATGCGAACTATCCATGGGGCTGGGCGCAAGCAGGAAATACGCCGTTTCGGTGGTATAAGCAAAACACTCACGAAGGTGGGGTGCATGTTCCGTTTGTGATGCATTGGCCGGCAGGTATCGCTGACGGCGGTGCAATTCGCGACCAGTTCCATTACGTCACCGATGTTGCGCCAACCATTTACGACATCATCGGCGTCGAGGCGCCTGCGGTGTACCGCGGTGTTGAGCAGTTCCCGATTGCCGGCGAGTCGATGACCTATTCCTTCGCGAACACCGACGCGCCAACGAACCACGATGTCCAGTACTTCGAAATGTTCGGCCATCGTGCGATGTACGACGCAGGTTGGAAAGCCGTCACGCGCCATACTCCCGGCGTTTCGTTCGATGAGGACGTGTGGGAGCTCTACAACCTCAACGTCGATCCTTCCGAGTGCAACGACTTGGCTGCGGTTGAGCCCGAACGTCTTGCCCAGATGATCGAACAGTGGTGGGCCGAGGCCGAAACCTATGGAGTTCTTCCCCTCGACGATCGCGGTGTCGAACTGTTTGGTGCGCGTTTTGGAGAACATTCGCCCCATCGCCCCGACCGTCGCTATTCCTATTACCCACCCATGGCGCCACTGCCGTCGCAGAGTTCTGCTTCGTTGGGTGGTCGGAGTTGGACGCTCAACGCAACCATCGACCGTGAAGCCGGCGAGGGCGGCGTGTTGTACGCACTCGGCAACGGCAATAGCGGTCTCACCGTGTTCATTCAGAACGATCGCCTCATCTTCGATTACAACGTCTTTGGTGATCACTACGAAGTCGAATCAGACCGCGAGGTGCCAGTTGGGGCTTCGGTAGTCGGTGTTCGATTCGAACGCACAGGGAAGGGTGGCCACGCGTCAGTTGTGATCGATGGGGCCGAATGCGGCACCGTCGAGTTCCCCTTTGTGATGCGTGTGATCTCGAGTATGGGATCAAGCATCGGCTTCGACCATGGTTTGCCAGTAAGCCGTCGCTATTCCGATGCGTTTCCGTTCGAAGGAACCCTTCATCGCGTCGATATCGAGCTCGCAAAGTCTCGCAAACCCGAATCCGCTGATGAAGCGGCGGCATCTCAACGCGCTGGTATGGCTCGTCAGTGAGCCAGTCGTTGCCCACTTCCGGTTACTGGCCAAGTGCCTGGCCAGCAGAAGACGCAGGACCATGGCGTCAGCAGATGGCTGCAGGTGCATTCGCTGGAGTTGAGACTGGCGATCCTCATGTTGTTTCGCGCGATGCGCATGGAGCCACGATGGTGGTTCGCCGCGACCTAGGCGAAGTGTTTCTGCACGGCCATAGCGTGGGTGGCGAACGATCCGTCCAGACAAGTTGGGTGGAGCGCATTGATCCCGCCACGTTGGAAACGCTGAGCCGAGTTGACGAACTACCGGGTGGTTCGGCGTGGCCGGGTGGCATTGCTGCACATGCCGATGGTTCGCTCATCGTTGTCTTTGGGAACCACGCACACCGACTGAACACGAACCTCGAGGTTGAGGTTTCGGCGGAACTGCCGCGGGACCGTCCGTACAACTCATTTGTTGTTCTTCCTGACGGTCACATCGTTACGAAAGACTTCGGCGGTCGCCTTCCTGGCGCCGACGAGTCATTTGTTGCTGAAAACTGTGAAGTCCTCGTGCTCGCGCCGACGACATTCGAAATCGTTGCTCGTGTTGAACTCCCTGAGCCCTCAATTGCTCGACTCTCTGCCGATGGCAACACCATCTATGTCGTAGGCGATCATTCCCTGTTCCGAGTCATGTGGAATGGCACTTCGCTTGAGCTCGATGCAACCTTCGCACCTCGGTATCGCACCATCGAAGGTCAAACCTACGGATGGGACGCAGTTCTTGCTCTTGGTGCAGCGTGGTTCCTCGATAACGGCGGCGGAAGCGAGAACTATGTCGGAACGTTCCGGGGTCAAGGAATTTCGCCGGCTCCGCTACATCTGGTCCGTGTCGATCTCGAAACTGCTGCCGTATCACTCACAGAAATTTGCGGGCTGCCGAATGGAATGGTTGCCAATCCGCCGTTGATTGATGAGCGCCGTATGATCGCCGTCGGTTTCGACAGCGCAAATGGTGTTCTCGCTGCGTTCGACATTGATGCTGATGGTTCGACATCGCCTTGTTGGAGTGTTGAACAAAACCATGGATCGCACATGATCCTTGATCCAACCTCTGGGTTCTTCCTGTCTGCCCATCACGACAACGAGCGTTGGATGGAGCAGTTCGTTGTGCGCGAACTAGCAAGCGGACGTGAAGTCGTGCGACTTGATTCAGGTAGCCCCTTGCAATCTGTCGTATTTCCTGCGGCCGGCGAAGGTCGAACGGTGTATGCGTGTTCGTTCTCTACGGTGAGCGCGCTTAACTGGTGATATCGGTGGCCGAGTGCGTGCCGCCGGTGAACTGATCGAGTCCGTCAGGCAGTGGTCGCAATTCATCGCAAAGGGCGCGGCTTGGCCTCGTCTCGCAATAGCCAAGAATGCGCATGCCGGTGAAGTGGTGCACTCCAACAGGGTCGAGTGGGCTGCGGCCGTAGACCGGTCCCAGATAGAACGGTCCTGGCGGGGGAGGAAGTTCGCTCGTTCGGAGACCGACAATTTCGGTAGTTGTTGGAATCCACCAGAGGTGCCACGCAGCGTCGGGGTCGTCGGTTGATCGCCAACCGCGTCCGAGATCGATTTCATTCTCAACGCCGCGCATGCGCACGAAGTGTCCGGGCGCTGCAAGGTCAGTGCGCGCCGCGGGTGCTTTCCAACCGCTAATTGAGAGTCCGTAGAAACCCAGCACGATGAAGGTTGCAAGAGCGAGAACGCCGAGAAAGATCCAGGTGGACACCTTGGTGAGGCTAGGCGGGAACGACCTCGACGGGAATGCCGTTCACTGCTTGATTACCGGAAAGCTGATCAACGAAGTGTCCGGGAGCCAGCAGGTTTGAATTTACGCCTGCATGTTCACGAGCAACAGAGAGACGCGTGCCTGCTTTGTCGTGGCCCCACCCATGGGGAAGCGAGACGACACCGCGCATCATTTCGTCGCTGATTTCAACGGGAACTTCGATGGAACCGGCTTCGCTTGTGACACGTGCACTTGCTCCATTGGTCAGGCCAAGTTCGGTCGCATCGTCGGGATGCACGATGAGTGTGCAGCGATTTCCTGCTTTCACCAACACCTTGATGTTGTGCATCCAGGTGTTCTTCGACTTGATATTGCGTCGACTCACCAGCACATAGGCATCGGGGTCTCGGTCGAGTGCCTTCTTCAACCGTGGAAGATCGCTGAGGATGTACTCGGGTGCGAGCTCAATCTTTCCTGAAGGCGTTCCGATTACTTCGCTTAGACGATTGGGAACCATTGGGCCGAGGTCGACACCGTGCACCGCGTCTTTCACCTTTTGCAGGTTGAGGCCATCGGGGTCTTCGCCGTAACGGTCGCCCCACGGACCCATTCGCAACTGCAGGTCGATCATGCGCTCGGGGCCACCATGGTCGTAGAGAGGAAGAGTCGTTTCGGGATCGCGCCCGTACATATGACACATGGTGGTGAACCAGCCGTCGTCGAGTGCTTCGAAATTGAAGTCGGCGTCGTTGTTGCCGGCACACAACCAACCGAGACGAGCGAGAATTTCCCATTCGGGCACGTAGTCCTCGCCCGTATCGAACAATTGGTCGCTCCACTTCGATGCACTACCAATCGACCAGGCCCACATGAGTTCGTCGAAGTGCGGGGACTCAAGGGGTGACGGGCCGGGAAGCAGAACGTGCGCGAATCGTGTGGTTTCGTTCATGTAGCAGTCGATCGCAATTAAGCAATCGAGCAATGGCAGTGCGTCTTCAAGATTCTGAGAGTCCGGAACCGAAAGAGCGGGGTTCGCAGCAATATTGATGAGCGCCTTGATTTGGCCCTTGCCTGGGGTTGCGATTTCTTCGGCCAAACACGAACACGGAACTTGACCAAGAATTTCGGGTGCGCCACGGACGCGACTGCGCCAGCGCCCGAACTCTGGCTCGCCCATGATCTTGGTGTCGGGTACCCACGTAATGGGCTTAGCGGCGGGCTTACCGAACAGCATGCCGCCTGACTTGTCGAACTGCCCGGCGATGATGTTGACGACGTCAACAAGCCACGATGCAAGGGTTCCGAATTCCTGATTGCACAGGCCGATGCGGCCGTAAAGGCCACCGCGCTCGGCGTTAGCGAGATCGCGGGCGATACGACGAATGGTTTCGGCGGGAATCCGACAGAAGTCCGCAACTCGTTCAGGCGTGAAATCGATACATGCTTCGCGAACTTGTTCGACACCTTCAACGAGACCCTCGACATTGCCAAGAGTGAAGAGGTCTTCGGAGAAGATGACATTGCACACGGCGAGAAGGAATGCTGCGTCGGTTCCGGGAACAATCGGAAGCCACTCGGTTGCGTGGTCGGCGGTGATTGTTCGACGGGGATCAATCACAATGACCTGACCGCCGCGCGCTTTGATGCCGTCGATCTGAGCGAGCTGATCAGGGCTTGCGAGAAGCGAACCGCCGGAGGCCTGCGGATTGCCGCCCATGATCACCCAGTAATCGGTGTGCGCGATGTCGACCGTGGGGATCTTCCACATGTTTCCGTACATCAAGACTGACGACACGTTCTTCGGCCACTGATCGACGGTGCCCGCGGAATAAATCATCGGGAAGTTGGCCTGACCCATGAGGAGTGCGCCATAGCGACTGAGGCTGAATGAATGACCTGCAGGGTTGCCAATGAATGCGGTCATCGATTCGATGCCATGTTCGTTGAGAACGCCATGGAGGAGTTCTTCGCATTTTGCGAAGGCTTCGTCCCATGAGACCTCTCGCCATGTTTCGCCCTCGCGGATCATGGGGACGCGAATGCGGTCGGGGTCTTCGTGGAGTCGGCCGAGCGTGGTGCCCTTTGGGCAGATGAAGCCCTTCGACCACACATCGTCTCGGTCGGGACGGATGACCTTCACATGGTCGTCGTCGTCAAGATGAACCTCGAGGCCGCACATGCACTCGCACAGTGGGCATTGACGCAAGAACACTCGGGTGCCATCGGGCTCGGTCCGGTGCTGGCGACCGATGACTTTTTGGCGTGCTGTCGGTGTGGCGACGGGAACTTCCATGGTGCGACCCCCCGGTGCGTTGGAACGATCAGAGCGTAGACCGAGGGACTGTCTCACCCGTTCGGCAGTCTTTCGGCATGGACACACCTTCCCCTTCCTTCACGATCGACTGCGATACCTGCGTCATGCAGCACACCGATGCATGCAGTGACTGTGTCGTGTCATTCATCTGCTCCCGAGAGCCGGGCGACGCCGTCGTGGTCGACCTCAACGAGTATCGGGCACTCGAAATGCTGGCGGAGTCAGGGCTGGTCCCGGAACTTCGTCATCGTGGGCGCCCGGGTGACTCCCAGCAGCACCGCCACCGCACGGGCTGATCGTTTCACCTGAGACAATGGGTCGGTGAACGCGCCCGATCTCATCGACCTACTCAACGATGCGGCTCAGCGTGCCGGACTCGTCGCCCTCGGTGTTGCGGCGGTCGAACCCTTTACCGACACCCGCGAAGTTCTCGAAACTCGCAAAGCCGAGGGCCTCCACGGGGGCATGGCGTTCACCTATCGCGATCCGGAGCGTTCAACTGATCCGGCGCGAATCCTTGCCGGTGCTCGTTCACTCGTTGTCGGAGCGTTTCCGTATTCCGCAGGACCAGTGAGCGAACCGTCATTCGATGGTCCTGCTGGTCGTGTTGCTCGCTACGCCATCACCGATCACTACGCAGCTTTGCGCGCCGCTCTTGATGAGGTTGCAACCGTCCTTGAAGACGCAGGCCATCGCACTCGTGTCGTGCTCGATGACAATGCGCTTGTCGATCGTGCTGCAGCGCAGCGCGCGGGGTTGGGGTGGTTCGGACACAATGCCAACCTCCTAGTGCCCGGTTACGGAAGTTGGGTCGTGCTTGGCTCAATCGTCACCGATGCAGAACTGGATCAATCTGAACCTGTACCCGACGGATGTGGAACGTGTCGACGGTGTCTCGACGGATGTCCGACCGGAGCAATCGTCGCCCCTGGCATTGTTGATGCCCGACGTTGTCTTGCGTGGTTGGTTCAGGCTGAAGGCACGTTCCCGATGGAGTTCCGTGAGGCACTCGGTGATCGCATCTACGGATGTGATGAATGTCAGGAAGTGTGTCCGCCAGCGAGACGCAGTCCGCAGGCGAAGGAAACCATCGACGCGCCATCATCCTGGACTGATTTGTTGTGGATGTTGCAAGCCGAAGACAGTGAACTTCTGTCGGAACTTGGGCGCTGGTACATCCCGCGTCGAGATCCTCGGTATTTGCGTCGGAACGCGCTCATTGCTCTGGGCAATACGGCTGATCCGAACTCTGTAGGCGTTCGCTCTGAGATCCAAAAGTTTGTTGTGAGCGATGGCGACGATGACATGTTGCAGGAACACGCGCAGTGGGCATTGCGTCGACTCGATGAGCGACTGCAGGCAAAAGTATGAAGCACCTGCTGGTCACCAACGATTTCCCGCCGAAAGTTGGCGGTATTCAGAATTACTTGTGGGAGTTGTGGCGTCGACTTCCACCTGAGTCAACAACTGTGCTCACGACTCCGTATCGCGGAGCAAAAGCTTTCGACGCGCAGCAACCTATTCGTATTGAACGCGACTCTTCGAAAGTATTGCTGCCCACCCGCGCGCTTGCCCGACGTATCGACCGCCTTGCCGCCGAGATCGATGCTGACCTTGTGCTGCTCGATCCCGCAGTTCCTCTCGGCATCGTTGGGCCTTGGCTCGAACGGCCCTATGGGGTTGTCGTCCATGGTGCAGAAGTGACCGTTCCCGGGCGGTTGCCGATTGCTCGTTCGGTTTTGCGCCGCGTCCTACGGGGGGCCGAGGTTGTCATTGCTGCCGGCGGGTATCCCGCTGCGGAAGCGCGCCGATGCGCAGGCAGCGATCTTCCGACGATCATCGTTCCGCCAGGTGTCGACACAAATCGATTCGTTCCCGTAGGGGAGAGCGAGCGAAGTGAGATTCGACACCGACTAGGGTTTGATCCCCATGCACCGCTCGTAGTGGGCATGAGTCGATTAGTTCCTCGCAAAGGTTTCGACGTGTTGATTGATGCGAGCGCCGAATTGGCCCACCGATGGCCCACATTGCAGGTTGCAATCGCAGGGTCGGGGCGCGACCGTGCCCGACTTGAACGGCGAGCAAAGCGTCGCGGTGCACCGGTGAGATTTTTGGGTCGTGTCGACGATGCCGACCTCATTCCCCTTCTTGGTTCCGCTGATGCTTTTGCCATGTTGTGTCGAAACCGGTGGGCCGGGCTCGAACAAGAAGGGTTTGGCATCGTGTTTCTTGAAGCGGCAGCTTGCGGAGTTCCCGTTGTTGCTGGTCAAAGTGGTGGCTCGGCTGAAGCGGTCATCGATGGTCAGACTGGGTTTGTTGTAGAGCAGCCACGCGATAGTGCTCCGGTGGTGAAAGCGTTAGAACTTCTGCTTGAAGACGCTGCCCTCGCTCGGCAATTGGGTGATGCTGGGCGACAGCGAGCAGATGTGGAGTTCACTCATGATCGACTGGCAACATTGCTGCACGAAGAATTGAAACGGATTGGGTCCTGACGTGACTGACGAAAAGAACGAGGGCGAGATTCCGATGAATGTGGACCCTTCACAACCCATTGCCGGGACAGGAATTGTTCGGGCAACGGTTGTTGGCACAGCTGTTTTTGTGGTGGTTGGGTTCGCTGCTGCGATTGTTCAAGGAGCGCTCACTGGCGTTTATGTCGCACTCTCACTGTTCGAGTTCTCGGTTGGAATGATTGTGTTTGTACTCGCGTTCTTTCGTGCCATTGATCGAAGCAGAACCGAAGCGATTGGAATTGGCGGCCTCTTCTTTGCTTCGGGATCTGCACCTAAACGTGTGCAGACCACCCTGATGGTTTCACTGACGGTGCAGGTGGTCGCATCGATCGTTGTCGCGTCGCTTCATCTCTACACGGCACTGGCGTTCGGGGTTCTCGCACCGATGTGGGCTCTCGGATTTACCGGTTTGTGGGTCGCTGCATACGGGACCTTCCCGGAACGAACACCAGAGCTCAGTCGGGTGGGTCGTCGGGAAGAAGCTCGGCGTGTTCACAAACAATCAGCACCGAAGCAGCCGGCAGACGACGCCGAGTAGTAGCGGAGTAGGGTACGGGCATGTCCGAACAGGCCAAAGAACAAATCCGTATTGCAGCCCCGGTCGATCGTTGTTTCGCGACGTTGGTCGACTTTTCTTCCTACCCCGAATGGGCGGGCGACCTTAAAGAGGTCACCGTCGTCGAGTCCGATTCCGATGGCCGGGCGATCGTTGTTGAGTTCCGTGCCGCCGCCATGGGCCGCAGCACCACCTACCAACTCCGCTACGACTACGCCTCGGCCCCGAACCGTTTGGGTTGGGAACTCGTTCAAGGCGATCTTCCTCGCGAGCTCGACGGCGTCTACGTGCTGACTCCGGCCGAAGATGGTGCGGCCACCGACGTTGTTTACGAACTGGCAATCGATTTGGTGTATCCAATCCCAGGATTCGTGAAGCGTCGTGCTGAAGGCCGGATCATCAAGACCGCACTCGGAGAGCTCAAAGCTCGGGTCGAAGGTTCTCCTCGTCCGAGTGAAGACGACTGATTCGTCCAGTCAATGACGCCAGACGAAGACGCAATGCGGGCAGCAGCTCGTGAACTGATTGCTGCAGGTCGATCATTTCTTGATGCAGCCGAAGCGCTGCTCGATGACCCATCTGCAACCGAACGGGTTGTTGGAATTGTTTCGGTCATTGCGAAACAGGCACAACGCGTCGCTGCTGACGTGGCCAAAGATATGACTCGAGGCCCCGAGAGTGCCGACGAAGGAACCTGAGCACACCGCGGTTCTGAGGCATACGCTCAGTTGAAGAGGTTTCACAATTGAGGAGGCTCCATGACCGTGATCACCGAGGCAACGATCAAGGAATTGGCGGGTTTCAAAAGCGCCGACATACCCGTTGTGAGCTGCTACCTCGGTGTTGATGGGCGCCGACACATTCGGCCTAAGGATTACCAACTCGAACTTGAGTCATTGAAGAAACGACTGCTTGCTGCACATCCTGGTCAGAACTTCGATGCTGACTTTGCCCTCATTTCTGATTACGTCGCAACGCAACTTGACCGCCATGGAGTTCGTGGTCTTGCGATGTTTTCATGCGCAGAGAAGAAGTACTGGAAAGTGATCCGGCTGCCAGTCGCCGTGGCGAATCGACTTTCCGTGAATCAGTCCCCAGTGGTTGCGCCTCTTGAAGCCATCGTCCATCAACTCGAGCCGCTGGGTGTCTTGCTCGTAGATCGTCAACGAGCGCGCATGTTCATCTTCCAGTTCGGCGAGGTTGTCGAGCGGACCGAACTTTTTGAAGCGCTTCCACGTGAATACGACCGCCGAGATGATGCGAGTCGCGGATCTCGAGAGCGTGAGCAACACCACATTGACGAACTCGCTCACCAACATTTCCGCCACTCAACCGATGCGATATTTCGTCTCTTTCAGGAGCGAGGGTTTGGGCGACTGAGTATTGGAGCAACTGACGATGTTTACTCCGCCGTTGAGCACGAGTTGCATCCGTATCTTCGTGAACGTTTAGCTCCCCGGATTCACGTACCGGTCGCCGCAAATGAAACCGACATAGCGAAGGCGGCACTTGAGATTGAGCGAGTTGTTGAACTTGAGCGTGAGCAGATAGCGGTCACGAAACTTCGTGATGCGATCGGTTCGGGAAACAAGGGAATAGCCGGTCTTGGTTCCGTGCTCAGTGCACTGAATGAGCGCCGTGTTGCCACACTCCTCGTGTCGAATGGATTCGAAGAATCAGGTTGGTTATGTCCGTGCGGAGCGCTGGCACTGCGGGGTCCCAAGTGTCCGGTTGATGGCCAAGAAATGACGAGAGTTGATGACGTGGTCAGCGACGCAGTCGACGCGGCACTCCTTGAAGGAGCCCATATCGTTACGTGCGAAGGTAACGCCGACCTCGACGTGCATGGCCGTATTGGCGCCCTTCTGCGGTATTGATTCAACCTTCGGGCCTGAACTCCCGACAATATCGCGCTGATGGGCTAATCATTTGTGTGTGAGCGAACGATTAGTGGGCATCGATGTTGGCGGCACGAAGATGCTCGCTGTGGCGGTTGACCGGTCCCAACCCACCGAGATCCTTGTGCAACATCTTGTTTCGACTCCCGTAACGGCCGAAGGTGTCATCTCCTCACTCATTGAACTCGCCCAGATGTGCGGTGCCGAACGCCAACTCGGAATCGGTCTCGCGGGGTTGGTCGAAGACGGAGAGGTTCTGCGCGCCGCGCCAAATCTTCAGTGCATGATCGATGTTCCGGTCCGATCTGCGGTTGAGGGCGCGCTTGGCGTCCCTGTGTTCATCGATAACGACGCCACGTGCGCGCTCGTCGCCGAGATGACCTACGGCGTGGCGCAAGGAAGTTATGACACCGTCCTCGTGACCTTAGGAACGGGCATTGGCGGGGGAATCGCGATCGGGGGCTCTGTTCGACGTGGAGCTCATGGATTCGCGGGTGAACCAGGACACATGTGCGTCGACCCATTTGGGCCTCTTTGTGTTTGTGGTCGGAACGGCTGTTGGGAGCGTTATGCCTCGGGTTCGGGAGTGGTGCGGTTGGCCCAACAGCGTGGCTTGAGTGCAGATCGCAACGGGCAGGACATCACTGGCGAAGTTCTCGTGGAACTTGCTCGCAGCGGCGACGCTGTCGCCCTTGAGGTTTGGGCCGAGTTTGCCGAATGGCTCGCTCGGGGTCTGGCGAATCTCGCGGATGTCCTTGATCCCGAACTCGTCGTGATCGGAGGGGGATTGGTGTCGGTCTCCGATCTCTACCTCGAACGGACACGAGAACTCTTTGTTCGCGAGGTGCTTGGCGGGCGTTCGCGCCGCCGAACTCACATTGAGCCGGCCCAATCAGGGCCCTCGGCGGGTGCCGTTGGCGCCGCGCTGCTCCACTAACCTCGCCAAAATGGAGTTCCGCCGAATAAATGCGCTGCCGCCCTACGTCTTCACGATTATCGATTCGTTGAAGGTCGAGGCACGCCGCGCCGGCCACGACGTCATTGATCTGGGATTCGGTAACCCGGACCTCCCGTCTCCAGATATTGCAGTCGAGAAGTTGTCTGAGGCCGCGCACAACTCCCGCAACCATCGCTACTCGTCGAGCCGCGGCATTCCGAAACTACGAGAAGCAATTGCGGGTTACTACCAGCATCGATTCGGCGTCACGCTTGATCCCGACACCGAAGTCATCAGCACAATCGGCGCCAAAGAGGGTTTTTCGCACCTCATGTGGACGTTGCTGCAGCCAGGTGATGCGGCGCTTGTCCCTTCGCCGTCGTATCCAATCCACATTTATGGCCCGCTCTTCGCCGGGGCCGATATCCGTGAGGTTCCTCTCGGAACGGGTCAAGACTTCTTCGACAATCTTCGCGAGCAGTGGGAGTACTCCTGGCCCAAGCCCCGCGTGATCGTTATGTCGTTTCCGCATAACCCGACCACCACCTGTGTCGACCTTGAGTTCATGCAGAAGATTGTCGACTTCGCTCGCGAACACGATGTTGTTGTGGTGCACGACAACGCCTATGCCGATATTGGTTTCGACGGCTACCGCCCACCATCAATTCTTCAAGCGGAAGGCGCAAAGGAAGTCGCCGTCGAGTTGTATTCAATGACGAAGTCGTTCTCGATGGCAGGTTGGCGCGTTGCGTTCATGCTTGGTCGTGCTGACGTCGTTGCTGCGCTCGCAAAGTTCAAGAGTTACCTCGATTACGGCACATTTCAGCCCATCCAGATCGCGGCCACGGTCACCCTCAACGAAGCCGCTGATTTCCCGATGGAAGTCAATGAGATCTATCAATCTCGTCGCGACTCTCTCTGTGACGGATTGAAGCGCATTGGTTGGGATATAGAACCGCCAAAGGGCACCATGTTCGTGTGGGCGCCGATCCCCGAGCAGTACTCCGATATGAAGTCCATTGAATTCGCGTCCTACCTCGTCAAAGAGGCCAATGTCGCGGCGTCTCCGGGCGTCGGTTTTGGTCCGGGCGGAGAAGGGTTTGTGCGATTCGCGCTGATTGAAAACGAGCAGCGCACACAGCAGGCCGTGCGCAATATGCGCCGGGCTCTCACCCGTCTCGACGGCCAGTAGCCGCTGCATTCAGCGGCGGAACTATCTGTGAAGTTCTCGCCGATGTCGCGCGGTGGAAACATGGCGTTCATCCTCGGTTCTTAGGGTGTGGCCATGACTGAGACCTACATCCTTCGAGTCTGGATGCCGGATCGTCCCGGGGCACTCGGTGCCTTAGCGAGCCGAATCGGCGCGGTTGGTGGAGACGTGACTGGCATCGACATCCTGGAGCGTGGCGCTGGTCGCGCAATCGATGAGCTTGTGGTCGAACTTCCTGACGACTCGCTTGTTGAGTTGTTGGTCACTGAGATCCACCAGGTCGATGGTGTCGATATTGAGAGCATTCGTCCGGCAGCCGAAGCACTGCACGATCCGCGCGTCGATGCACTTGAGACCGCTGCACTCTTGGTTGGTGCGCCGACACCATCGGCGGCAATTGAAGAACTCTGTGTTCACGGTGTTCGAACCGTCGGCGCTCATTGGGGAGTTGTTCTTGACCTCGCCGATAGCTCGATCATCACAGAGGTCGGCGATTGTCCATCGGCTGCGTGGATTGCCGCGTTCGTAGCGGGGAGTCAGTCATCTGCTCGTGTTTCTGATGGAGATGCCGGACCATCTGATGTGGTGTGGGCCCCGTTGCCGGCCGCCGGAAGAGCATTGGTGATGGGCCGGAACGGGGAATCGTTCCGGGCTCGCGAACGGAGGCAAGCGGCCGCTTTGGCTCGGATCGTTGACACCAGGTTTCGAGAGTTGACGGCCGCAGCGCGCCAGCAACATCCTTCGGCGAGGCGCTGAACGTCATTCAGTCGCCGGGTGATCCTTTCGCCCAACCGCGAGATCGTTCAACTGCTCTAAGCCACTGTTGATGGCCAGGTTCGACCATTGAGCGATCAGATGCCGGTTCAATCGTGATGTCGATCGCCCAGTTCTCGGCGATGTCATCGAGAGAGTCCCAGAACCCTTCGGCGAGTCCCGCAAGGTACGCCGCCCCTAGGGCGGTGGTTTCAGACACGGTTGGCCGATGCACCGGGACTCCGAGTTGATCGGCCTGAAGTTGCAGTACGAAATCGCTTGCTGCGCCACCGTCGGCTCGTAGTGATTGGAGAGCGAGGCCACCAGCGTTGGTCATCGCATCCACAACGTCTCGGGTTTGCAGTGCGATTGCCTCGAGCATCGCCCGAGCGATATGCGCTGCCGTTGTACCGCGTGTAATTCCAAGAATCGTTCCGCGCGCGTACGGATCCCACCACGGACTGCCGAGACCGGTGAACGCAGGAACGACGAAGACTCCATCGGTGCTGTCGACCGAAGACGCAAGGGCGGTGATTTCGTTCGAGTTGTCGATCAGGTGCAACCCATCACGAAGCCATTGCACCCCCGAACCAGTGACGAAGATTGCACCTTCGTAGGCATAAGTGAGTTGGGGTGTGCCCGATTCAGTTGGCAGCGACCACGCAATCGTGGTCAACAAGCCTTCGACGGGAGCAGGACACTCGGTGCCCATGTTCATCAAAACAAAACTGCCGGTGCCATAGGTATTTTTCGCCATGCCCGGTACAAAGCACGCTTGACCGAAAAGCGATGCTTGCTGATCGCCGGCAATGCCGCTGATGGGGATTCCCGAACCGAGGGCACAGGATGGAGCGGTGACAGCGACGCGACCACTCGACGGAACAACTTGAGGAAGTACATGGCGGGGAACGCCGAGTAACTCGCACAACTCATCGGACCACTCGCCGGACCGGATATCGAACAACATCGTGCGACTTGCGTTGGTCGCATCGGTGACGTGTGTATCGCCGCCGGTCAGTTTCCAGATCAGCCAGGAATCTATGGTGCCGATAGCAACAGAGTCGTCTGGTGTGATGCCACCCTCAGTGAATAGCCAATGTGCTTTCGTGCCGGAGAAGTACGGATCAAGGACCAGACCGGTAGTCGATCGAACAAGATCAAGTGCGCCGTCGGATTCAAGCTGCGCGCAGTAGTCGGCAGTTCGTCGGTCCTGCCACACGATGGCCCGATGACAGGGCTGACCGGTGGATCGATCCCATGCGACGATCGTTTCGCGTTGATCAGTGATTCCAATTGCGGCGATGGTTTCACCGGCTGCATCAAGCGCTGTTTTGAGTTCGGAGAGGACGAGTTGGATCGCCGTCCAAATTTCGTTGGCATCGTGTTCGACCCATCCGGGTTGGGGGAAGAACTGGGTGAATTCCCGGTACGAAGACGACAACGGAAGGCCCAGATGGTTGAACGCGATGGCCCGGACTCCGGTGGTTCCGGCATCGATTGCGACGACGACAGTCACGAAGGTCTCAGTTCGGGGCAGACTGCGGACATGAGCATCGATTTCAGTCTGTCACCCGAACTCGAAGAGATCCGCGGGAAGGTCCGTACCTTCATTGGCGAGGTCGTGGCGCCGGCCGAGAAGCGGCTTGAATCCGAGGGGGTCGCCGAGACTGATCGGCGCGCGTATGTCGCAGAGTTGATTGAGTTGCGTCGCCAGGCGCAGGAACTCGGTCTCTGGCTTCCGCATATGCCGGTTGAGTGGGGCGGTATGGGACTGGGGCATGTGCAACTTGCGATGGTTCAGGCAGAGGCGGCCAGAACCCGTCTTGGTCCATGGGTGTTCAACTGCCAGGCGCCCGATGAGGGCAACATGCATACGTTGCTGCATTGGGGAACCGATGAGCAGAAAGAGAAGTATCTGCGCCCTTTGTGTGAGGGGCGAGTTTGGTCATGCTTTGCGATGACTGAGCCCGAGGTTGCTGGATCCGATCCGACCTTGATCCGCACTCATGCCGAACAGGACGGTGAGGAATGGGTGATCAACGGCCATAAGTGGTTCATCTCCAATGCCCATAGGGCCAGTTTCGCCATTCTCGTTGCGCGAACGGAAGACGATCCCGACCTGCCTCAGGCTGCGAACACCGCGTTTCTTGTCGACATCCCCACCGAGGGGTGGAACGAAGTGCGCCAGATCGAAACGATGCATGGCTCGACGGGCCACTCCGAGATCCTGATTGAAGACCTGCGCGTTTCCGATTCGGCGATGCTCGGTGGCCGCGGTCAGGGTCATCGTTTAGGTCAGTACCGACTTGGACCAGCCCGTCTTGCCCATTGCATGCGTTGGATCGCACAGGCCGAAGTGGCTCTTGACATGATGGTTGACCGATCCCTTAATCGGTACTCACACGGTTCGATCCTTGCCGAGAAGCAAGGTGTTCAATGGCTCATCGCGGATTCAGCGATGGAGCTCTATCAGTGCAAACTGATGGTGCTGCATGCCGCTTACAAGATCGACCGCGGTGACGATTTCACAGCAGAAGTTTCTATGGCGAAGCATTTTGTTGCGAACTCGTTGAATCGCATCATTGATCGCTCGATTCAAGTTCACGGAGCGTTGGGGTATTCAACCGACACACCTTTGGCTCATATGTATCAGCAGGCTCGTTGGGCCCGTTTCGCTGATGGCGCCGACGAAATCCATCAGATGCGCATTGCTCAACGTACCATCGCCGCTTGGCGCGACCACGGGAGCACTCGTGCAGCAACCGGCGATCTCCCGATCTAAATCTGGAGACCGGTGACTACCGACTAGGGGCTAGCTGTCACCGTTGTCGTGGATGGTTCGCGGTTGACCGGCTGCGGTTGATCCTCGGTGGGAATGCTGCATGCGGCAACGATGGGACTGAGACCAAGAATGAGCGCGCCAAGGCCGACGAGACGTCGAAGCGGGTGAGTGCTCATAGGGATTCCTCTTGCGTCTCGTCGGGTGCAGGCGGATCAACCAAGGGGAGTTCGACGACGAATCGAGCGCCGTGGTCGCCGTCACGACGATCTTCAACCCACACTCGTCCGCCGTGGAGTCGGATGTGTTCATCGACGAGCGCGAGTCCAAGACCAACGCCGGTGTCATTCGAACGGTTTCCGCCCTCGCTGCCGCGAGAAAAGCGGTCGAATACGATGTCGCGCTCGTCTTCCGGTACGCCGTTGCCGTTGTCCTCGACGCTGATCTGGATCATGTCTTCGACTCGTTCGACCGTCACCGATGTGGCACTGCCGGCATAGCGATCGGCGTTGTCGAGAAGATTTGCGATGACTCTGCCGAACCGACGTTTGTCGACGCGTACAACAAGCTCGTCGGTATCGATGTCGTGGATAACTGGGACGCCTCCGCCGCCAAGAATACTTACGGATTGGTAGACGAGTTCGACTACGAGCACTTCTTCAAGGTGCAAAGTGATTGCACCAACATCGAATCGAGAAATCTCGAGTAAGTCTTCGACGAGTTGCTGTAAGCGATCAATATCTGCCGATAGCAATACGAGAGCGGTACGAGCCCGTTCGGGAAGATCGTCCCGAGTGTTTTCCAGCACCTCGATCGACGCGGCAAGAGTCATGAGTGGTGAACGCAACTCGTGACTGACTTCAGACGCGAACCGCGCATCGCGTTCAATGCGGTCCTCAAGCGCTTGAGCCATTTCGTTGAATGGCTTTGAGATGAGGTCGAGGTCTGCGTCGATGCCTTCTGGGAGTCGAGTGTCGAGGCGGCCACCAGCAATCGCGCCGGCAGCGGTGCCGACATCAAGCAACGGAGCGAAGACGCGTCGGCTTGCCCAATAACCGATGAGTGCACCAGCGACAGTCGTAAGCGCTGAGGAGATCAGAAGTGTCCACGCCAAGCCGTCGAGCGTTCGTTGGAGATCGGCAAGCGGCACACTCTCGTAATAACGGGCATCAAGATTTGGAACTGGGACGCCAACGATGAGTTGGGTTGACCCATTGACGTCGGCTCGCATGGTTGCGGCCTGACCGCCCGTAACCATGTCGAGCAGCGATGCGGGGATTGCATCTTGGGTGAACGCTGCCGGATCGGTTGCATACCAACGTCCAGCGTTTGAAAGCGCAGCATTTGCGTCGTTGGGATGGGAAAGGCTGTCCAAGTCCCGATTGACCATGGCCGGGGTGGATGCATAGGGAAGTTCGAACGACAAACGGTCAGCATTCACGAATGCTCGTGTGACTGACGAAGATTGCCGTTGGTCAATCAGATTCTGGCGGGTGAGACCAAAGGTGATGAACGCCAGGACTGCCGACAAGACCGCAGCGCCAAGGGCAAAGGTCAGGGTGAGGCGAGTGCGAAGGCCAAAGCGACGACGGACAGGAGCGATGATCCGGGTTCGACGTCGTCGCCGAGTGCGAGTCGTGATGGGTTTGGTCACTGCTGAAGTTTGTAGCCGAGGCCGCGGATTGTCATGACGTGGCGCGGGTTAGCGGGATCGACTTCAACCTTCATGCGCAAACGACGCACATGGACATCAACGAGACGACCGTCGCCGAAGTAGCCATAGCCCCAAACGCGTTCGAGAAGAACTTCACGACTGAAGACACGGCCGGGTGCAGACGCGAGTTCAACAAGAAGTCGGAATTCGGTCTTGGTGAGATGAACCTCGGCGTTGTCGCGAAGAACGATTCCTTCTTCCGGAATGATCTCGAGATCGCCGAAGCGCAAATGAGTCGGAGCGAGGTCGATTGTTCGTGCTCGTCGAAGTAGCGCACGAATTCGTGCTGAGAGTTCTTTCGGAGCGAATGGCTTCGTGAGGTAATCGTCCGCTCCGGCCTCGAGGCCTGCAACAACATCATGAGTGTCGGCGCGGGCGGTGACCATGACGATAGGGACATCGCTGACACGTCGAATAGAGCGGCAGACATCGAAGCCGTCGATACCGGGAAGCATGATGTCAATCAGGACGACGTCGCTGGGCTGGCGGGTGAATGCTTGAAGAGCTTCCTCGCCAGTATCTGCTTCCTCAACCTCCCAACCCTCGTCCTCAAGGGCGAGGCGAACGGCGGTGCGGATTCGTTCGTCGTCCTCGACGGTGAGGATGCGGGTTCCCATAACTCTCCATTGTCACCGATGAGAGGCCACTACGTCAGGTTTTCTAATTTCGGAGTGTGGGTGATGGTTATGCGTTGCCTGCATCGGCGTCGACAAGCAGCGATCGCAGACCGTTGAATAACGCGGGCGGCGCAGCGAGGCAGAACTCAAATTCGGGGGCACCGCCGGCAAGATTGCCGACGAGTGCGCCGGCCTCGGTTGCAATGAGTGCCCCGGCAGCGTGGTCCCAAGGCTGGAGGCCACGCTCGTAATAGGCGTCGACCCGGCCGCATGCAACCGAGCACAAGTCGACCGACGCGGCGCCCATGCGGCGAATATCGCGAACTGATCCGATGATCTTGCCCAGCACTGCTGCCTGACGCCGACGGCGATCAGGCTCGTAGGAGAAACCAGTTGCGACCAGCGCATGAGACAACTTCGTTTCGTCCGAAGCGTGGATCGGGAGACCATTTCGGAACGCGCCTTCGCCCCGAATGGCGGTGAAGACCTCGGCATGCAGCGGGTCATGAACGACACCAATGGCTATTTCGCCATTGATCTCTGCTGCGATCGAGATCGCGAATCCGGCGTGGCCGTAGAGGTAGTTGGTTGTGCCGTCGATTGGGTCGACAATCCAGCGCACACCGGTCGAGCCCGGTCGGTCCGTTCCCTCTTCACCAAGAACTGCATCGTCTGGGCGCTCGTTGGCGAGTCGACCAAGAATGAGTGCTTCGGATGCTTTGTCCATTTCGGTAACCATGTCGGTGCCCGAGGTTTTCGTGTCGACCATGGTTCGGACGCGAGAAAGTCCGTCAACAATCAGCGCCGCTGCTTCGGCCGCAGTCGACGTTGCGAGATTGAGAAGTGTTGCTGTGTCGTGGCTCATTACCGAACGCGAGGAACGTTTCGGTTCGCTGCGTTCGATTTCGCCGAGGCAGCGGCGAGTTCCTCGCGGGCACGAATCGTGTTCCATTCGCCCATTGCTCGGAGGGTGAGGATGACAACCACTGCAGTGCCAAGTGCGGCGACTACTGCGCCAAAAAGAGCGCCGAGTCCCGCCCACAAAGAGGAATCGCCAGTCAGTTGAAGGTCAACGAAGGCGTATCCGATGATTCCGCCGGCGGTACCGCCGATCAGGATTGCGAGGAACGCAAGCACCCGCGCGCCAACGGAGGGAAGGGCAGAAACTGTCGTGGATGCAGGTGGGGTGGTGGGGGTTTGTGGTGCCATCGGTGCCATCGTACGGGTCTGAGCCAGATGACTGCGCACCGGAGGAGCGCTCGATGCTCCTACAGTTGGAAACGTGAACCCGCTCGTCATCCTGCCGACCTACAACGAGGCAGAGAACATTGTTGAGGTCTTAGAGCGCATTCAGAAGGCGTTGCCGAAGGCCGACGTGCTCGTGGTTGACGATGGAAGCCCGGACGGAACCGCTGATCTGGCCGAGGGATGGGGAGCTGACAATGGGGGGCACGTATCGCTGCTCCGTCGAGGCGCCAAAGCTGGTCTGGGATCGGCCTATCGGGCAGGTTTCGCCTATGGCCTAGCCAATGGCTACGACGCGTTGATCGAAATGGACTCGGACCTTCAGCACGATCCCGCGGCGCTTCCCTCATTGGTCAACGCGGTTGAATCTGGCGCTGATCTCGCCATTGGCTCCCGGTATGTTCCCGGAGGCCATATCCCCGACTGGCCCCGTTACCGCGAGTGGTTGTCTCGCGGCGGTAACCGCTATGCCGCAATCGTGCTCCGACTTCAGGTGCGAGATGCCACGGCGGGGTTTCGTTGCTACGGCGCTCCGATGCTGTCGCGGATCCCACTCGATCTCGTGACTGCAGACGGTTATGGATTCCAGATCGAAATGGCGTACAACGTGGCTCGCCGTGACGGCCGCATTGTGGAAGTTCCGATCACATTTAACGACCGTGAGCGCGGAACCTCCAAAATGTCCTCGCGAATCGTCTTCGAGGCGCTTCTTCTCGTGACGTGGTGGGCGGTTCGTGATCGCATTTTCCGCCGCCCACTTCCTCCGGACGCTTCCTAAGCAATGCGCGACTGGCTCGTCGGCGGTGCGGTGATTGAGGGTCCGGCGGGGCTCTTACTGGTGCGCAATCGGCGCCGTGACGGCTCATTCGACTGGAGTCCTCCTGGTGGCGTCATCGATGCTGGTGAATCCGTTGTCGAAGGCATTGGTCGCGAAGTGGTTGAAGAAACAGGTCTCGTCGTCACGAAGTGGGCGGGAAAGCTGTATGAGATCACAGCGAGTGCCCCCGATATGGGGTGGACGCTTCGAGTCGAAGCATGGCTGGCCGAATCATGGGAAGGCGAACTTCGCTTCGATGATCCCGATGGCATTGTCGAAACTGCAGCATGGGTTGACCCTGAGCAGTGTGGGGTTCACCTCAACGACGGCGCGCCCTGGGTCGCCGAACCAGTTCTTGAATGGTTGATGCACCGCTGGGATGACCCGCGTTCATTCGCCTACAACATCGAAGGTTCGGACCGATCTTCGTTGGTGGTTACACGAGTGTGAGTGATTCGCGCGACATCGCGAGCATCCTGCACGTTGACATGGATGCGTTTTTTGTCTCTGTGGAGTTACTTGATCAACCTGAATTGCGAGGAAAGCCAGTTGTTGTTGGTGGCGATGGCGAACGTGGAGTAGTCGCTGCTGCATCGTACGAAGCGCGCGCGTTTGGTGTTCATTCAGCCATGTCCTCGGTGCAAGCTCGTCGGTTGTGTCCGCATGCGGTTTTCCTTCGCGGTCGTTATCACCGTTATTCCGAAGTCAGTGCAAACGTCATGTCGATTTTCAAAGATGTCACCCCGCTAGTAGAACCGCTCTCGCTCGACGAAGCCTTTCTCGATGTGAGTGGTGCTCTCCGATTGCTCGGTGAAGCGCCGACTATCGCAGCATCGATTCGTCGACGAGTTCTTGATGAGCAGGGTCTGACGTGTTCAGTCGGAGTAGCGAGCACAAAGTTCGTTGCGAAACTTGCAACCGAGGCGGCAAAGCCAAAGGCTTCAAAAAATGGCCCGCAGTTTGGGAGCGGAGTTTTCGTCGTTGAGCCCGAAGAAACGTTGTCATTTCTTCGGCCACTACCGGTTGAGTCACTTTGGGGAGTGGGACCAGCAACGCTGGCGAAGCTCCACCGAATTGGCGTTCTCACCATTGCTGATCTGGCTGATCTTCCCGAAGAAAATGTTGTAGCGGCACTCGGTCGCTCTCAGGGCCGTCACCTGCACTCGCTAGCAAATGGCCGTGATGAGCGATCAGTCGAACCCGATCGGGCGATGAAGTCGATTGGTCATGAAGAGACGTTCTCTCGCGACCATCACCTTCGCTCAACCTTGGAGCGCGAACTTGTGCAATTCGCTGACTCGGTTGCGTCGCGTTTACGGGCCCAAGGTGTGGTCGGTCGCACCGTTCAACTGAAAATTCGATTCGGGGACTTCACGACGATCACCCGATCGACCACATTGGCAGTAGCGGTTGACGATTCGCGCTCATTGCTAGAGGCCGGTCGTAGTTTGCTTGCACTCGTTGATCCTGCTCAGGGCGTTCGGCTACTTGGCCTCTCGGTGAGTGGACTCAGTTCTGATGCGTCCCGACAACTCACATTTGACGAAGCGATCTCGGGTCCAGGCTGGCAGGAAGCAGATCGCACGATTGATGAGATCCGCGCCCGTTTCGGCGACGAAGCCATCGGGCCGGCGGTTGCAACTGGCCCTGACGGACTTCGTTTGAAGCGCCGAGGGGCTCAGCAGTGGGGTCCAGATGCAGAGCAAACCGATCCCGGAAGCAGTGCAACAACTGCGTGACACCCTCCCTGGACCAGGGTGCCGTTGTGTAAAGGTGTCGGCCGTGGGAGACTATTGGCTCTAAGTACGCGACAAGGAGTAGGTGTAGTGCCGCTTTCCGAGGACGAACAACGCATCCTCAGCGAGATTGAGCAGCAGCTGCGTGAGACCGATCCTGGTCTCGCTCGAGACATCGCTGACACAACTGTGTACACCGCAGCATCGCGCGGGTTGAAATGGTCGGCATTTGGCTTTGTCGTCGGACTCATTCTCTTGGTCGTGCTCCTTGGCACATCGTTTCTTCTGGCCTTCGGCGGGTTCCTCGTCATGCTTGTTTCGGCGCTCGCGTTTGAGCGCAATGGGCGTCGTCTTGGCAAGGCCGGGATGCAGCAAATGACGCAGTCGGCGAAGGCTGCAGGTTTCCGTGATGCACTTGGCAACACACGGTCACGTTTCAAGGATCGTCTCCAGCGCGAGGACGAGGCCTGACCCTGTCTGTCCCGGCAGCACTCGCCGTCGACATCGGCGGGACCAAGATCGACGTAGGTCTTGTCGATCGCAACGGGGTGGTTGTTGTTCGTGAACGTGCGGCCACGCCTGCGCATGGTTCCGGCGAGGAAATGTTTGCGGCGATCATTGAACTCATTGCCGAAGTCACGAGGTCTTCGCCGGTTACCCCGGTGGTTTGCGGGGTAGGTACCGGTGGGCCAATGACGCGCAGCGGCATGGAAGTCTCTCCGGTGAATATTCCGGCATGGCGTTCGTTCCCCCTGCTTGACCGACTTTCCGTCGTAACGGGGCTTCCGACCTTTATCGACAACGATGCAAAGGCACTGGCATTGGGCGAAGGTTGGCTCGGCGCTGCTCAGTCGGTTGACAACTATTTGGCAATGGTCGTGTCGACCGGCGTTGGCGGTGGAATCGTTCTTGACGGTCGTTTACTTGATGGTGCTGATGGCAACGCCGGGCACATCGGGCATATCTGCGTTGAGCCTGAAGGTCGTCTGTGCGGATGCGGCGCACGCGGATGTTTAGAAGCCGAAGCGTCGGGAACTGCGATTGCCGCCTACACCGGACGGCCTGCTGCCGAAGCAACCTCCGAAGTGATCGAACGCACTGGTCGGTTGGTTGGGCGAGCGGTGGCAACAGTGTCGAATCTTCTTGATCTTCGTCTTGCTGTTGTTGCGGGTTCTGTGGCGCTCGGCTTTGGCGATCGGTTTTTCGCAGCAGCGAATGAAGAGATCGCGTTGCGGGCGCGACTCGATTTCTCAAATGGTTGTGAACTGCGCCGTGGAGGTCTCGGCGCCGATGGGCCGCTCGTCGGCGCAGCGGCGGTCGGCTGGCGCGGACTCGATCAGTAGGATCATCCCGTGGCTGATCAACTCTCTTCGCGCTGGATGCTCGCTGGAGCGCTTGCCGTTGTTCGTCATCCGTCGCTTTGGACCACTGCCATTCGTCAGTTGTTTCGTCTCGCTCCGCGTGGATGGTGGAAGCGCGCGCCATTCCTGCCGCTTCCCGACGCGTCGTACATGAAATTCCGTTTGGTGACGGCCTATGGCGGTTCTGGTGGAGATCCTCGGCCAGAAGACCTCATCACCTATTTGCATTGGTGTCGGGCCTGGCCCGAGGTCACCTCCTGAAGAGTTCAGGACAAGTACTGATCGCCCGACGCTCGCACGGTGATATCGCTAATCGAGATTCCCCACGGCTGATCGATCACATAGACGATTTGTTCTGCGAGTTCTTCGGCCGAGATTGCCCAATAGCGAATGCTCTCGGGATCGGTGAGGCCTTCGTTTTCATCCGGAGTCATGAACTTCACGACGTTTTCGCGGAATGAGTCCATGTTCTGTCCAAGAATGCCGATCATTGCGTCGCCATTGATGATGGTGGAGCCGAGGTTGGTGCCAAAGACGCCAGTGGGCTTGACGGTGGTGACTTTGATCCGACCCTGCGATTCGATTCGCAGCGATTCGGAAAGCACATTCACCGCAGCTTTCGTGGCGGTGTAGATGGCTGAGCCCGCGACGGGGGTATTTCCGTAGATCGATGAAATGTTCACCACATGACCGCGACCTTGTTTGATCATTTGATCGTGAACCGCAGCGATTCCATTGACGACACCTTTGAAGTTGATGTCGATGCAGCGGCTCCACGCGTCGGCCGCCGCCGCGTGATCGGTCCAGAACGCAAGTGGCATAGTGCCCGCGTTGTTGACGAGCACATCGATAGCGCCGAAGTGCTCCACGCATGCTGAAGCCATTGAATGCATCTGCGCCGAATCGGTGACGTCGGTAGTGCATGCCTGTACCTGGCGTCCCTGAGCCTGAAGTTCAGCAGCGAGCGCAGTCGCACCTGCGCCATCGATGTCGGCGGCAAGAACGTTTGCGCCACGGGCAGACGCGAGAATGGTCACGAGTCGACCGAAGCCGCTCGCAGCCCCCGTCACGATGATTGATCGCCCTGCGAGGTATCCGTTATCAGCAACTGTCATGACGGTGACCGTATCGCTGGTCGGTAACCTGCGCCGGTGGCTCGTTGGGATGTGGTGAGGGCAAAGGGTGATGCTCGGGGCTTTCATAGCCACGGTGTGCCTTCTGGCGCCCAACGTTCGGTGCGGTTACTGGATGTGAGTGGTCCAGCCCTTGCCCTTGGTTCAACGCAATCGATTGACGACGTCGACCTTGATGCAGCAAAACGACTTGATGTTGATGTCTTCAATCGTCAGAGCGGGGGAGGGGCGGTGCTCCTTGACCCTGGTGCGCAACTTTGGGTCGATGTTGTGATTGGTAGATCTGATTCGTTATGGAACGACGATGTGAGCCTTGCCTCTCAATGGCTGGGCGAGGTGTGGGTCGAAGCCTTGCGTTCACTGGGTATTGAAGGCGTGGTGCATCGCGGGGAAATGGTGACGAACACGTTGTCGCCCGTTGTGTGTTTTGCCGGACTTGCCGCCGGGGAGGTCACCGTCGATGGCGCAAAGGTCGTCGGAATTTCGCAACGGCGTACTCGTGCAGGCGCTCGCTTTCAGTGTTCGGTGCCGTTGCGTTGGGATGCGAAGCGTCATGCTGAGCTGCTTGCACCTGGCATTTCGAAGAGCGGCGGTGATCTCAATCAGGTCAAGGTGCACCCAGCAATTTTGGGCGATCCTGCATTCGATTTACGCGACGCGTTTCTCGAAGCGCTCGTTTAGACCTTCTCAGGAGTCTTTCGAGAGTCGGTCGAATCCTTCGATGTAGTCGCCAGCCAGGTGTCCGCCATCGACAGGGATGTCAGCGCCAGTAACCATTGCGGCAAGGTCACTGGCGAGGAACACCGCGACGCGAGCGATTTCATCGGTCGAGGCTTCGCGAGGAATCGCCCGGTTTGCTCCGTAGGACGTAGTGGCCGAACCCAACTCCATGAGTTGTGCTCCCCATGGTCCATACATTCCGGGATTACCGCCAGCGGGACAAACGGTATTGACACGAATTCCCGATCGACCGAGTTCAAGTGCCGCGGCATGGGTGAGCCCCCGCATCGCCCATTTGCTTGCGGTGTACGCGCTCAGTCCATTCATTCCGTGAAGCGCGTCGATAGACGCAATGTTGATGATCGATCCGCCTCCAAGTGCAGTCATCGATGGCGTTACCGCGGCGATGCCTGCGAATGCTCCTGATGCATTGACATCTACGACCCTCCGAAATGTTTCCATCGAGGTTTCGACAATCGAACCGATATGAAGGATGCCGGCGTTGTTGACGAGGAGGTCGATACGCCCGTGGGTAGCGAGTATGTCGTTAACCACTGATGTCCACTGGGTTTCGTTCGTGACATCGAGTGATGCAAACGAAGCCTGGGGTCCAAGTTCCTCAGCCTGGGTGCGACCTTCTTCAGACAGCACATCGGTGACAACGACTGTGGCGCCCTCGTCGATGAATCGTCGGCAGATAGCCGCTCCGGTGCCCCGGGCTGCCCCAGTGACGATCGCAATTTTGCCTTTAAGCAGCATCGAAATTCCCCTTTTTGCTGTTCGGTTCAGACCCTAGGTCTGGCGTCTCCATTGAGTGGGCTGGGTTCGGTGCTCCCATTTTTCGGCCGTTTTGGGGTCTGCGGGGAGAAAAGGGAGGGATGTACTTGCGAAGTGGGGGGAAGTGGGGCAATATGTCTGTCCGGAGGGGCTCCGTGGGGAGCCGGTGGAGAGGATTGCAGGCATGTTCGTTGGGACGTTCGAGCATTCGCTCGATGACAAGGGCCGAGTGGTCCTTCCCGCGACCTTCCGCGCCCAGTTGGTCGATAAGGGATTCATTTCCCAGCTCGACCGCTGTCTTGGCCTCTGGACCGAAGAAGGCTTTGGCGAAATGGCCACCCGACTCCAGGACAAGGTCCGTTCGGGTGAAACCAGCCAGGAATCGCTCCGTGCCTTCGCCGCCAATGCCCACGAAGTCCGACCCGATTCACAAGGCCGCATCACCATTCCCCAGCGCTTGCGCGATTTCGCCTCGCTCGACAAAGAAGCCGTTGTCATTGGCGCCTTTGGACGGATCGAGATCTGGAACGCAGGTCGCTGGAACGACCAAGCATCACTCGCCGACGACAGCCTCACTCAAGCCGTTACGTCCTTGGGGCTCTAGTCCGTGTCATGTCCCCTTTGTCCCTGACCCACCAACGAAAGGACCACTCCTGCGACCGAGCCGGTCGCCCGATTTTCAGCAGTCTCTCGGAACACACGATGGAAGGCCCCTACTCCGCCCGCTTCCCATCGAGCCCGACCGGGGAGAAATCCCGGCGGGCGCCGGTGTTCCGAGGGACTGCTGAGGACCGGTACCGGCTCTGCCGACTGGCTCAGCAGCGAGAGGTATCTGTTATGGCCGCAACCCGCGAATCGTTCGACCACCGCCCGGTGATGCTCGACGAGATCGTGGCGGCCTTCGAATCAGTCCCGGCTGGTTGGGTCATCGATGCAACCCTCGGTGGCGCTGGCCATGCAACGGCTCTTCTCGAGACCTACCCGCACCTTTCGGTACTTGGTATCGACCAGGACCCCGATGCACTTGCAGTTGCGAATGAACGCCTTGCACCTTTTGGTGATCGTGCTCGCACCGTGCAGGCCCGTTTCGACTCGATTGCGTCGGTCATCAATGCCGAACTCGCCGGTCAACTCATTGTTGGTGCGTTGTTTGACCTTGGTGTGAGCTCTCCGCAGTTCGACCGAGCTGAACGTGGCTTTAGTTATCGCTTTGATGCGCCCCTCGACATGCGGATGGATCCATCCCGTGCGCTTAGCGCGATGACAGTCGTTAATGAGTACGACGAAAAGGCCCTTGCTCGTGTGCTTGGCGAGTTTGGCGATGAGCGCTTTGCTGGACGTATTGCCCGAGCGATCATTGCTGCCCGTCCAGTGGAAACGACTACGCAACTTGCAGAAATCACTCGAGATGCGATTCCTGCACCTGCACGCCGAACTGGCGGGCATCCGGCCAAGCGAACGTTTCAGGCGATTCGCATAGAAGTGAACAATGAACTCGGTGTGCTTCCCGTTGCTCTTGAAGCGGCGATCGACTCATTGGCTCCTGCTGGCCGTTTGGTGGTTTTGTCCTATCACTCCGGCGAAGATCGCATCGTCAAGCAGGTCATGCGCGATGCAGAGTCTGGTGGCTGCACCTGCCCCACGAACCTTCCCTGCGTTTGTGGTGCTAAGTCGACGGTTCGGCTTGTCCGTCGCGGTGGAACCACGCCGAGCGCAGCCGAACGTGAGAGCAACCCACGTGCTGAAAGCGCTCGACTTCGAATCGCGGAACGGTCATGACCAGCGCAAGAGTTGCTGCTGAAGGGCGTCGCGCTGCGGCCCATCGCGCGCCACAGGAGTCAACGCGTGAGGGACTTCGGTCGCGACTTCGACTTGTCGATCGCACTGCACCTGAACGTCGCCGTATCGGTTTGATGGCAGGCATCGTTGGCGTGGTTGTTGTGCTTTTCGCAATCGCAGCCGCGCAGACCCTGATTATTTCAGAACAGGCGCACATTGATCGCGTCAACAATCGCATCGCTGAAGCGGAAACTCGTGCCGAACTTCTCCGTGTTGAACTGGCCCAATTACAGAGTCCGCAGAACATCACGACCGCCGCCACAACGAGGCTCGGGATGATTCCGTCGCCGACGCCGGTCTATTTGCAACCCAAGGCGACTGATGACGCACGTGCGGGCGAAACGCCACCGGCACCTACGCCGAAGGCCGTTCCGAAGGCCACGGCGACCACCGTTGTTCCGAAGACGACGCCAACCACAGTTGCGAAGGCAACCACTCCGACGACTGTGGTCAAGCGATGAATCCGCCTCCCGGCCCCGGTCCCGGATCCCCCTCGGTTGACCATCCGCAAAAGAGCGCTCCTTGGAACTCGCCTGATTACTTACCTCGCGGTCGCCGTCGTGTGACTACACCGACGCGTCCGGCTCGTCATTCATCTGGACGCGGCACCACCGCACCTCGCACCGCACCTCCCACTGCGCGCGTTCCTCGCGAGGTCCGTCCGGTCGATCGTGTGCAGCCGAGGGAGCGCAGGACTGAGCACCGCCCAGTTTCTTCAGCGACCCATGCCACCCGTCAGCCTTCGATACACAGTTCGCGATCCGCTTCTGAACTGATCCAAGTCGCAATCGCTTCGACGATTGCATCTGTCATTTCCTCGCTTCAGGGAGTTTTCGACCCATCGAGCTCAGGAAAAGGCTCGAAGCCTGTTTTGGTAAGCACATCGGTTGGGAATCAACGCCGCCGCACACTCATTCTCTTTGTGGTCTTCATCATTCTCTTTTCGATCGTCCTCACAAAAGTTGTCTTCCTCCAGACGGTTGGCCGAGATCGTTACGTTGAATATGGAGCAGGACAGCGAACGAATACGCAGGTACTTGCTGCCGAACGCGGTGCGATTCTTGACCGCAACGGCGCTGAACTTGTGATCTCTCGTCCCGGTAGGTCAATTTTCGTGGATCCGAAGCTTGTGACTGACGCCTCAAGCGAGGCGGCGAAACTCGCTCCGATTCTTGGTCTTGATCCGTTGTTCATTGAATCGAAAATGAATGGGCCTGGGCGGTTTGCGTATCTTGCGCGTCGCGTGACCGCGGAAGTTGCTGATCAGGTTGAAGCTCTCGGTCTTGCCGGTGTGGCACTTCTTGAAGAAAGCGAGCGCTTCGCGCCCGCAGGTGATTCGGCCCGATCGCTCTTAGGTAGCGTTGATGTCGACAACGTTGGCATTTCGGGACTGGAGTCGCAGTTCGGGGCGGCTCTTACTGGCACGCCAGGGAGTATCTCGCTTGAGCGCAGTCCGCGGGGTCAAACGATTGCTGTGGGTGACCATTCTGTTACTCCTGCGCAAAAAGGTGACGACCTCAAACTGACCATCGATCAGTCGATTCAGTTTGAGGCCGAGCGCTTGCTCGGCGAACAGGTGAAGGCCACCGGGGCAAAGGGTGGCATTGCGATTGTCAGTAAGCCCGGTACGGGTGAAGTCCTGGCGATCGCCGACATGGTCCTCGATCCTGAGACTGGCGCTGTGCGCGTAAGTTCGAACAACTCAGCTCTGACAACCCAGTACGAACCGGGTTCAGTAATGAAGATTGTCACTCTCGCTGGAGCGATGGATGCAGGTCAGATCAGTCCGACTTCGCAATTCAATCTTCCACCATCGCTCAGGATCTACGACGCCGAATTTGGTGAATCCGAAGGCCGCGGAACGGTTACTTGGGACACCGCGCAGATCCTCACTCATTCTTCGAATGTTGGGACGATCAAAATCGGCCAAGGCCTGGGCAAAGAAGCGTTGTATTCCGCGCAGAAGGCTTTCGGTTTCGGATCAAAGACTTCTCTCAATTTCCCAAATGAAGCATCTGGTTCAGTGCTTGCTCCGTCGAAGTATTCCGGGACGTCGCTTCCTTCGATCGCAATTGGTCAAAGTATTTCGGTAACGCCGATGCAAATGCTCTTCGCTTATAACACGATCGCAAACCAGGGCATGTACGTGGGACCGAAGTTGGTTGACTCGACCGTCGATGCCGATGGTGTCGAACATCCGACTGCTGCCGGCGATTCACATCGGGCAGTGAGTGCGGGTACTGCCGACAAGATGAACATCATGTTGCGCAATGTGGTGGATGAGGGGACCGGTCGTCTTGCTGCCATCAACGGCTACTCGGTCGCCGGGAAGACGGGCACCTCTCGGAAGCCGCAGCCAGGTGGTGGCTACATCGACAAGATGGGCGTTGTTCGCTACCAGTCAACCTTTGTTGGCTTTGTGCCTGCCCAACAGCCAGCGCTCTCGGTCTACGTCATGATTGATGAACCGAGTGGTGCCTACACCGGTGGCGCAACGGCTGCTCCGGTTTTTTCGAAACTCGGTTCGTTTGCACTCAATCGTCTCGGGATTGCTCCCGCTGCAACTGATATTGCACTTGGAGGAGCTCCAGTCTCTGCAGTGCTTGGACTCCCGAGTTCCTCAACCCAGGCAATTGTTACCGACGGCGATCGTGTACGGGCGTTGACTGCGGGCTCACCTGAAGCGATTGCATTCTCGACACCGACCACGAGCGCCCCACCAGCGCCAACTACGACAACGACGGCGGCGCGTAGAACCGCATCGGTGAGGTGACGTGTGCGACTGGCGACGATCGTTGCCGAACTGAATGAGGTCGAGATGGTGGGCGCCGATGGCTCACCATCATTCGATGATCTGGAAATCACCGACGTGAATTTTGATTCTCGTCATGTTCGAGTCGGTTCACTTTTTTGCTGTGTCCCCGGAGTTTCTGACGACGGACACCTCCATGCCGCTGAGGCCGTCGCTGCCGGAGCAATTGCGCTGCTCGTAGATCACCGTGTTGCTGTCGACGTTCCTCAGCTTGTGGTTTCGAACGTGCGGGAAGCGATGGCGACAGTATCGGCAGCGTGTTTTGGACATCCGGCCGAAGACCTTGTCGTCGTTGGAGTGACTGGAACAAATGGGAAAACCACGACGACGTGGATGCTCCGAAACATCTTCAAGGCGGCTCGACGAAATGTTGAGGTACTCGGGACTCTTTCTGGTGCACGCACGACTCCGGAGTCTCCAGACATCCAACGCCGTTTGGCCGAATGGCGCGACGCAGGTGTCGAAGTCGTGGCGATGGAAGTTTCGTCTCATGCGATCGACCAACGCCGCGTCGATGCAATGAAGTTTCGCGTTGCGTTGTTCACAAACTTGAGCCGTGATCACCTTGATTACCACGGTTCGATGGAGGAGTACTTCGAAACGAAGGCTCGCCTCTTTGCCCTCGAACGTTGCGAAGCGGCGGTTGTGAATCTCGACAGCCCCCATGGGCGACTTCTTGCCGATGCCGCAACTGTTCCCACCAATGGCTATTCGCTCGATGAAGTCGAGGAGTTGCAACTCTCAGTTGATGGTTCGACCTTTCGGTGGCGCGGGCATGCAATCTCACTTCCTCTTGGTGGATTATTCAACGTGAGTAACGCGCTCGGTGCCGCTCACACTGCTCGAGTCTTGGGCATCGACGACGCCACAATCGCTGAAGGGCTTTCCCTCCCACTCGTCGTTGAAGGCCGATTCGAACGAGTCGATGCCGGGCAGCCATTCGCGATCATCGTTGACTATGCACACACTCCTGATGGCCTTGAGCAGCTCCTTCGTGCTGCCGGTGACATTGTCGATGGTCGCGTCATCGTCGTCTTTGGATGCGGTGGCGACCGGGATCCGTCCAAGCGCTCGATGATGGGAGAAACCGCAGCGCAGCGTGCCGACTCGGTCATTATTACTGCAGACAATTCAAGGTCTGAATCTACTGATCAGATCATCGCTTCGATTTTGGAAGGTGTGCAGCGGGTGTCGAGTCCACGAGCAAGTTCAATCATCGTGGAACCCAACCGTCGGACAGCGATTTCCGCGGCTCTCCGAAGTGCAGCGCCCGGAGACATCGTTCTTCTGGCTGGCAAGGGTCACGAGACCGTTCAGATAATTGGCGAGTCAACCGCTCCTTTCGATGACCGTCTCGTTGCATTCGAGGAATGGAAACAACTGGAGACCGCTCGATGATTCGTCTCCTCGTTGCTGCAGCAATTTCACTTGGTCTTTCGTTATTTGGCACACGTCTTTTGATCTCATGGCTCGAACATCGCCGTATTGGACAGCCCATTCGCGAAGATGGCCCCCAGGGTCACATCACCAAAGCAGGTACACCCACGATGGGTGGTCTGGCATTTGTGGCGGCCGCTGCGGTTGGGTGGTTTGTCAGTGATCTCAGTGGAGCTGTCTTCACCCGACGTGGATTGATCTGCATGGCTGCGATTATCGCTGCCGGACTCGTTGGTCTTCTCGATGACTCCATCAAAGTGTTTCGCGAGCGCAACCTTGGGTTGACGAAGAGGGCAAAGACGTTCGGTCTTCTTTCTGTTGCTGTCGCCTACGCAGTTTCTATGCTGACGTTTACCAACGTCACGACCACGTTGTCGTTCACTCGATTCGATTTTCCGGGCATTGAAATCGGAAAGGTCGGTTGGGTGGTTCTGGCCGTCGTCATCTTCTATGCCACGACAAATGCGGTGAACCTCACAGATGGTCTCGATGGGCTCGCTGCTGGTGCCTCAATCTTTGGATTTGCGGCGTACACAGTGATCGCCTTCTGGGGCTTCCGTAATAACTCCATCTACGGCGATGAAAGTTTCCTCGACACAGCGGTTGTTTCAGCATCGATGATGGCAGCCGTTGCCGGATTCTTATGGTGGAATGCAGCGCCGGCTCGAATCTTCATGGGTGATACCGGGGCTCTAGCAATTGGTGCAGGGCTCGCAGCACTCGCGCTGAGCACCAACACGATCCTGCTTCTGCCAATTGTCGGCGGCCTCTTCGTAATGGAAACAGTTTCGGTCATTCTTCAGGTCGGGAGTTATCGAGCGTTCGGTCGACGCATTTTCCGAATGGCGCCGCTTCACCATCACTTCGAACTTGCAGGATGGCCTGAAACTACGGTGATCATTCGACTCTGGATTGTGGCTGGTCTGTTCACGGCCTTGGCTTTGGGTCTCTATTACGCAGACTTCGTGCGATTGCCGGGAGTCATCAACTGATGGACGCGCCGACACGCGGCCCATTGCGGTCGGCACTTGTCTTCGGATTTGGCGTCACAGGCCGTGCAGTCGCGACTGCGCTTACCTCTCGAGGCGTCTCAGTTGTGGCGGTCGATGAGCATCCCACCGACGTGATTCGCGCTGAGGCAGCATCGATGGGAGTGGAACTGGTTGAAGCACCTTCGCCGCAGGATCTCACGCGCCTTGTCTCAGGGTGCGATCTTGTCGTTCCCAGCCCCGGAATTCCCGAATCTCACCCCATCTTCGGAGTTGCTGAGGCGGAAGGAGTTGCAATCGAATCGGAGTTTGATCTCGCCGATCGATGGGATTCTCGTCCGATCGTCGCTATCACCGGTACCGACGGAAAAACCACGGTTACGACCATGGTCACTGCGATGCTTCTCGCCTCAGGTATCCGGTCGATCGCTTGCGGCAATACCGAAACCCCCTTGGTTGAGGCTATTTCCGACCCCGCTATCGAAGTCTTTGTTGTTGAAGCTTCTTCGTTCCGTTTGGCGACAACACGCTGGTTCCGACCCTCGGTTGCTGTGTGGCTGAACTTCGCGCCCGACCATCTTGACGCACATGTTTCGCTTTCGTCGTACGAATCTGCGAAGGCGTCGATTTGGAAAGATCTCGATGCCGTCTCCGGTGTTGCAATCGCGTCGGCGACCGATCCGGTCGTACTCGCAAATCGCAACCCCGAGGTTTCGACGCTCACTTTCGGGGGAGCCGGGACCAACGCCGATGCCACGGTGTCCGACGGCTGGCTTTGCTTGCCGGACCGAACTCAACTCATTGCCGTCGACGAACTTCCGCGTTCCTTTCCCCATGACATCACCAATGCACTCGCCGCATCCGTCGCGGCGTTGGCTGCAGGAGCAACTGTCGAGGGCGTCCGACATACGCTTCGTTCGTTTAGAGGGCTGCATCACAGGATGCAGTACATCGGCCAGGTTGATGGAGTGCGCTGGTACGACGATTCGAAGGCAACAACTCCGCATGCTGTCGAAACTGCACTGCAGGCGTTCGATTCTGTTGTGCTTATCGCCGGTGGACGTAATAAGGGCCTCGACCTTGCTGCTCTTGGGGCGCATGTACCCCCGGTACGGGCAGTTGTGGCGATCGGCGAAGCCGCCACTGAAGTGCATAAGGCTTTTGACGGGCGTTGCGAAATTCGTGTTATTGAAACCTCAATCGCCGACGCGGTAGCAGTGGCAGCGGAGCTTTCCCAGCCCGGAGATGCGGTTCTGCTTTCTCCTGGATGTACGTCGTTCGACTGGTTTACGTCGTACGGGGATCGAGGCGATCAGTTCACCGATGCGGTGCGTGCTCTCCGCGGATTCATGACGGAGGAAGCGCAATGAGTGCAACTGTTGCTGAAAAGCGGCCCACCGTCGGTCGATTGCTGCGTTCAGCCCGTGAACCGCAGCCGCGTACTACCAATTTTAAGGTTCTCTGGTTTGTCGTTATTGCCGCCAATCTCTTTGGCTTGCTGATGATCTTGTCTGCATCATCGGTAACGGCGCTCTATCAGTACGGAACCTCGTGGTATCAGTTCCGCCTTCAGGCGCTCTGGTTTGTCATTGGGTGTTGCGCAATGTTTTTCATGAGCCGCTACTCCTATGAAAAGTTGTCGAAGTGGATGAAGTTGGCCCTCTTTGGCTCCGCAGGGCTCATGGTCGCAGTGCTAATTCCAGGTCTTGGCGTGTCGGTCAACGGCTCTTCGCGTTGGATTGGCTGGGGCCCCCTGCGCATGCAGCCTTCCGAATTCGTGAAACTCGCGGTCATTCTTTACGCGGCCGACACCCTTACCCGCCGTGTTGGCCAGATTCGCGATTGGAAGGCGGTAATGCGTCCCATCGCAATTGTGTTTGGCGCATTTGCAGTGATGCTCATGGCGCAGCCGAATCTGGGTACAACGATCATTCTCGCCGCGATTGTTCTCGTGATGCTTTTTGTTGGCGGTGTTCCTGGCAAGCCTCTCGCTGTCCTCTCGGGGCTGTTGGTTAGTGCGGCCGTGTTCTTTGCAATCCGTGAGCCCTACCGATGGCGCCGACTTATGTCATTCCGCGATCCATGGGCCGACCCGCTCTATACCGGCTACCAAAGCCTTCAGAGTCAAATTGGTTTTGCGAACGGTGGAGTTCTGGGTACCGGCCTCGGGCAGGGGCGGGCGAAGTGGGGATTCCTTCCCGAAGCTCACACCGATTTCATTTACGCGATCATCGGCGAAGAGATCGGCCTCGTCGGGTCAGTGCTTGTGATCGGAGTATTTCTTGCGTTTGCTCTTCTTGGTATCCGCATCGCGCTTCATGCCCGTGATCGTTTTGGAATGTTGTTGGCCACGGGAATCACAACGTGGATCCTTATTCAGGCATTCATCAATGTTGGCGCCTGTGTAGGCGTCCTTCCCATCACGGGTGTCCCGCTACCGTTTGTGTCCGCGGGCGGTTCGTCTCTTGTCGTTACGATGGCGGCCTCCGGCATTCTCCTGAACATCGCTCGACAGGGACGCTGATGAGGGGTCGGCCCGTTGCCGATTCCGCCACCTATGCCCTCGTGGCCGGTGGTGGAACTGCAGGCCACGTACTTCCGGGTTTGGCGGTTGCGCGGGCACTTGTCGATCGGGGGCACGACAGCTCGTCGATTCATTTTGTTGGAAGCGATCGGGGACTCGAGCGAACGCTGGTGCCCGATGCAGGCTTTGCTGTCACGCTGCTGCCCGGACGCGGTATCCAGCGCCGTCTTACCCTTGAAAACATCGCGGCGGCTTGGGGTCTTCTACGAGCGGTGGCGAAGGGGATCAGCATTGTTCGTCGACGACGTCCGAAAGTGGTCCTAGTTCTGGGTGGATACGCCAGCATCGCCTGCACCGTTGGTGCGGTGATCTGGCGAGTCCCGATCGTCGTGATGGAACAGAACGCTCGCGCAGGAGCAGCAAATCGTCTTGCTGGTCGATTCGCGAAGGCATGTGCCGTTCCATTCGCTGAAACCGATTTGCCGCGCAGCGTCTTGACTGGAAATCCGGTTCGTCCGGAAGTTCTGGCGATCAACCGAGAACGTGACCGCGATGGTGCACGAACAACACTGGGAGTTTCCGGTGATCGGATATTTGTTGCAGTGATCACAGGATCACTCGGATCACGCAAAGTGAACGAAGCCGTTTTTGCTGCTGTGCCGAAGTGGTCGGAGCGGAACGATCTTTCCATTCGTCATGTGATTGGCTCTCGAGACTGGGAATCGGTGCAGGACTCGCTTCCACGGGGCGATGCTCTCGAGTACGTCGCTGTGCGCTACGAAGACCATATGGACACGGTTCTCGCTGCAGCTGATCTCTTAATCGGTCGCGCCGGGGGTACGACTGTTGCTGAACTTGCTGAAGTTGGCGTTGGAGGTGTGCTGGTACCGTTGCCCCAAGCGCCTCGCGACCACCAAAGCGCAAACGCTTCCGCTCTGGTGAAGGTCGGGGCGGCCCGGCTTATTCCCGACGCGGAACTCGACGGCGACCGACTCGTCGCCGAAGTTGATCGGTTGCTCGACGATCCTTCGCAACTTGAACGAATGGGAATCGCGGCGCACACGTTGGCTCAACCCAATGCTGCTGATGCTGTTGCTGAACTCGTGGAGCGTCATGCCCGGCGCTCATGAAAGCGATCCGTGTCCGTCACTTGGGACTGCTCGATCGATCCATGTGGTCGGCGTCGGTGGTCCGGGGATGTCAGCGATCGCCTCGACCCTTGTTGGCATGGGTCATTCGGTAACCGGAAGCGACGTTGTCGAATCAGCGGTTCTTGATCGCCTCCGGTCTGAAGGTGTCGTTGTATTCCTCGGGCATTCGGCCGACAACCTCGCTACCGAAACTGATTTCATCGCCGTTTCCACGGCGATTCCAGACGACAATCTCGAAGTTCTTGCCGCACGCGCCCGTTCGATTCCCGTTGTCCGTCGTACTGCACTGTTACCAGCGGTGGCTTCTGAGCGCCGCACAATTGCAGTAACGGGCACGCATGGAAAGACAACCACGTCTTCGATGCTCGCATTGGTCTTGCTTGAAGCGGGCCTTGACCCGTCGTTCCTCATTGGCGGCGATATCAGTCAACTCGGGATCAACGCGAAGTGGTCCCAGGGCGAGTGGTTTGTCGTGGAGGCCGATGAAAGTGACGGCTCCGGCTTCACCATCGACCATGAAGCACTCATCGTCACCAATATCGAAGCCGATCATCTTGAATATCACGGCTCGTTCGAGAATCTTCGCTCTGCATTTGAATTATTCATTTCAGCAACTCGCGGACCAGTGGTCTTGTGTGCCGACGATTCCGAGACGGCTGCGATCGCTCGTGGCATGAGTGCAATTACCTATGGTCAATCTGAAGAGGCCACCGTGCGCATGCTGAGTGTGAAAAGTTCACGTTCAGGAACCGATTTCGATGTTGTGCAACGTGGCGAGCAGGTCGGACACATTCACCTTCCCGTCCCTGGTGCGCACAATGCACTCAACGCGTGTGCGGTGATCGCGTTAGCCCTCGAACTTGGGGTCCCGTTCTCGGCGTGTACGGCGGCGCTCAAAAACTTTGGTGGTGTTCGTCGTCGGTTTGAAACTCGGGGAGAGGCTTGTGGCGTGGTTTTCATCGACGACTATGCCCATCTGCCCACCGAGATTGAGGCTGCGATATCGGCTGGTCGTGACGGAAATTGGGGCCGAGTGGTAGCAGTTTTTCAGCCCCATCGATATAGCCGTACCCAATCGTTATGGCGCGAGTACGCCGACGCGTTTGTCGATGCCGATGTACTTGTGCTCACGGGCATTTACCCGGCAGGTGAAGCTCCTCGCGAAGGAGTCACCGGGCAACTCATCGTCGACGCAGTCACCCGTGCTCATCCCGAGCAGGAAGTCCTGTACGTCGCCGATCGTTCTGGCCTGGCGCAAGTTCTTGCCAAGGAACTTCGAGAAGGCGACTTGTGCCTTTCGCTAGGCGCTGGGGATATCACCAAGCTCGCCGACGAAGTTCTTCCAATTCTTGTCGATGGGGGAGCGTCGTGAACCTCAGCGCAGTCGCTCACGAACTTCAGACGGCGTTCGGCGAACGCAGTGAACGCGATGCTGCTCTTGGTGAACTAACGACCTATCGAGTTGGCGGTCGGGCTTCGATTCGTGTTCGAGCCGAATCAATATCCGACCTTGAGGTGATCGGAAAACTGATCGCCAGGTCGGGTACACAATTCGCTGTGGTGGGGCGTGGTTCAAATCTTCTCGTTGCCGATGAAGGTTTCGATGGCATCGTCATCACTCTTGGCGATGGTCTCGCGTCAATCGATATCTCCGGCACAGTTGTTCGCGCTGGTGGTGCAGCTCCGCTCCCGATCGTCGCCCGTCGCACTGCAGCAGCGGGGCTCACTGGTTTCGAGTGGGCCGTTGGTGTTCCCGGTTCTATCGGCGGAGCAATTCGTATGAATGCTGGCGGTCACGGTTCGGATATGACGCAATCGCTTGTGATGGTGCGCGTTGTGGATCTCGCAACGGGCGACCAAGGGCAACTGTCGTTGGCTGATCTTGGCCTCGGATTCCGCACTTCGATGCTTGGTCGTTCACTCGTCGTGGCTGAAGCCGAACTCGCGCTTGCCGTGGGAGAACGATCTGTGGCCGAAACTGAGATCTCGGACATCGTTCGTTGGCGGCGAGAAAATCAACCGGGCGGGGCCAATGCCGGTTCGGTCTTTGTGAACCCGCGCCCCGACTCGGCCGGCAGACTTGTTGACGAATCCGGAGCGAAAGGGCTCAGGGTCGGCTCAGCAGAAGTGTCGAACAAACATGCGAACTTCATTCAGGTCGACGATGGCGGTTCGGCGAACGATGTCGCGATGCTGATGGCATTGGTTCGTGCGCAGGTGCGCGACCACACCGGTGTGGATCTGCACGCGGAAACTCATTTTCTCGGTTTTGCCCCGCAAGTCGCCGCGGCTGCTGGTGCTCAACGGGTCGAGGACTTCGCCTGATGGCCACCAGACTGCGCGATCGATCGGGAGCCAGTTCCGATATTGATCCGCGCATTGCGGCGCGTCGCGATGCCGTTGAAACCGAGAAGCGCCGACGACGTGGTCGTTGGTGGCTTATCGCTGCGATCGTCGCGGCAGTACTCGTCGGTGCATGGTTCATTACGCGAACTCCGCTACTCGATGTCGATCGCATCGAGGTACGAGGTGCGGTTCTAACGACATCAGATGAGATCATCGCTATCTCCGGACTTCGCCCGGGCGAGGCCCTTCTCGAAGTCGATACTTCAGCCGCAGCATCTCGTATTCGCGAACTTCCCTACATCGAGTCCGCATCAGTGGTTCGAAAGTGGGACGGTTTGGTGACTATTACCGTGTCAGAACGGGTGCCAGTAGCGATCGCAGCTTCTGCCGACGGTGTTGCGATGCTTATTGACGGCTCTGGCCGAGTGATTGGCGTCCAAACCGCCGGAGACGGAGTCGAGACGGTTCTCATTGGGGTCGAGGCGGGAGCCCCGGGAACGCTTGTCGAGGGCGTTTCTGGCGCTCTCGAGGTGGCCTCGTTACTTACCCCGGGAATGCGAACCCGAGTCGCCGGGATTGCAACTGCCCCAGACGGTTCACTCAATCTGGCGCTGAAGCCCCAAGGCATCGTCATTATGGGACCTCCCACAGACCTGCCGGCCAAGGTCGACTCACTACGGACCGTGATGGGCCAGGTCGACCAGCGGGACCTCGCCACGATCAATGTGGTCAATCCCTCGACCCCTGTGGTTGTGAGAACCCCGAAATAGCCCTTTGGGGCGAGTAACCTCGCTCCAGTTCTTCTATCTCTTCCCAAAGTCCGTCCTGCATTTCTCTCGAAGGAGCTCCCCATGGCCGCCAGTCCGCAGAACTATCTCGCGGTGATCAAGGTCGTCGGTGTCGGTGGTGGTGGCGTGAATGCCGTCAATCGCATGATCGACGCCGGACTCAAGGGGGTCGAGTTCATTGCGGT
>SXGQ01176227.1_pt1 | contig 51753 bp, 49 predicted proteins | sample 3178371 | NCBI WGS metagenome assembly SXGQ01 (sample SAMN11356859, study PRJNA531348) | freshwater metagenome | isolation source: freshwater sample F1-20 | place: China: Fuxian Lake, Yuxi | collected 2017-12-25 | reverse complement strand
TGACGTTTTAATTTTTGAATTAATATGTTTCTAGTTTTCATATACATATAAATATAAATTTTTTATTATTTTCTGCCTAATTTTTTTTTATTTTCTTTGAGGTGATCTTGTCTGTCTTGTAATATTTGATTTACACGACGACTATAGTAATTACGCAGGAATATTGGCCAGTTATATACAGTGTCCCAGTCCCATCGACCTTCGCCGTGCCAAATTAAATTAAAAATATTTTCGTGTAATATTAAACGATCTTTGGGCTTAAAACCAAAAAAGGTCGGAAGTAAATTGAAACCCGGCTGTGAAGGCACCTCCGTCTTCGCCTTCGAATTCGTAAGTAAAATCTAACCCAGGTTCATTTTCTTTATAAAATTTTCGAAATATTCTAGAATCTTTTAATAAAAAGGTATATCGAATAAAATTATCAATATCTGCAGGTAATCTAGAGTCCCCAACTTGTTTTATCACATTGTTTAAAAATTGAGAAATGGTATGAGATTCGTCTATTTTATTTGATTTAATTTCGCTTACGTTGTATGAAAATTTAATAGTAGAATTTGGAATTGAATATTCAAATTCGCCTAATTCGTCTGCTACCAATTTAAATGGTTTATTTTTTAATTTACGTAAATCTATAACTCGATCTAAATTTTTCATTGTTGATTTATCTCGAACTGTAACAGGATATTCATGGCCGTATGATAATATTCGTGCATCAATAACTAGGCCTAGTTTATCTGCAGGTGATATATCTGATATATTAACGTTGGATATGATAACTGATTCTAACAACTTGTCAAATATAATTTGCTGTTCTGCATATGATGAGTTAGTTAATATATCTTCATCATATGCAGTCATATGCCGCATTTCTAAAATGCCACTACTTAATATATGGTCTTTTGGATAAATTTTCCCTTCAGTTACTAACTTAACAGGTACCGTTGGTAGTTTACTTTGTTGTTGTTTTTCATAACGTTGCCTTGCAAGGTTAATTGTAACAGAATCATTGTTTATCATATTAAAACTTTTTATTTAAAATTAATTATAACTAGGTAATGCATGATAGCGTCCGCACTCTATTAGAAGTTTAAGAAAGCCCAATCATATCGTATCGTTAATTCAATTTCTTGAACAGCATCTTGTGACCAATCAAATGTACCAAATGTAGCATCAGTAATAAATGCACCATGAAGTTTCCAATTTTCAATAACTTCACCTAATGGTGATAATTGTAACATATTGATTTGTTTTTTATAAAATGAAGCATATCCATCTCTGCCGGTAGCTGATTCGTGATGCAATCGAACCCATTCCATAACTGCTTGCGCGCCGGATGGAACAATTGCATCATACAATGTCATTGTTATAGTAGACCATTCTGATTTACTTTTTACATAACGTTTAATGTTAATATAGTCTAATGCAACTTCACTATTTGTATATGAAGGCTTTCCAGAAGCTTTTATTAGATATGATGGTATATCATCTATTTCTAAAATAAATTGATGTTGTCTTTTTGGTTCCCATCTATATGCATCGCCAAATAATTGCGTATCTTGAACTGCAGATAAATTAGGGTTTTTAAAATCATTTAATGCCATTTAGTTCCTTTAATTTATTAATAAATACCTGTTAACTAAAAAAATATATGTTTTATGTAACATTAAACTCCTGCAGGGAAACTTGCGCCCGTTGCTTGTATATTAAAGTCTAATACAATAAATTCTGCCGTACGGGTCGGTTGAAGAAATATTTGTCCATATAAAATATTCTGATCAATTATATCTGGGGTATTATTTGATGAATCCATAATTACTCGGAATGCATATAATCCTTGATTTGCTTTAACTTGTTCCATATATGGATTAACAATATTTAAAAATCTGGATCGAGTTGCTAATGAATTTTGTTCAAAAACTAGATATCTAGTCGACGATGCAATAAATTTCTTAACTGCTATTAATAATCTACGTACATTTATTCGATCTAATGCACTAGCTTTAGATTGCAATGTTTTTTGTCCCCAAACGCAAATGCCTCCATTTGTTTTAAAATTTGCAATTGGATTAATTCGTGCTTCATATAATGAATCGCGTTGTGTTTGACTTAAATTAATATAAGTTTCAGATGCGCTCGATACACCTCCTCTGTTTAAACCAGCCGGAGCATACCATGGGGCTGTATTAGCATCATTAAATGCTAATATTCCAGGCAATAAAACTCCTGGTGGTACCCATACGCCCATATTAGTATCTGGATTCAATGTTTTGAGCCATGGCCAATAAGTTGCAGTATAATTATTATCCATTGTAGTAAGATTATTTATAACTGCAGCTATACTTGTATTAATTGGAGCTGCATCCATCACATAAAATGTATCTTGACGTTCAACTGCTAATGTTCTAGCTGCATTTGTTACTGCAGGGTGTATTAAATTAAGAATACCAGGTGTTAGTATCATGTTCATATCATAATAATCAGCATTACTTAATAAAGATAAAGCTTTTTTATATGATAAAGTTCCTGTTGCGGTTGAGGTTGAACAATCAAATCCAAATACATTGGTGGCTGCTATATTTTCTCCGGAGTATTTTGGTAAATTTGGTTTTGCTCCATCAAATCCTCCTTGCAAGGCTACCATAAATTTACGAGTATTAGGGTCTATGTTAGCTATAAAAAATGCATCACTAGAAGTTAATGCAGTTTGTATTGATCCGGAATATATGTTTCCTACTGGATATCCTGCTTCTTTATCTTGTGATATATCGCCTAAATAAAAATCAGTGTTGCTTCCTGTATTAGCTCCTGTTGTAATAAATGGACATAAATAATTTATATTATTTGTTTTAGTAAAGTCAAACCCAAAGAAATTATTAGCATTATATGTGCTGCTAATCAATTGTGTGGTTGCATATTGAACCGGATATAAACTTGCTGACATTGATCCTGACATTATAATAGGTATTGGTGATTTCATAGAACGAAATCCAAATGGTATCAATGTTTTGCTAATTAATTTGTTTTTAACATTAGCCGTAACTTCTACTCTAATATGCGAAGATATGTTTGGAAAATCTCCTGAAGTTATAACATCTCCAGCACTACTAACTGATTGACTTTTATCTCCTATTTTTCTAGCTATATAATCTGTAGATGTAGGGTCTAAATTGCAATTCGTATATGTTTCAATCGGATCAGTTGATGTGTCATTATATAAAGGAGCTTGTGGTATATTACTTGTATTTATTCGATATATTTGCACATCAAACGATCCATAGTTTGGTCCGGCGCCGGGTTTTTCAATTCCTAATCTAATATTACTTATTCCAATCTTATATGCAAAATTTAATGCATTTCCATGAGATAAAGTATGAAACTTAAATAAATCGGTTGTAATTGATCCTACTTTTTGTGATGTTATAAATGGTGTTTCTGCACTTTTAAACGCAGATTCAACTGCATATGTAAATGGTATTGCACTAGATGTAATTTGACTTTTCGTTACAAAATTTGCATGCAAATCTTTATTTTCAAATTGAACATACACAGGATAATCAATCGATTTTGGTGATGTTGAAAATAAGGTGTTTATATAATTATTATCATTCGGATTTAATGATGCACTAATAAAATCTGACGATAAAAATGTTCCAGAGAAACCAATTGCTAGATTTGATGGAGAAGTAAATGAGCCCGACACCTTTAAGGTTAATCCTTTACCAGTTGTGCTCGAGGAAGCTAATGTATGTTCAAATACGTTGGTAGTACCTTCTGTCGGAACAGCTTCAACTGGATGTAGTACGTGTGATACATAAGAACCGGAGTTATTAAGGGTTGTTGAGCTAGATCCAGATTGTTGTAGTATTGCAATTGCACCATTAGTTAATTTATATCCAGCTTCATATAACAAACGAGTTACTGTAATTACATTGCCATTTTGTAGATAATTTTTAACTACATATGGTACATACGAATCATTTGTGAACCCGCCGAATTTATTTTCAAATTCACTATAAGAAGTAATTTTTGTTGGTATTAAAGCTGGCCCTCTTAATGTTGTGCCAATTACTGATGCGCCCATTAGCGCGACTCCGCCTGCAATAAATGATTGATCTATTTCTTTTGTAAATACTCCAGGGGATACTATTCTTTCTGCCATTAATTTCCTTTATTATGTTTAGTATAAATATATTGCTACATATCTAAACCTGGGGAACTTGTAAAAATTCCTTTAACTATATCTATCTGTCCTTCTCCATAATATTCACGCATTTTTTCTAATAAATGTTGCTCTTCTGTATACAATGATTCAAATTCAATTAAATTTTTATTTTTTTTATCAGTTAATTTTTGTATTTGAGTTTGTAATACATGTTCTTCAATTGCAATATTTCCTAACATTAAAGAAATTTCTGAAAATTTATTTCTTAATAGTTTTAATTCATCTATATGTTCTGCATTTAATTTTTTAGTCATAACATGTTTCCTTTTACTTTAAATATAATTAATATAATTAATATTTCCAATCATTATTCTATATTAGTATCAAATGATACTTTTTTAATGGAATATATTTTTTTTAATGTTGATATCTTAGCTTCTTGTTCTGATAATAGTTGGCCTAAAACCGTTATTGGAATTGTTGCACGTACAAGCCTATCTTCTCCAACAGTATTTGTTATTTCAAAATTAACAGAACCAATTGTTGTTTGGCACATATTATTGCCAGCTCCCCAAGAAAATCTGCCGTACGGCATAATTTGTTCGATTATATCATTTAACTGTGTAGTAAAGTTACACCATATCATGATATCATATTCGACTGTAATATATTTTGGAATATTTATCAAATATATAGTATCCGACGTTGTTGATTTTACTAATGGATTAGGAAATAACTCATCTTCATAATTATTTCGTTGATTATATTTTGACTTACATACTATGTAATTATTAGGATTTCGATTAACATCTAATGTTAGTTGAGTATCTCGTTCAACTACACTATTTCTTTTTAACATTATAAGTGGAGCTTGTGTAACACCTTTTTCGTCTTTAAGATATCCTAATTTTTGTACATTGTCCCATTTTTCTCCGTTAGCAAAAATTATTGGTACATTTAATAACGTATTTGATTCTTTAATTTGTGGAGATATTTCATTTTCAATATACCATTTAATAGCATAATCAATGTCATGTAACGTGCGCTTTGGAGTTCGTATAACGTCATCATCTCTTCTTGTTTGTTCGGATCGATTTAATATAGTGTCTGGAGTTAATCCTTCGGTACGTACCGCATTAGGTATATTTGTTTTTTGATCAATGTTTTGTTTGTTAATTCTAGGCATTATTGTCCTGTATATGGTGAAATATTAGTACCTCCGCGTCTTAAATTTGTAATGCCAATTGATGTTTGCTTAGTTACATGTGCATCACATACTATAGATACACTATAACCATATGTTGTGCCATTTGGCCATGTTTCTGGATTTTTTCCTGTAAAATATTGATTTGATTCTATATTATCTAATTCATAGTATTCATTGTCCCAAAGTACAATATCGCCTACTTCTGGGTAAAAGCCCGCTTTTTCAAGTAAGTCTCTAGATAATCCAAATTGTGCTGTGCGAGTATATGAATGTCCATAGTCATCCATGGTTGAAGTTTTATTTTCTTTTGTAATAATGCATGGAAGTATTATTGAATCATAATATGATTTAGAATCTGATTCTCCATACATATTTGAATTAGTTGTCTCTAATATTAGTTTAAAAAATTCAATTTCAGTATCAATTATTGAATTGATTAATTCGCTATTAATTGATGCTAAATATTTAGCATCTCGCATGCCTCCAAAAAGTGCCATATGATTCCTTGTTATCCAACATATATTTTTAACGGTACTTTACCAAGTATTTCTGTCATTTGTGTTGATTCTGTATTTTGTCTAGTAATCATTTGTTCTTTAGTTAGTTTATCTAAAAATTCACGCAATTGAGTTATTAATTCAGTTTTTTCAGTTTGTGCTTGAGAAATCAAATCTGAACCATTTAATGTTACTTCACCATTTGGAATTGGTACTGATGCATATTTCCCTCGAACTTGCCCTAACATTTCCTTAGCAAGTGCACTTCCATATTTAATGATCCAAGCACGCCCCATATCATTAATTTTACTGTATGTTTGATATGTATATGGAATATTTGACGCGTCACTTACAACGTTTGTTAGTAGTGCACTATTACCGAATAAAAGGCCTTCATTATTTTTTTCATCATCAAATATAAAGTCGATATACACAGATTTAAAATACGGATTTGTAATAGAACTTCCTGTGCCAGATGATGGTATTGGCCAAAATTTAATATCATCTCCATGAATTTCGAAACTATATGCAGATTTTCTAATTTGATCATTAAATTCTATAGATTGTATTCTTAATAGGTCAGCATGTATAGGCATCATCATAAAACTAACTGATGGCGACATTCCGCCAAATCCAAACCCTTCTAGCATTTGTTGCGAACCTAATCCAGTTCCAGCAAACGGATCGAAGTATTTGGTAACGGCTGGTGGTGCATTATGCAAAACTCGTTTTACTTCAATAGAACTAGTTGTAACTATAATTCCTAATGATTTAGAAATTGCAGTTTTTAAACTATATGTTTGTTGATCTGGGATCATATCAACTCTAAGTTGTTGCCATTTAATATTTCCGCCACTATTGCCTTCAGTACCGTATATTTTTGATAGTCTTGTTATATATCCAAATGAGTTTCCAATTAATGCTCCAGTAAAACCAGATGCGTTTAAAAATCCAGACGCAGTATTTACCCCTAATGTATTCATTAAATTGTTAACAATGTTAACTTGATTGATTTGATTTGAATATTCAATTGCTGCTGTTTCAAACGCCGTATAAAAATTTATGGCTTGTAGTTCTATATCCATTATTGGATATCCTAGATGTTGAGCAGCACTTTTTGCAAACTTATCTGCATGAGATGCAAATGTGTTATCAGCATCAAAAAATCCAAATGGAGTTTGTCCAGCTACGAATGATGAACTTCCTGGCCAAATTGGTTTTTGTATACTATAATCCATTATTTACCCTTTTTATATAAATATCAATACTTTTTTATTAATCTAATTTTGTAAGCGTTGTATAACGTAATTGCATATCATGCAATGTTTCAATTTTTCCTAAACACATTTGGCGAATTGCTTTAAATGTATTTTTAGGAGAATGTGGTGTTAAAACTTTGATTTTGAGTAATTCTTTATTCGGACCTAAATCTTGTTCAATATGAACCATTAGAACTAAACGAATCGCTCGTATACGATCTAGAACATCAATTAATCGTCCTGTATATCGTATATCTACAAACATTGAATATTTTATTCTCGGAACTGCCATGATAAATCTTTAATATAAATATATGAACAGTATAAAAGGGGCCGAAGCCCCTTTTAAAATTAGATAATTATTAAATACTTAAACTAGTTAACTATTATAGAATGTTTAATCCGTGTACGTATACTTTTCCGTAAAATTCTGGACGAACTACTTTTTTCGCGTAACGTGTCATAACACCTTTACGTGGAGTGAAGTTAACTGGATCATATACTAATGGAGTCATGATAAGTGGAATATATGGACTAAATACGGCTCCTGTTTCAAGGAACTGTGCACCTCTGAATCCCATCAAAATAACATTCTCTGTCATATATGGATTTTTGTATACAGTATATCGGTTATTGATTGCGCCAATTTTTTGTACACCGGCAGCAAATTCTAATTTAGTACCATCTGTGTCAGCTGCAAATCCTGGGATAGACTCTAGAATTGTTGCTACTGCTGGACTTGTTACTAAGAAGTTTGCACCCCCGCGTAGTGTCTTTTGGTGAATTTTATTAGATACTTTTTGAAGTTTAGTACCTAAAGTTTGGAACCAACCACCTTGTGTATTATAAAAACCATCACCGGCTGCAGTTGCAGCTCCGGCGCTTGTTTGTGTAAATCCGGTACCGTTCCACGTGTTATTATTTAATGCTGACCAAAATTCTGTAGTTGGTGCTGCAGCAATCAACATATCAAGAATTTCCAAGTCAATTTCCATGGATACATATTCACTTAACATTGAAGTCAATTCAGCTTCAGCATCAATTGAATGGTATGCATTTAAATCTTGAGCAAATTCTGGTGTCCATACTGCTTTTAACTTACGAGTTTTAGCAACAATTGGTTCTGATTGCATTTCCAAGTTAATTTCTGGAATGTCAATATCAACATTGTATCCGTTGCCTGCTCCACCTTTATTATCTTCAAAATCACCTCTAGTATAATCAAGCGGTTGTTTGCTATATGATACCGTGTAATTTGTTATGCCACTTAAACCAGCATTACCAGATACTACGAATTCAATATTACCTGTAGATGCATTGTATTTAGTAAATGCCGGAATTAGGTTTGCTGCTGTAATATTTGAACCAGAAGTTACTACGAATGATCTAACCGCAGTTACATCAACGCTTGGTAATGATGATGTTGCAACATAAATAACTGTGTGGCCAGCTAAGTTTGATGTATAGTTAGCGTCAAAGTTAACAGATCCAGATCCAGCAGATGTTGCAGATGCAGTTGTTGCACCAACAATACTAGATGTTTCGTTGATTGAATAACCAAAACGACCGGCACCATATAAACCACCTGATGCATCGCCTGTAGTTGTTGTAACTCCAAACAATGAATCATTAGCGTTAGGTGCACTAAATGGATCACCTGTTCTGTTGTTGTTGTCATTATCAAATCCAGGCTGATTTGTACCATATTTAAAGTCTAGGTAAAATATAAGACCTGATGGCAAGTTCATTGGTTGAACTGACACAAATTCTTTTGCTGCAAATTCTGCAAAAATTCTTCTTACTAGTGGTAAAGCAACACCTGCCCATTCTTCTCCGCCTTGTCCGCCTGTTTGTGAAGCTTCTTTTACTAGTTGTCTTGCTTGATTTTCAAGCAATTGAGCCATACCGGCTTTTTCTGTTTCGCCCTTAAGGCCTTCTAATAAACCTGTTCTTTCCCACTTTGAAGCTAACGCTTTAGCGTTGTTTCTTTGTACGAAATCATTGGTTTGTAATAAATTTGAAATACTCATGATTTCTTTCTTTCTTTTTTAATTTGTTTTATAATAATCCTGCTAATTTTTTCCAACGATTTGCTAATTCAAATCCTTCGTTTAAAACTTGTGTTGTTTTCTTAGATGGCGATGTTGTTGCTGTTGCACGCGACGCATAAGATTCTTTAACTACACGTTTTTTAGTTGGACGCTGAAATGACTCAGCCAACGTTGTAAATACTAATTTTACTTCTCTTGGATTACCAGCTCTGTCAAAGTTTTCAATTACTTTCATTTTTTGACCTTCTGATAATTCAAAGTTTCTGAACAATTTGTTGGTGTAAAGAAGTTTTGCATTTAAAAGATTAACTTCGTTGATAATACTTTTAAGTTGTTTAACTGTTCGGTATGCTTCTTCAAGTTTTTCTTCCGTGTCTTCTAGTTTGTCTTCTAACTCAGCAACTATTTCTGTATCTGGCGCTTTTTCTTCTTCTTCTGTTTCACGAAGAATTGACTCAATAATTTCGTCTATGTCTTCTTCTTCATCATTGTGACCCATATGATGATTTTCAACTGGTAGTTCTTCATCTTCATATATTGGTTCTACTTCTGTGTGATTTTCTTCTGTTTCTGTGCCATCTTCTAATTCGCGAATGATTGATTCTAATTCTAAATCATCTTCATGATTCATGCCTTCATTGTATTCAGCATTCATCTCATCATCCGTTGGAATTTCTTGTTCTGAATCGTCCGTTTCTGTTTTATCAACATCTTCGTCGTCGTCTATTCCGACTGTAAAGTCGTAATCGTTGCCTCCAACTGTTGCAGATAATGAATCGTCTGTCCATGTAAAGTCATCACCTTCTTCTTGTTCTCCTGCTACATCATCTGGTGCTGCAACTGGTAATTCTTCTTCGCCTTCTACTTCATTTTCGATTTGATCTGAGATCATTCTCATCATTCGAGGGGCGAATGCTTCCTGTAAAGCAATTTTTGCGTTTGCTAATGCAGTTTCTTTAACAGCTTTTGCATCTGCGATTGCTTCTTTTAGCAAATCTGATTTTGCCATATTAATTCTCCTTAAATTTGTTTTTGGAAATAAGATTATTTGAAATCTTAATAAAAATATAAATTGTAGACACTATATAAGAAATAGCGTATTTACCAATAAATATAAGAATGATTGAAAAAACAGTAAAAAAGACCTAACTTTTTGTTAAATCTTTAAATTTAATTAAATTGAATGTCTATTACGAACTTTTTGAAGAAATTTTGCGTTCGTTAATTGTTGCCGGCGTTTGACGCTAGGTTTGATAAATTCTGTTAAATCTCTAGTCTTTTCTAGTATTTTTGAATTTTTTATTTTTCGTTTCCAAATCTTTAAAGCAAACGCTAAATCTTCTCTTGTATTTCCTACTACGTTAACTGCTAGGGCTTTTCCTGGTACTATTGATCGATGTTGTTTTTGTTTTTTATTCATGTAACTATAATTGATTATTAAATTCTTGGTGTAGACATTCTAGGTTTAGTAGTAGATTCTTGTCTTACTTTAAATCTAAAATGTTTAAGTTCCGGTTTTTGGGCCAGATATCCTTGTAACTTTTGTGATTCTAATGCCGGGTCTTCGCCTAATCTAAAATACATGTAGCCAATTTGTCCAGATCTAGATAAGACACTTTTAATAATAGTAAAACCTTTTTTTTCTGCCCATTGTTTTATTTCTTGTGCAACACTAGGCAATGTTTGTGGATCTCGAACTACATATTCAATGCCTCCAGCATAATCGGTTAAATTGTTTACTAATTGTGCTTCTATAAGGTCGTCTTCTGTAAGGCCGGCTTCTTCAGCGGCATCTTTAAATTTTCCTATTGCGATAGTTGCTTGATCAATTTTTTCCGGGTCTGGTATATTGATTGCTTCACGTAATTTAATTTCAGCGTCTGCAACATATATTACAGAATCTTCTGAATTTTTATAATCTACATCATATCCTGCAGAATCTGCATAATCGATAAATCGGTCAAACTCTTTTGTTGATAATATATAATATACATCGCCTGTTACATCAAATTTGTATTCTAATTCTCTGCTATGATTTGCCCGTAATATATCATCCAATTTTTCGTCATTGATTGAAAATATAATATTATTAGGATCAGACATAATTTTAAATACTTGAGCAAATGATTTTGCATCATAAACTTCTTCGCCAAATAATTCAATAGTTTCATTATCTAGATTAATATAAATTTCAGCTCCATGATGTTTTATATCTAAAATAATAGTGCTATAATTTTTACCTATAGCCGTACCGCCGCTAATTCTTTTACCGGACTTTTCTGCCCATGATGCTGCTTTCTTAACTAGTGCTACTGCATAAGGCCCTTTATTTTTAGCAAAATCCATTATGTTGTATGGAACATTTGCCGCTTCGTGAAGCTTAAAACCAAAAAAGTCTCTATATAATTTTTTAATTTGATTCATTATTTACCTATATAATATAATAATATTTTTTTTAACATCCAAATTATCCTACATCAAAATATCGATTAAGATGTTGTCCAATATTTTCATATGCAATTGACATTTGATGTTGTGCTTCTTGCAATGACGATGCTGCTGTTGTAAAATCTTTATAATCATCAAGCATTCGTTTGTTGCCTTTTTTATTTGCAACATTTTCAAACCAATTATCACTTTCAGTCATTATGCGGTCAGCTCCCTCAACAATTCGTTTAACTCGTTCTACTATTTCTTGTATATCGCCTTTTCCATATACAGAGTCAGCCATAGCAGAAAAGTTTTTTATTTCTTGCATAAACTGCCGCTTTTCTTGAGGAGTTGTTGGTTTAGGCACATCATCCAATAATGTTTCTAGTATAAATTTTAAATTTGGAGTTTTCATATTATATCCTACATTTACCATCATCACATAATATAGATGTAATAATGCTGTTAATTTTGTTATATTTAGTTTGTGTGTTATTTTTATTTGTTGATTCATTCATATGGTGTGGACGCATAAAAGCTCCTTGTGTAGATGGATTTGATACAAAGTCCCAACAAATTAATTCAAAGTCTTCTTGAACTTCTACAGTTCCTTCACTTCTTAATTCTTTAACTGATCCCATTCCTCGACTAGATATTCCCAATGTAATACCGGCTTTGAATAGTTCTTTTAAGATTTTTCCTGAGGGAGTTTCTAGTATTTGTACAGCTCCGCATAAATCATCGCCTTTCCACCAAATTTTTAAAACATTGTGTGAAACATTGTTTAAATTAACTACAGATGATTCTGGGTGGTCTAATTCGCCTAATGCTCTATGTTGATCTATATATTCTTGTTGATATCGTTTGCATTCTCTTTCTAGTATGTTTTTAGGATAGATTCTACCATTATGATTTTTTGCAGCAGCACGTTGTAAAACTCCTTGAACTACATATCCACCTGGAATACCAAATGTAGCTCCAGATGATTCTGATAATGGCACAATTGGTTTAAATGGCATATATTCTAATATTAGTTTTTTTGACATGTTATTCTCCTAAAGCCCTTACTCTTTCTGATATTTTTGTTAATCGTTCTGCTATTTTTGTTAATGAAGTAGTTACTGCAGCTCCGTAACCGTCTCGAGATAAGCCTGATTCAGTCTTTAATTGAGAGCTATAATTTACTAGTTGTTCAATTTCTTGTAATTTTAAAGCTACTTCTTTAATTGTACGTTTAACTTTTTGTTCTGGTGAAGTTTTTGAATCATGTGTAGCAAACTTCCTATATGACTCAATAATTGACTCATACTTAGAATCCATTAGTTCCTGAACTTGTTTGTATCCTAATTGTTCAGCTGTTTTTTTATTAGTTGTTTTAGCAAATGCTGTTGGAACCCTAGGTGGTCCAGCACCTCCATCTAATGCACCCGTTACATTAAGTTCTTGCAATCCATCTTCTTCCGAATTACATGTACATACATTTAATGGTTTATCGCATTCTGCACAAGAATTTTCTTGTAGTTCATTGAAATATTTTGACATTTCTAATATTAGTGAATTCATATATGAATTTCTTTTAATTCTCGAATTAAATCATAATATCGCAATAATGACAATACATGTGATTCTTTAATAGTTTTTATATTTTCTACAGTACATAACATTTCAGAAAGTTTTTTTACTTTAATTTTAGTAACATCATCAGTTACATGTTTTGATTGTGTAACTAGTTGTTGTTTAATTTTAGGTATAATAACTTGTATATACTCTTTTAATGCTGTAGTGTCATTAATATTGACAATATATTTATTTAACAATTTTTTTTGATTTTCATCTAACCCAGAATATTTTTTATTAAATTTATCTACAATTAATTTATATGTTAATAATCGCATATCTTTAGTTTGAGATTCAAACATCTTAATAGCTGGGTCTATTTGTACGTTTTGTTTTTTAGTTGGTTTCGTATAATTAATTATAACAGATTTACATTCCATAAGTTGTTTTGGGTTATCTGATTCTTCATAATCAAATATCATTCCAGCCGATGCAAGTACTTTATAATTAGTAATATGCATTTTTGACATATTTTTAAAAATAAATTTTTCTGATATCTCTTTTATTAAATTATAACGTTGTCTTCTCAATAATGATTGATTTAATTTGCCATGTGCTAATTTAGTTGTGCGAATATAATCTAAAGAATGAGCTTCAGACACAAATGGTTTTTTGATTAATGTATTATATAAATACAATTCTTTTGATAATTCAGTATTTTTTCCAAAATATTTTTTAATTATATCTGCAGTTGTAGATTTATTCGAAGATAATGTCTCTGATGTTAATTTTTGAACTAACATTTCAAAAAGTATGCCGGTGTTTTTATATTTTGAATGTTTTAATTTCTTCATGTAAATTCAATCATTTAGTATTTAATATAAATATGTTGATTATTATAAAATATTACTTTCATCTAACATTGTTCCACTATCTTGATCGTTTTGTAACTCATCTTTAGATTTCAATGACTCAAGAATCAGTTGTGAATTTTTATTTTTTAAATACTTTAATATATTGTGACGGCTTTCTGTTGCTGGTTTAGTATTTTGATTCATGTTAGGTAAAAACGCAGACTTTTGATTGTTTATATCAAATGCTTGGTCCAATTCTTTTTTACCGGTAGGATCCCAGCCAAATGCATTTTTATGTTGTCCTTGTTTAATTCCTTCGGGTGGGCGGCCGCCGGAGTCTTTGGTTTCTACTTCATCTGATGACATATGTACGGTTGCTAAGTCGTGTGGGGTACCATACGATATACCTGTGATTGCTGGGTCATTCCCTTCTTGCTCAATTTGATTTTGTCGAAATCTTAATTTAAGATCTTCAACTACGTCATTTCGTTCTTGAAGCCATTGTTCTTCACTCATATTAAAAATGTATTCATATATGTATCTGTCTGAAACTAATTTTGAATCTTTCATTGCAGTAGCTAATGTTATCTTTTCATTCATTAATGCAACTTTTTGTTGATCATATATTATAGACGGGGCTGTTAATTCTAGTTCGAATCCTACTAAATCTTCTCCTTCAAATCCTTGAGCATATAAATGTATAATTGCAATTTTAGTTAATTCAGAAACAGCAATTTTTTGTATGCGTTCAATTGTTCGAGCAAATCGAATATCCATGGATGCCAACGTTGTTTTTCCTTCAACACCCTCAGAATATCCTAAAAACGGTTTTGGAACTTTTAGAGCTGCCATCATTTTATGTTTAACATAATCGATATCTTCAATTCCAGTAAATGTCATACCTGGTAATGTATCAATTGACGTTGATGATTGAGTACCTCGTACTGGTAAATAATAATCTTCTAACATGTTATTAAGATTAAATTTAAGATTATAATTTCCTGTTTGCGAATCAATATGTGGAATTTTTTTCATTTTAGTGATAATTTGTTCCATAAACGTGTCAACTTCGTTTGGTGGAATATTACCAATATCAATTTTAAATATGCGTTTTTCTGGTGCTCGCATAATACGATGAATTAACATTGCATCTTCTAGCATCATTAATTTTTGAAATTCTTTTCTAGCTCCCTCTAACATGGATCTACCATATGGTAAAAAATTAGAATCAGACAGCATTCGAAAATGTGCTATTTCAAATACTTCGTATGGTGAACCTTGTACCGTTGGATTTTTAAATGTAATATTATATTCTCCGGTTTCTTCATTATATTCTTCAAAACGTTCAATTTCGTAGCTTGAAAATGGACGTGCATTTAAGATACCAACGTTTTCTGCAATATCTAATTTTAAGAAAAAATCTCCGTATTTGCTCATGTTACGAATCCAAGTCCATAAATTAAAATCAATGTTTAATACATCATAAAATAAATTATAAAGTATTTTTTGAATTTGTGTTTTGCTAGTTTTGATTGTTAATATATCTCCGAATTGATCGGCTAATGTAGATTCGTCTGAGTATATATCTAACGCCGACGATATAATTGGGTCTTTATCCATCATTTCGTAATCAGTATATAACTGCATACGATTTTGATTTAAATTGTAGTTTGCATCATATCCGCCATTGATTCCGTGTCTGTGCGATCCGTGCATTCTAGAATATCTATCAGCTACTTTTGTTTGATTGATATTACCAATACCTTGCAATCGATTTGTATCTACTACTCGTAATCGATCTTTACCATATGCTCGAACTATTACATTGGTACTAAATAAATTTTGTAAACGTTTTCTTAAAGATGACATAATTAATGTATTTTATTATAAATATAACATGTTATGGAACAATTATAATTTTAACGTATAAGCCACGTTAAATCCTCATCATTGTGTCCATTATTCCAAGACCAGCCATCGGCATTTGTTGATGGCTTACCTGTATATATAACTGGGTCTGTTTTTTGAAATTGTGATAACGATCGTTTTGTTAGTTCAATTCCTTGTTGTCTTAATTTTAATGATGTATCTCGTAACCACAATCCGATACAGAAAGCCATTACTAAATCATCATTGTATCCACTTTGTGACTGAGCTTTTCCATTTATCCAAATAAATACAAATAGTTCTTGAATTAAGCGCTTGCTTCGTATTACTGGTGTTCGTTCTCTCATATACATTTCTAGTGCAGATATCATGAGTGGCCTAGTTTTAGTTGTAGTTGATACCCCCGGAACCATTTGACTTTTATCTTTCATATCATACCCTTTTTTTAGTTGGATATCGGTATCTACATATCCGTCGTCTTTATATGTATAAAATATATTTTCATAATGTCTGTCTAGTGCTGGCTGTATGGCTGCCCAACCAATATTGGCATTTTCAATTGCTAAAAGTGCGTTGTTCCATTCCGTAGCAACAGTTACTAACATGTTACCAAAATCTTTTGGCGGCAACTTGCCTTTATATTCAGCTACTTGTGTAACTGATTCTATATCGATTACATGAAATGTTGACCAGTCGCCCCCATCACCTCGTGCAACGTCTGCTACTACTAAATAATCTTTCGCGTAATTTGGATATTCCCATATCCAATATGCATTATCAAATCCACGTTTTTCAATTGGGTCAATACATTTTTCATCAAATTCTAATAGTATCGAGCCATCAATTACAGTATGTCCTGAACTAATAAAGTCGCAATCACATTCTTGGGCTGCGCCTCTTTCTCCTAACAATAAAGTTTGTTGGTCGCGCCATTCTTGATTTCGGTCCGGGTGTAATTGCCAATTTAATTTAATTGTATGAAATCCATTTATTTCAGATTCAGCTTCTGACCATGTTTGATGAAACCAATTTCCTACTCCGTTTGGTGTAGATAATACTACGGCGCCGCCGCCAGTTGATAGTGTTGCTTGCGATGCTATCCAAATTTCTTCAATGTTACGAATAAATGCTGCTTCATCTATAATAAGCAATGATAATGCTTCTGAACGTGCTCCGGTGGTTGCGGATGATACTGCTTTAATTTGTGAGCCATTTTTAAATTTAAGTGAAAGTTTATTATCAGCCTCAATTGTACCTTTTAGCCAACTTGGTAAATTATCGTGCATTACTCGAACTTTAGTTACTAAGTTTTTTGCTACTTCTTGAGTTGTTGCAATAACTAATACGTTAAAATCATCTGAAAATAACATACTCCATAATGCAAATCCGGCCGATAATGTTGATATTCCCAGCTGTCTAGATTTTAAAATAACATTGTATCTATTATCTCGTAATTCTGTTAACGACTGCTCCTGAAATGGGAACAAATTAAATTTAATTTTACCTTGTTTAGGATGTTGAATATAACAATATTGCCGCATAAAAAATACAGGATCTTTAGCACACATTAAATATTGTTGCTGTATTATCTGCTTTATGTTGTTAGACATTATGTTTATTTTATAAGTTGATTGACAAGTATTCCAACGCCAAACGCTGAAACAAATCCTGCTCCAAACCACACTGTATTTTTATTATACCATTTTGGTTGCAATGATTTTTCTCGTTCTATATACAAATTGATATTGTCTTGTAACAATTTAATTTGTGTATCCTTATAAGATATTTGTGTTGTATTTAGTTTAATCAAAGTATCTTGTTGCGTTACTAATATTTTATATTCAGTAATAATGCTAGTATTTTTTTCATCAGCAAATAATAATGAATCTATTAAATTTGATATTTCAATTAATTCATGTTGCGTAAAACATGTATCAGGCTTTATTTTTTGTGTAAATATGCTAAATGGAATTAATAATATAAGTATTAAAAGTTTCATATACTATTTTTTATTTTTACGAATTTTATTTAAAATATTTTGTTTAGCATTTTTTGCTGTTGTTGGTTCTACTTTGATTGTTTCTGATTCTAATCGATTAATTTTTGTTTTTTGTTTATCAATTGCAGTAACTAGTAAATCAGTTTGTTCATCCAATATTATTGTTTTCCCTTGCAATTCATCAAATTGTTGTTTATTATCAGAAATTTTCTTTGCAGTTTTTTTTAATTTTTTATTAGTACGTTGAGTTTGTGTTATTGTTAATATACCAATAAGTCCAACAATAGCCGCTACGATCCATTGCCAATATAATTTAATTGTTTTCATCTTGTTTTTCATTTAGTTGTTTTAAAAAATTTTCTTTGAATATATCGAATTGTTTTTGTATTGTTTCGTTATATTCTTCTGGTGTCATTTTTGCTGACCATTGTTCGATTTCTCCATTAGTACTACTAACAAATTGTGATGCTTGAGTATATGTTTCTTTTAATAACGCAACATCTATTTCTGCAGATTTTAACCATGCTTCTGCATTTTCTCGCATTTTTTGTTGTTCGTATTCTTTATATTTGCCGGCTGTTTTTAATTCATGTTCCATTTCAATTACACAATCAAAACACATTTTATGAATTATTTGCATTTTTTTATCTAAACGGTGTGTCCCAGGACATGTACATATGTCTTTTCTGCAATTAGGAAATGATTTTAGTTCAGCTCGTAGTTCGTTAAATGCTTCAGAGTTTTTGGTTTTTTTAATTCGATATCCATCTTTTTGTTCAATGATAAATTTATTTCCGGTGGCATCTTGATCTTCCCAAACCTCTCCTATTACGTGACGTTTATTTTTGATTGCCTCATTCTTTGCATCGATAAAACCTGTAATTTTTTTTGCCTGAAACTTGTGTTCGCCGGCGATCATTTGTTGAACAGCTTTAATATTTTGTAACTTTTTAGACATATTTATAAATTATTTTTTTTCTTTATCTTCAATTGATATATTTTTTATTTGTTTTATTGCTAATTCTTTAGCTAACTCAGCATCTTCAGGACTTAATTGTTTTATTGTCGCAGCAAATGGTGCAATTGCATGTTTAGTTAATGATAACGGTCCTTTTTCTTGCTTAAGTTTTAAATATTCTAACCATTTCCTAAGTGCAAAAATACCTGAAGCTTCTTTTTGTTCCGGATCAGCTAATTGTGCGTCGGGTGCTTCTGGCGCGGGTGCTTCTGGCGCGGGTGCTTCAGGTGCAGGTGCTTCAGGTGCAGGTGCTTCAGGTGCAGGTGCTTCAGGTGCAGGTGCAGGTGCTTCAGGTGCAGGTGCTTCAGGTGCTTCAGGTGCAGGTGCTTCTGGTGCTTCAGGCGCGGGTGCTTCTGGTTCTTCTTTCGGAGTTGGTTGTTCGTTTAAAATTTTAACTATTTTTCTACGTATGTATTCTCTAACTAGTTGTTCTTTTCCTTCTCTAGTTAAATTTTCAATTTTATCTTTAAGAACATCTTTAACATTTTTTTCTTCGTCGTCTTGTCGTTTTTTAAGACGTTTTGCAGCAGTTTTTGGATCATACTCACCATCTTCTAAATCTCTATATAATCGATCATCTGCAGCATATGTTGGATACAGATTACCGTCATCTTGAAATACCTTATCGGTTTTACGTAACACCCCTAAGTGTTTATCACCAGTTGTAAACGGATTTAGTCCATTACTTGTATCATTCATCGTATATGTTTTAAGATCTTTACGAGATGTAGGTTTTGAATATTCTGGTTTTTTGTATTTGCTTTTGTGTTTTTCGGCCATGATTCATTTCTTTTTATATAAATATGTTATCGAGTATATTTCAATACTCCTAATATTTGGTTGACTGGAGCAAATGCTCCTGTTAATTTGTATGTATTTCCTCCATATGTAAATACTATTCCTTCGGAAGGCACTATTGCATCAAAACCACCTATTCGATCTATCTTTTGTAGTTCATTTTTTAATTTAGCAATTATTTCTGAGTTTGAATTATTTTGTAATTCTTTAGTTAGTTGCAAAATTTCATTTTTAATTGCTTGCACTACCGATGTAGGATTTGCTGCTAAATAGTTTGTAGCATTTTGTAGTACTACTACACCTAATCTTAAAAAAATAGTTTCGAATGGCTCCATATTTTGTTTATAGAATTGTTTAAATTCTTTTTTATCAAATTCTAATACCCAATTTAAAAATTCTGTGTTATCAATTTGTTTTTTAACTGTCGTTATACTTTCAGATTTATTGAAAAACCCCCATCTATATATTAATATGTTTAATGTTTGATCTGATATATTATAGTTAAATTGTTGAGCTTTTGATTGAATAACATCTTTCCACCATGCTTTATGGTATTCAATAACTAGATCAGTATCTTTTAAATTGTATCGATTTTGTAATTGAGCTAATTCATTAAAAAATGCAGCTTGTTGATCTTCAAAATTACTTATTCTACCCATTTTAATTTGTTGTGGAGGAATAAATGAAAATGTTTTTTGAAGATGTGCATTTGCATCTTGTATAATTTGTTGCACCATTTTGCCACCTGTTAAATCAGTTTCAACAAGGTTTCCTTGTTCATCATATTCAACTAAATTATGAAATTGTAATACTGCAACTTCATATGAAATAACATTTTTAGTTGCAGGATAAATAATTTCCATGTTAGCAAATACGAGTCCATTTTTAAATATTTGATTTAACATATTCGTATTAACTTTGCTAAAAGCTTTAGATAAATCTTCTGCTGCGTTACCAAATGCATCTGATATAGGGCCTCGATTATTAAATTTTGCTTGTATTTCTTGTACTGACATTGGATTAATTACAGTACTTTTATTTCTAGCGAACCCAATTTGACCATCTTTCCATGTTACTTGTATGTTTTGACCGTCAGTTTTTTCAGTTACAGCAGCTTCAATATCTAAACGTCCTTCTAGTGCTCTAGAAATTATTTCTTTTATATCATTAAAAGTTAAACCATGATCATCCCATGGGTGTGCCATATGACCAGCTGCACCGCCTTCTGTTAATGATACTCCCATTACTGTTTTAGGAAATTTATCAAAATCATATATAAATGATGTATTTTGTTTGCGATCTAAAAATTTATCAAGTTTATTGATCTTTTTTTTGTGATTTACAGTTTCGGCGTTATTCATTGTTGCAGCAAAAACTTCGTCTACTTCTTCTTGCAAGTTGTGTATCCACCAATTTTTAGTAAACAATGACTCTTGCACGCCTGTTAAAATTTGCCATGCATTTTTAACTAGTGCATCTTCAAATTGTGGATATGATGCACGAAACGTTTCATAATCTTGATCTATTAATGATTGCCGAACAATTGTTGCAGATATAGGTGTTGTGCTATTTTTATATGTTAATGGATCAACATTAATGCTTAATTCAGTTGCATCAATACCAGCTGGCATCATACGATTATTTTTATCTCCAATAGTAATGTATTTATCTACATTAGGAACAAATGCTTTTGCACGTACGTAATCATCGCCTTTAGTAGATGCAGCCATTGCATATCTGCCTGTTGTATCTTTTGGTAATGCAAACAAATATTCATATGCAGCCGTAATAGGAGAATCAAATTCCGTTGATTGAATTTCAATTTTAGGATTTGAATTCAATAAATTGAACATTTGCATTGTTTTATTTCGTGTAATACCTTTGCGATCTTTTGGTCCAATCAAAAAAATTATGCGATCTACTTGAGGCTGTTGAGCATAGCGTTGTGCTAATGCTAAATGTGCTCCTGTTAACGGTTTAAACCCGCCTGGGAAAAGTATTGTTATATTGTTCATATTTTATATATATAGATATTGTTAAACTTCATGACTCTAACTCGGACTTGCTGTTGTTGATGTTAATGAATATGATATATTATTATATGGGTAGCCCGCATTTCTTTGTACATTTGTTTCCACCATATGGAATCCAATTGCTATTAAATCCCCACTTAATACGCCGGCGCCGGAGTTAGCGGCGGTCATATCTATTAAATAATCGAAACATGTAGCAGCGCTTCCAGAAACTGATCCCATGACATCATATTGTGTGTCCCAGAATGCTGGTTTATTGATTGAGGCCACATCTCCAAGTCCTATAAAATCGCTACAATTAAAATGAAATAGTCTAATAATTAGATTGTTAAACTGGCATGTTGTGGCGTTAGATTGATTCCAAAGGCCTTTTAAATTTATATAATTTGTAGCTTGTGATATTGGAATTAAGCTGGTTAATTGTCGTCGATCAAATTTAAATAGCTTTCCGGGCCCGGAAGCATTTACCGGTGTGTTGACTCCTGAATTCCATCGTCCGCAGCTCCATCCTTCATATGTATGCGGATAAATTTCGCCATAATTTCCTGCGCCGAATTCGTAGTCAATAGGAGTATCAACATTCGTCTGCCAACCAACCCCACCAATCCACGTTGTGTTGTATGATGCCCAGAATCCTTTTGAAGCAGCTTCTATTGGTAGTGTACATGAATGTACTGCAATTGTGTGGCCTTCATTACTACCACCGCCGTTTACTACATTAATAGCCCAAGATGCAGTACCATGCAATGATCCGCTAATTTTAGGTGAAAATAAGTTGCATATATGTACTTGGCCGCCGGCGCGGGGAACATGAAAACAACTAGAAGATATTGCAAGTTGGCCTGGTCCAGGATTAAATCCTGCTACACCACCCAGGTTTTGATGTGGCGGGCCTCCACTGTATTGGGCATAACCGGTTTCGCCGATTGCAATATATGCAGTAAGTCTATCTCCTAACCACATGTTACTTGAAGCTCCGGTTATCCCATCTGCACCTAATGTTATATAATTACCATTATCGCCTAAAAATTGGCCTCGAGGGCTAGAGCCATTGATTCCGGCTATCGACCCCGAAGATAATACCCAGCCTGGTTTTATTTGAGGGTTATGATATTCTTTAGACTCTGTATCAATAGTTGGAATCAATGGCACAAACCCAACAGACTGCAAGAATCCAGCTGATCCTATTTGCCCGCCACCTAATTCTATTCCGTTACCATAATGACTACTAGCATATGTTGATCCGGTTATCAATGAATAATCGCCATCGATATAATGATTACCACCTTCCCAATTTTCACCATATAAATACGAAGATTGTTTACTTTTTTCTCCATTAATATTGTAATAATCAATTTTAAATGAAATTTGGTTTTGAGATTTATGTTTAGTTGGAATGATTGTATATAAATTGGTATAATTGGGAGAATAGCCGGCATCATTATCTGTAGTTACTCGCACATCTGACACTTGCCATTGTCCAGACTCGACGACAAACATCAATGTGCCGGTACCTGTGTAATCTGATTCAAAGCTAAAAACTTTGTCGTCGAATCTTTGATTTGCACCTGTTACAGTTAATTCTCCGATTTTTTTTCCAAACTTTGGAGTAAATGTTTGATTGAAAAAGTCAGTTGGATTTTCATAAAATGCACTGCCTGATACATATATCGATAGCACTGGTGGCTGTGAACTAATCATGGTTCCTATTGCATCAAATACTATTTTATATGAAGTTTCTTCATGAAAGATACCAATATACTCTGGTTTTATTCTAACAACTTGCACTGATGCTCTATCATTTAAACTAATAGAACTAGATATTTTCATGGCATCAATTAATGATGACGTTGAATATGTTAGCAATGAACTAGTAAACAATATCGGAACATCAAATAGACTACCATTTTGATATATAGATGAAGTCCAATATGTGTTGATAATATTTTGTGATTTAAATCTTGTTATAGATTTTGATGGCTCAATTAAATTTAATTGATCAGTAAATATATTAGTTTCAGTTAATGCAATATCATTGATTAGTTCCCAATCTCCTATAGTTCCAGAGTTGTTTATATAAAGTTTAAAATCAGAAACGTCTCCCGTATTAGGGTCTAGCCCATTAATTTGTATGTTTGCAAACGACTGCGAATTTTGCGTAACTACATATGTCGGCGTTGTTTCGTATTGTAACGAAAATTCAGAGTTTGCAAATGATGTGTATGTATGTAATAATATACTTTGACTGCTATATGCAGTATATTCTGTATCTACTAAGGCTGTTGTTGTAGATAATATTTTTTTTATGGTAGTTACATATGGTGTTGTTGATATTGAATAATTTGGATTAGGTAATGGCGTTGCTGGGTTAGATACAGTTAATGTTCCATTAACCATATCACTAGTAAATAAAGCATTTGATAATATTATTACCGGATCACCACTTTGCTTAATATATTGTACCCGACCGTTATTTGACGATCCTGTATAAATTGGAAATTGTTTGTAGTATTGAGAATGGTTTGAATTAAACGTTGGTGTATTTACATATACTCTATCAAATTGTGTGCTAATTAATTCTCCTACTGCTAATTCAGGAACTCGTTCATATATTATCTCACTACTGTTTGGCGTTGATGCATTAATTGGAAGTTGTTTGGTCCATTTAATATTTGGTTTTCCTTGCCATTCTGGTGGTACCGGTTCTCCATCGATGATGGTAGCTTCGGCTATAATAGTCATTGTAGCTAAGCCCGGAGGCGTATCTTCATATACATAAATTGAAATCGCTCTAGATTTATCTTGATCTATATAATTTAAAATTTCATGATATATAGGATCACCATTATAATCTAATATTTGTAAATTTACAATTGAATTAATTGCTAAATTTGTAGGGTGGCCTGATAATTTAACTAGATTTTTTCCAGATGTTAATTGACTTGGAAATTTAGTAATTCTAAAATACTCCGGAGAAGTTTCTGTTTTATCTTCAAAATAAACCGGTACTGTTTGTAAATTTTTACGTATTGGTTCTTTTCTTTTCATGTTTAATACTTATTTTATATAAATATCAAATATGTAAAATCTTACTGTATCCGTTTATTTTGTTTACTTCAATCAGATTATCTACCATGTCACGCATGGAGTCTACATGCGAAATAATAATTGAAAAGTCAAATTTAGTTCGGAAATATTCAAATAAATTTACTACGGCAGATATATGCTCTGCATCTAAACTGCCCCAACCTTCGTCTATTGCAATAAAATTAGGCCTAGGGAGTGCTGATACATTAATTAATGCAATACGTATTGCTAATGATGCAATAAACTTTTCCATACCGCTAGTTAATTCTAATGGCCAATAATTATCTTCATCATAAATAATATATCCATTAATATTTTTTCCGTCTGTATTTAATACCATATTAAATTCAACAATCTGATTGAGCACATTATTAATTTCTACTTCTATTTTAGGAAGTGCTTTAACTACTAGTTCCATAGCAATGCCGTCTCGTTTAACTGAATCTAGATAATATTCATATGCTTTAAATTCAATTTCTAATTGTTGATATTTTTCTAAATTTTCTAGGGCAATACTTTTATGTGTTTTTGCTACTTCAATGGCACCATGCATGTTTTTAATTTGTTCTTGAATTAATTTTATATCAGTAGTGCACACAATAATTTCTGATTTACATGTATTAATTAATTCGTCAACCGTTTCATTATGTTTGATTGCTGTTTCGTTTTTTCTAAATAATTCTTGTCGATCTAAACATGTTTCTAATTCAGATTCGCGAGTTTGTAAATCAGACTCTAAAATTTGTTGTTGCAATTTAGATCGTTCACGCAAATTAATATTTGTTGTAATATCAGCCATTAATTCATTGTATGTTTGATTTATTGCTTTAAATTCAGTTAACATGGAAATTTTAGATTGATAATTTAACGATTCTATTTGTAAACTATTTAATAGTTCTTGATCTGTATTAATCGTAGTTCGGGCTTGGATTGCATCTTGTACAAATATGTTAGATGTACAATATTTACAATTTGGATCATATTGGTGGGTGTTAAGATGATCAATTTTTTGTTGTTTCTCGTTGCATGTTCTTTGTTGTTCTGTAATTTGTAACATTAAACCATGTTGTTGGTCTTGCAACTCTTGTAATTTTTGCAATTTACTTGTTACGGATTTAATATTAATTTTTGATATGTTTGTTCTTGCTTTAGAAATTATTGCTGATATTGAAGTAATTGATGTTTCTGAGATTTCTATATCTTCTTGTAATTGTTCAATTAAACTTTCTAAATTTTGTTCTATTTTATTTAAAGCATTAATATTAGGCCCATCATATGTTGTTGGCAATTTTGTTTCAATTAATAAAACAATTTTTTCTTGTAACGTGTTTCTAGTTTCTTGTAACGCACCTTCTGATTGTTCTAGTTTTTGAATCTTATTTTGATTTTTAGTTATAATATCATCTGAATGAATAATTATTTCTGCAAAATCCGTTTTTTTATATGTTTTTAATTTTCCGGCAGTTTCTTTGATTTCGTCAGCGGCAAGTTGATATAATTGTTCAAATACAGTGATATCTAAAAACTGTGAAAGCAAATCTTTGCGTTCTTTTTGAGACTTTTCAATAAAATTATTGTTGTCGGCTTGAAGTGAAAATGCAGTTAAAATAAAATCATCATATGTGCCTAAATATCTTCGAATTGATTTGTTTGTATCACTCCGTTCTTCGCCATTTAAATTTTCTGTATCTGTATAAAAATCTACATCTACTTTAACATGTTTTTCTTTTTTCTTGGTTCCACGTCTTTCAATTGTATATTGAATGCCATTCATTTCAAATTTAAAAATCCCTTTAAAGGTAGTTTTTTTGTTGTTTAAAACTTCATTTGCTTTACCTGTTTTACTGCATTTATCAAATATAGTATATGTAATTGCATCTAATAGTGATGATTTGCCTGATGTGTTTGCTGCAAACAGTCCACAAACATCTGACAGATTTTCAAAATTTAAAATATTATTATCTCCGTACGAAAACATGTTTTCAAATTCAAATGATATTGGATGCCAAGTAGTATGCCGTATTGATTCGACTGCTGGTAATTTTGAATTAATGGTTCGATTAATATGTCGTACCGTATCAAGTTCTTGTGTAGTTGCTTGTGGAAAATTTATATTAATATAATCGGTCAACAAGGTATTTTGATATTCAACGTCTCTAACATTACCAATTGATATTGAAGTTGCAGAAGTTGAATTAGTACTAGTTATTGTTCTTTGAATAGTTATGTCTTGTACATTGTATTTTTTCCGAATAGTTGCAATCAACCGTTTCATATCCGATGCGCTAGTTTCGTTAAATTTAATACGAATTCTAGGTTTATTTGGTATTCGATGTGGTGATGCAACGATTGAAGACCCTAATGTTTCAATAGTTACATATCCATAATCATTTGGTATTTCAACAAAGTCAGCACGTCGATTTTCAACGTCCCACACCAATATCCCATGGTCTAATACTTCTCCATGATTTTGTTGAATTAATGACCCGGGATATGCAATAGTTCGGTTAGCATCTAAAAATTGTGCTGGCTTATGTATATCGCCTAACAATGTTAAATCGTGTCCTTTAAATGTATCTACAGTTACATGTTCATTTGAAATTTGATATCCTATATCTGTTTTAGCAGTATTTACTGCGCCATGGTGTAATGCAATTTTATACGTAGCATCAAAATCTTTAGCTTGAATATAATTCTCTGGAGTTATATCGACTGCCATATGATTCCACGTAATTCCGCCAAATTCAAACAATCCATTGTCACGTATAAAATAAATATTTTTATTATCAATAACATCTAGAATAGGACTAACAGCATCAATTCGATGCATATTATTCAAATTCATGTCATGATTGCCTAGAATAACAATTGTAGGAATTGTAAATCCTTTAAAGAAATTTATCAACATTTGTATTAGTTCTGGCGACATATCAAGTTTACTATGAACAATGTCCCCAGTAACAACAGCGATACTGTTTTCAGTTGCATTACTATTAATATAGTCAAACATGTTTTGAAATACTTCTCGGTATTCTGTATGTCGTTTCAATGTACGAATATGAATATCAGATACATGAAAAATCTTATCAATTTTACTGATAGTCGATTGTATTTTTTTTATTTCCACAGTAGTCCCATTTTTAATTCCATAACATGTTCAAATGTTAGTACTTGAGTATTTTGTATAATTTCTGTTATTTTGTTGAATCCTAATTCTGATGCATCTTCTGTCTGTAATTCTATAAAATATACATTTAACCCTTCTGCCATGAATCGTTCTGCAAATTGCAATGCATTGCGTAATGCATCAGCATCCAAACAAATATAAATGTCCCGGACACGTTTTTCAATAATTTTTTTTTGAAGTGCTGGCTGAATAATTTTTCCAAATAATGGAATAGCATTTCGTTTAACTGCAATTGCATCGAATGCTCCTTCGCATAATACGATTGGTTCTGACCAATTAATTGTTAAATCAAATCCGATAACGTCTTTTGAAATTTTAGGATTTTTATGTTTAAATTTATCAGCTCGATAAAATGCTCTAGATACAAAATAATTCAATTGTCCGTCAGCATCATAGCTAGGTATAATTATTTTGCCGGAGTATTCACCAGCTTCACAATAACCAATACGATATTTTAAAATATCAAAAATAGTTACACTTCGTTGTGTAAGATAATGAATTGCATTTCTATAATCAGGTGTATTTTTTTTGTTCCAAAGCGGAATGTATTCTTTTGGTAATTGTATTATTTCTTGTTTATTCGTAGTTGTATCAACACGATATTTTGCTGATTCAATTATTCTAGCAAGTTGTTCAAATCGTTCTTTTGGTAAATTTAATTGTTTAAACAAAGAAGCAATGCTTCGACCTTTTTTATCGGAGATCCAACAATGCCAATGATTTTCTCCGGCACTAGTTGTTTTAATGTTAATTTCTAATTTTGGCTTGTAATGTGAAATAAATGGAGAAAAAAATGCAATATTGTCTCCGGAAGTAGATTTTCCTTTACCTAATATAGATTCAAGTAACTGTAATAACTTTAGATTTTTCATTATATATAATATAATGAATTATTAGTTCTTTTCCAATTAAATATAATAATATAAATAATATTAATTAGACACATACATTACATTAATGGTCTAATGATCGATTCAATAAAAGAATCAATCTATTAATTAAATAAATTAATTATCATGAATATATTAAATTAAATTGTAACTTCCAATCGAAAGTATTAAATAGTAAAAAAAAAATATACTTTTTATAATTTATTTACCGGTAACACCATCTACATACTCATCTTTATCTTCATCACAATATGCGTCGACAATATAAAAACTATCTGTTAATGCATTCCAAATATTTGAATTTGGCTGTTTTATTTTTTTTGATAATTTATTTACAAAATTAAAAACTGCGTGTGGCACTCGATTTGATTGACAAAATTTTTCAACTTCTAAAATAATTGCTTGACAAGCTCCTAAATCTTTATTATCTATAGCTCGTACCCAATCGGCATTCGACTCAAATGTACTCATTAACGCATCATGCTCCCATTCACTAAATTTTGAATCATTAATATGCATATAATATATGTAATCTGCAGGATGTGTAATATTTATAACTTTAAATTCATCGTGTCTTGAAATACTTTTTAAAAGCAATCCTGCGAAAGATAAAATTGATTTATCTTGGTTATTAATTTCTTGTTCCGAATAACCTAATACAGATAATTGATGTCTAATTGCCAATAAAATACTGTTTTCTTTTTTCATAACTCTTTTTTTAAATTAGAGAACATCCACTAATTGCTTATAATAAAGATAAGAATAATAAAGTTAGGATCCTAATTTTTTAGAAATTATATTCAAAAAAACTTTTAATTTGTTTTGAAGATTCACCATTTTTAATGCATTCATCCATCCACTCCGTAGGAATATCTTTTTTACTAACATGTTTTATACCTAATTTTAAAGCATAAGCTTCATATGTTGTTTTGCTGCCTTTTGATATTTTTTGTGTAGGCGTTTGGAATATCATGCGAATATCAATGTCTGGGTTTGATGCTAATACATGTTTCATTTTAAGACGATCTATGCTAGTCCACCGGCCTTTTGTTTCAATATACATTAATTGACCATTACGTTTTGTAAATATGAAATCGGGAGTATATTTTGCTTTACGTTCAGGAACCACATAATTAAGTGTTTCTGTTTCGTAATTTAATGGATAATCTGCAGTTTTTATTTGGTCTGCAACCATATGTTCTAATCCAGATTTATAACCGTATTTTAATGCTGCAGCACGTTTTGAATTGCCCGAGCTGTGGAAATGATTTTTTTTCATTTTTAATATTAGTTATTTAATTTAAAATATGGTAAACTCATTTATATTTATTGTATCACGCATAAATTTTATATATTGTTTCGGCATGCGGCCATCGTTAAGTTTGTACGTCGCCGACTTTATATAAAATTCATCCACCGCCGGCGCGTCGTTTGCAATAGGCTTGTTAGTACTATCTACTGCTGATCCGGAATACTGAAAATAAAATGTAGCCCATCTATCTGTTGTTAATGGTTTTTTATAAATAGCTTTAAACTTGTTCTCTTTAAATTCATAAGGAGTAAATGGTGCAACTGGCTTTATATTGTCAGGCCATGGTGTGCCGGTCTCTGCGCCATTAAATATCCATAGCGGGTTAATTTTAACTATCTGTTTTATATTAACGTTAATACTCTGTAATCCTAAATAATTTAACTCGATGTTAAAAGCTTCTTCGGTAGTAGATTCTGGCTTTATATATTTTCCTGCTGTTACTTGAATAGATTTTAATGTTTTCTTTGCGTCATTATAACTAATTTTACCGTTGTTAAAAAGTAAATGATTATTGTAATTAGAATAATAAGTTCCTGAATAAGTCCAGATTAATATATTACTCTTAGCAGGATAATATTGATACGATGCAGTTATAGCTTCTTTTAATATTACATCGCCTGTATTAGTGTTGTTTTGGATATCGTAAACGCCCTGTAATAATTTAAAATTATTAATCTGAAAACTACCGTTGTATGACTGCAAAATTGGCTGGGTATTTTTTAGGGGATCTTGCTGCGAGATTGTAAGCTTACTTTCCGCATCGTTCCAATCAGGCTTATTGTTCTTAAATTTACCGGTAAATAAATAAACAATATTTTTAGCGTGTTTTGACGTAAAAACAATATTTCCTTGTGTCATATTTATAATTTGTTTTTTTAAGTCTACAGTAGTTGTAACATCACCGGTACCGTAAAACGACCAAGGTGTAGGGGGGGTAATATTAACTCCAGTTCCAATTGGATAAGTAGCAGGCTTATATGCATACCCTATAAGTTCGAGGGCATCAAGAGTAATTATATGATGGCGGTCTGTTGTTATAAATGGATCTGCATATATCGTGTTTTTATTTAAGTTTAATGTTTTATTTAACACTTTTAATTTTGTTAAATTATCAAACATGCTAGTGTCAGGTATAACCCAGAGCCCGGGTACTTTACTATTACAGTCTTTTTTAATGTTTTCAATATCATCATATATTACTAAATCAGTATGTTTATATATAACATGAGTTTCAGTCTTAGTCCAAGATGAGTTTTTAGGAATTACAGTATTAACTTTAATAGAGCTAGTTGAAGCTGTTAAAAGTAAATTAGATTTAATTGGGTTTTGTTTATTATCTATATTCTCTAATTCTTTTTTTTCTTTTTTTACTAAATCGTATGTATAATATATTAGGTCTGTTTTTATATCGGAAACCTCTTTATACTCTTTTTTCAACCAATAAGAATTTTGATTATTTATTATATTTACTTTATCCTTAATTGTAGTGGTAATTTTTTGAGTTCTTTTTATTTCTTTTTCATTATCATCATCATCATCTTTAATTTGTTTCATCTTGTGAAATTTAGGCATATTCATTTCGAATTGTTCTAATAAATTAGAGTTGCTTTTAATCTTTAATTTTAAGTTATTTGCCCAATCAATAGCCATATCTACATTTATTAATTGAATCTTGTTTGCAATATATTGCACTATATCAACAGATGATGTATTTTTAGTACTACTATTAATAAGTTTTAAATCGGTTGCTTGTTGTATAATAAGTTTAATTTGTCTAGTATATACAATCCAAATAATAAAAGTTTTTTTATATTTAGTATCCTTTATACAAGACCAAACAAACAAATAATCTCCTGATTTATATTTACTTTGATTAGCGATAATTGGGTCTTTTGAAATTATATTATTAAGATCATCAATAAACGCCTGATCTGTTAATCTAAAATTTAAATGTCTATAAGCTTGATTAGGATCCATTGTAGTTAATCCAGATCCTACTTTGCTGCTTTTAGCAGAATCTACACTTTTTATCTTAGTATTTTTAAATTTAATAACTAAAGCCCTGTCTGCCAAATTTTGAGTTGCGTAATTATTAGCAATATTAGCCCGCAAATTTCTGTCAGGAAGAGTTGTAATTTCCCACCCAGTTTTAGAAGTGTCATTATTTTCATTTAATCTATTAAATAATTTTTCTCGTATTTTTTTTTCTATTAAATTCATTTTAAATTCTCTGTATTATAATTTTATTACCAATCAACCATTACCATGTTACCATTCCATATCATTATATTATCTGACTTAAAATCTAAATCTAGAGCTAGATCTGTAATATTTAATTTTTTAATATCTGACCGTAATGCTTCTATAAAATTTATAATCATTGGGTCTATTCGTTTTAATTCAGACTGATCTACAAAATCAAAAATAGAAACTTCACCGCCTTGCTCATATGCATATACTTTATATTTTTCAACTATACGATCGATGCTTTGTTTTAAATTAGCAGATAATTTTTCTGCATTTGCCATAACAATAACATCAGTATACTTTGTTTGTGTTCCGTACAAATCTCCTACATAATAAACTGGAATAAATGTAGAATAATCAGATATTTTATTTTGTATTTGACGAGCAACTTCGATTTCATCTGTACTAGTTGTTAATTTAAAAACTAAGTCTTGATTATTAAATTTATATACGCGAGCATTATCGCCAGCTCCTACATATCGAAAATCTTGTGCTTCAATACTTTTACCTAAGCGTCGAGTTTCCGCGTTAGTCATTTCATTTAACAATCGTTTTAGTCGTATCATAATTTTTACATTTAACGTCTTATTGTGTTATTTGTAGCTGGCGAATCTAAATCTAAACGGATTAAGAAATTCATATCAACATTATTTCTTTTTCGTATAGCATTAGCCAATTTTCCAATAGCTAATAATTGTCCACTATCATTATATAAACCTATAGTTGTAATATATGGAGTAAAACTCTGATCAGATACAAATGCATAATATGTAGAATCATCATCTGCAGTAAGTGTTATATTTGTAGACATATTAAAATCACCAGCATCTAACTGAGTTACTACATGCAATTCATGTATATTAACAGAACTTTGATATGACGCAGTCCATGCCGTTGTAGTTATATTATTAAATCTATAATCTGCAGATGATATTACTGCAATTCCGTGTTTTGAAAATATATTACCAACTATCGCAGTTTGTAATATAGTACCGCCTTCCGCGCGGTTGCTTAACGCACTTATATCAGCACTTGATAACCCTTTATTAAATATTCTAATTTCATCTATAACAGCACTTAGATTTGAATTATTAATGTTATAACCACCTATTTTTAAAGATTCCTTATTATCAAATCTAGCAGCAGATGCAGTCTGCGAAGCATTAATCGGCGGCTGTAGCATGTTGTTTTGAGCGGTTTGTGCTGTAGCACCTAATTGAAGATTTTGATTGCTCCCGGTTTTTTGGCAAACAACGTGGTTCCATCCGCTAGTTAATGCATTAGTAGATGTTATTGTAGCTACATTATTAGTTCCCCCAACAATTGAATAAACAATTTTATTGGCTGAATTTAATTCAATTTTAAATGGATATGATCTAGATTTTTCTGAGGCTTTTGTTAGTATTAACTTAGATGTAGCTGGTGGAGTTGATGATGCACTTATCCAAAAAGAAATTGAATAATCATGATCTCTATCATATAATCCTGATATATTTGTGTCAATATATCCAACTCCGTCAAATTTAACAGCACCACCTAATGGAAGTTGACTTCCATTACTAGTCGGTACTCCGGGAACATAAGAAATTCCGGCGTATGAATTAAATGTATTTCTTGATATATCAAATAATTCATTAAAACCTTCGTAAAATTTTACTTCTGAAACAATTGAACTTGTATTATATGTAGTGTCATAAATATTTCCATGTTTATCACTAGCAAATGATATAGCTGACGACGTTAAATAAAATGATGCTGGCTTAATATAATTTCCAAATTTTTTCTGTGGAATTGAAAAAACAGACGCCGTTAAAAATAAATTTTTATGAATATAATTTAAATTTGATGGCCCAAAAACATTAATTGGTTGATTTTTATATTTATAATACAAATGATTTATAGAATAATATGTTATTATTTGTAATGATCCATCTGAGTTACTAGAAGAATTATATGACAAATTTGTGTTTAAAGCCGGTAATGTATTAATATCTTGATAAAGTCCACGTGATACAGATATACTTGAAGTTGAACTACCGGATATAACAGACCATTCTTTATGAGCTAGAAATGTATTAGTATTAACATCTCTAGAATCTATTTTCTTAAAAACAGATGGATATGGGCCAGAATATGTATTTTCTGTATTTTCTAGTTCTACTTTTGCCATTACATTTAAAGTCTTAATATTTAATATAAATATACGTAAACTTTAATCATGTGATTTTAATAATCTAATTTAACTCGTATAAGTGATTCTCGTTGAAAAGATTTTAATAGTGGCTTTGATAATTTAGCTACTGCTAATAATTCTTGCCGGTCATTATATAATCCAACAGTTGTTATAAACGTTTTTGGATCACCATTAAATGTTGGTTCTGCCAATTGACCAATACTTCCAGTAACATATGATGGATTATTAGAAAAATTATACTCGGCATTTTTTATTCTTATAAAATAATGTGTACTAGTTATTTTTTCTGAATTTCTTGCTAAGAACCCAAATTTGTCACTTGTTAATGGATTTGTTTGAATAGCTGATCCAGATATAGAACGAAATAATGTTATATGATTATGTGCTTCAACACTACTTCCTGTGCTAGAGCCAAAGCCGCGATCACTATCTAATTTGTTTCCATTCAATATTAAAACTCCATAATCAGGATATGCTAGCCCCCAATATATTGGTGCACTAGGATTAAAAATACCACCATTAATTGACCCAGATACAATATTATAAACTCGTCCCGATTCTCCTATTTTTGGAGCTGCTGTTGAAGAATCATCTATTAATGTAATAACTGCTGTTCCAGCGGTTCCTGAACTGCCAGTTTTAGATGTCGTTGTAGAGTTTGTAAACCCAATTAATGGTAATTCCCAATTTCCTGGGTCTAATCTTTCTTTTAGTAACGAACGTTTAAAATTGATTACATATATATGATTAGAATCAACACCTGGTTCTCCGAATGAAAATCTTGAATCTGTTGGTGCTAATAATAATTGTCTATATTGACCGTATATAGCACGAGTTGCAGAATCATTAAGTTGACCAGATGAATCACTTCCACTACCTAAGGCATGTCCATATGTAACTGAAAATTGTGTTTGTTGAGAAGAAATACTACTGCTATTCAAAACATCAACGTAATATTCTCGCTGAGTTTCAGTTTGAGTCGAAGACGTAACAACTGATCTTAATATAGCAGAACCATCACTCCAAATTCCTCCAGTAACAATTTCTTTTTGATTTGATATAACATCATTTGCTAAATCAAATCTAGTATAAGTACGACCATTCCTAGATAAAATTTGAGATTGCTGCATCTCTTTAACCATTTGATTAGCCATTGATTTAGCCAATTGTTGTATTTGTTCATTAACATTAACAGACGATTGAGTGGGCTTTTGAATTTGTGCTTGAGTATTATAAGTCTTATTCCTCGAATCCGGTTCTTGATTATTTTGTTTGGCCATTTATTATTCCTTTATTATTTTTTTTATTATATAATATATTTTATTTTACAGTTGCAACTGTTAATTTTAAAACTTTAAGTGTTATTGTAACACTGCCGCCTGTTTCGTTAGCAATAATAGTAATTGTTGCAGTTTTATCTTCTAATATTTGAGATTTTGCAACAACTCTAAATTCAAATCCAGACACAGCCACACTTTGTGCATCATCATTATCTCCGATAAATCTAGGAGCTGTTGGTAAGATACTACTTTGTGTTGCTCTTGTTACTGATATATCTGCTACATCTGAGTCTGATAATACAGCTGTATAACCTAAATTTGAATTGCCTCCTTGAAAATTACTAGTATTAGGAGCAATTATCGCAGAATCTCCAGGGGCTGCCAATGTTATTGAAGTATTACCTACAGTTACTACAGGAATATTTCTTGTTTGTTTTGGTAATGTGATTAATTTATATTTTAAAGCCTGTGTTTCATCTGGCACAGCTTCTGTAATTGGCATATTTTCTATTATAGCCCCATAATAATTTGATCCTAATGGATGATCTGAATTCCATAATGAATAATCAATTTCGTCATCTCCAACTGCAAATTGAGTTATATTAAATGCCGATCCGCCTTTTGCTAATAACTCGCGGCCTTTTAATGTTAATATTGCGTCGACAGTAACGCTTGAATTATCTAAATATCCCATATTTTACCTTTTTTTTATATATAAATATACATGTTATTAATTTTGATGATTATATTAGTGAAAAACTTCCTCTTTCACTTAATGATTGATATATCAATTGATTAGGATTTGCAGGTATAGATTCAACAACAGGAAATCCTTCAATTGTATTATTTGAATTAACATTAAATCCAGGAGCTGTTAATTTAGATCCATTATATCTATGATTTGCAATTCCCGATGGAGTTGTACTTTGAATTTGTGATCCGGAACCTATCCATTTGAACCCGCCTACTATTGAATGTGTAGTTGATGTAGCTGTAAATGTTAAATTAGAGTAACTACTATTAATATAAGTAGGTTGGATTGCATCTGATAACCAATATGGAGATTTGCTAGAACCAAAACCAGATCCAGATCTATGAAAATAATTGTATGAATATGTTGTTCCATTATATCGTTTTGCTGACGACGCAGTTAAATACCCTTGATATTGATCGTCATCAATTCCGGAAAATTTAACTATCTTATCTACATATCCAACATGTACCGGAGTCGAAGCAATTAAATTAGGTTGCGGAGATTTAATTAATGAATTAACTGAACAATCTAATCTTTGAATTGGTGGAAGAATTGAATCTTTGTTGCGTTCCAAAATATTTGGCTGAATTAATATGCCAGTAAGTTTATTTGCTCGCGCCGGCAAAAGTTGATCTAATTGTTTAAAAAACGATAAATCAAACAATTTAAACATATGTATATATAAATTAATATTATTTTTCGTTTGATATTTTTTCCAATATGATGTAGCTATTTGTTCTAATTCCGGGTATGATTTCTCATTTTGTTTTCCTGGATCTCCAATATAATTATCTAATTTGACATATCCTAATTGTGCAATAATATCTTCATCAATCATTGTCTGAGGAGAAAAATATACGCCAATTTTATTGCTATCTAATGGCAATTCATCAAATTCATTTACTTCAGATCTTTTATTAACACTTAATCGTCCTTTTAATTGACTGGCCTCAATACGTATTTTATTATCATCAAATGTAGAAGATCCTATAGATGGGGCATCAAAGTAATACGTTTCGTGTTGTGATTGATATGGAACTGATTTAGTCCAATTGGCAAATGTAGCTACAGTTCCTGATTCTTTTGGTTGTGACCCTGAAAGTGATGCTGTTAATGTATGATTAATTTTATTTGATAATGGTAATCTAAAAGCTAAATCATTATATGGATCTAGGCTATTATAAGATGATGGTGCTGTTGTATGATTATTGATATATACTGGATCTAATGTAGTATTCCAAATTTTTAATTCTTGCAAATATCCTTGAAATCTATATCCACCGGCGCTTGATCCGATGTTACTTCCTAAAACAACATTTGATGTTGAAGTTAAGTTAATATTATTATAAGATGCTGTTGTTTGTGCAACAATTTTTCCGTGTTTAGCACGAGTAACAGTAACTTTTAAATTTGCGCCATCCGGTTGAAGTACAGCTGTTAGCCAACCATTACCATCAAACATTTCAATCGGAGTCGAAACACTACCTAGTGTTCCATTATCATAAATACATACAGTACCCATAGTCCCAGAAACATAATTTAATTTAACAGTACGAGTGCCTCCATGGAAACTAAATAAATTAACTGAACTAGACATAAAAGGATTTGCAATAATATTATCAGTCTTAAACCGAAGTTCAATTGCCGTAGGTGATGTACATGGAATAGTGACTGTGCCAGTAGGGGAGTCGATCAAATCTAATGCATAATTTTCTGTTAATTTTTCATATATAGGAGTTCTATCTAATAACGGCCCACTATATTCATTGATGCTAATTATAGATTGCGGAATTCCGTAACAGGCTAATAATGCAGTTACGCTACGCTTTGTCCCTTTTGTTTTTAAAAGCAACGGTAAATTATTTACAATACGTCGCCATATGGTATAACTAGTTTCTGATCCTGGTACTGATGGGTCTCCTATACTATTAGAGCCCGTTAACGGTACGCCAAATTCAGATGTACCTTTTTCATATTCCCATAATTCTTGAGATTGATTGCCATTAGTTAAATTCCATCCAAATTGTTTTGCAACTGAAAATAATAATTCGTTTGGCATTCCTAATTTAGGATTTTCTATTCGTTTATGTATAGTAGACATATGTTTAATATACATGTAAAAAATATCATAATGTTGTCCTAACATATTAACAAATGTTAATAGATTAGAATTAGACGTATCAGACTTATAATGTTCCGGAACTAATTGAATCAATGAATTATAATTATATTCATCGTAATACGAAGCACTTACACGCAAATTTGTATACCAATTATTAAATTGTGAACTAGTAGACGCATATAATGTATATGGTACTGTACTATTAGATTTAGGTGCCGGCGTAACATAATTACCAGTTACTCTTGAAACATTTGGAGATTCTAATGGAGAAATATGAGTTGTTAATTTTGACTCTGAAGTAAAATATAAATAATTTTCAAAATTATCAAAGCCACTTATTAAGTTTGTTTTTAAATTTAAATAATTTTGAGACGAAGTTATAGCAACACTTCCAGATATTTTAGCGGTAACCAAAGACTGTGAAGTATAATATTCAATTAATTCTACTTTATATTTAAAGTTTTCTAATCGTTCTGTTGCTGACCCATAAAATACAAAATTATTAAAATCAGTATAGTCAATATTTAATTTGATTCCGGACATACTTCCGGAAAAATATGAATCAATTAGTTGTTGTGATGTTTGCGTCGAAGATCCTAATAAATCTGTCCAATTTCGCAAACCGGTATTATTTGATGTATCATAAGAATAATTTGCTTGCCAATTCGGATTAGCCAATTTATTGTATGTTATCTCCGGTACCGTTGATATTATTGAGACGTTATCAATATACGAAGGTTTTAATTCTTCAACAACCCAACATTTAAAATCTAAAGAAATATTATCAGGTAATGCTTCATATAATTTTACATATAAAAATTCTCCAATTACTACACTATTTACAAATAATATACAATTATTTCTACTAAAATTTAACAAATATGTGTGTGCAAAACCATTTTTAGATGTTTGATTTAAATCTGCAAATTTTGTAATTTGTTGCAAATATTCAATTGATTTAACATCAATTGCTCGCAGTCTTAATTCTGTTCGGTCTGGAGATATATCATCAATTCGTAAATGCTGTTGTTCATAACTGCCAATACAATTTTTAAAAAAATTAATAACAAATTTAAATCTGCCAGCTGTTAAATTTAAATTATTTAATTCATCATATAAATTAAATCCTAATCCCGAATGTATATTTATTTTTTTATTAGCTGTAGATCTAAATTCCGGAAGTTTATTAAAGCTTTTTATTTTATGATTGCCTGTTATATAAGTACTATCAATATATGTATGAAGTTCAAATCTTTGTGTATCAAAAATACTACTTAGATCTGAATTTACCTGAAATGATTTTTCTGCTGGATATGCTACGAATTCCATTTTAGATTGGTCAATACGATGACCAGATACGGAATTTTTTGCTTCATTAATTTGTTTAATATTTTTATATTGAGATATCATATTTTACAAATTTTTTAGATAGTTACATTTTTTGTCAATGTAGCATTATCGTCTGGTTCATCGATTGGTCTATTCCATTCGTCAACATTTTTATCTGCATCTGTAATCACCCAATAAGCTTGGCCGCCGGCAATTGTATGATATCTAAATTCACTATTATCGCTACAGTCAGCACCTATACTAAAATTATCTCCAATTTCAAACTCTTCATTTGTTATTATTTGATCAAATTCAGTTATCCAAACTTCATAAGGTTTCATAAAACTCCATCTACCATCAACACCACTTCTCGAATATTGACCTTTAAATACTCGATTTAAACTATAATTTGGACCATCTTTAATAATAGAAAATGCTACAGCAGACGGACTGTCTTCAAAACCGCCACCATCAAATCTATGTTCTATTTTTACTCTAAATCTTAAGTCAGCACCACTTTCTTTAATTTCTTTAGTAATATAATACTTGTTTATATTTTTTTGAATTAAGCCGCTTTCTATTTCACTCATATCAATTTCTAAAAATTGAGTAATAGGATTGAATGCATATCCGTTTTGAATTCTTATATTTTCGGATGGTTTATATCTAGCAAAAATTGGATCTTCTGTTTCAATTAAATTTAATTCATCAAAATCAATGTCATCAATTTCTTCATCATCTTCGTCAATAATAGTACGAACTGGAAATTTATAATGTTTAAATTGGGTATCAATTATATCTACGAATGAATCATTATAAAATTTTTGCACAATTGGTTCTATTATTAATATAGGATTTTTTTTTGAATCTTCATATAAAAGAATATCGCCTATATCATTTCTAGGAATAACATTAATATTATTAGATAATTGAGTTAATCCGTTTAATCGATATTTATTTTGAAAATCTAGATCAATTGAATCATATGCTGGTTGTATACTCATTATTACCTAACTATTTTAAAATAAGTATCACAGTTAATATATTGTGTAGTAAACCCGTCTGTTAATTTTAATTGTAAACGATAATATCGTTCTGGCATAAAACCACTCATATCTACGTAGATATAATTGCTCGTGTTATCACAACTTACTTTAGTATAAATATCATCATATGGAATTATATACTCATCTGTAGCCACATCTAATATTGCATAATATGTAGTATTCGGGAGTTTTTTAACTGTTTGAATTGGAAATAAATTTGTTGTAGATTTTTTTGGAAATCTATCTCGACCATATATACGTAATTTGGTAATTTCATTGTCTTTATATTCTGGCTTTATTTTAACGTATGTAGTATATGAATCTAAATCAACGGTACTTAATGAAGATGAGTATACAACATTATCCCAATACATTGTTAATTTAGGTACATAAATTGTATGAGTTTCGCGACTAAAAAATCGAACATACCCTGAAACATATGAATTTAATTCGTCTGCATCTGAAAATTTAAGTAAAAACCCGTTATTTGGTACTACATTTCCGTTACTACCACTGAGCCATACTTTTAAAGCAGTTGTAACGTCGACGTTAACGTCTGTAGTGCGATACGAAAACGATTCTGATGCAATTAAATTTAAAGGCGTTCCACTTCCTGAATAATATAAGAAGCTGCCGCCAAGTCCGGAACCAGACACATATAAAAATGAATTATTTACATGAATTTCTTGTGAACTAGAAATCCATAAATTACCGGTTTGGGAATTTAAGGACCAAGAAGACATTGGTTGTGCCCACTGTACACCATTCGAAACTTCTGGGACAGAAGATAAAAATCCGGTTCCATTAGTCCATGGTTGTCCAGCAATGCATGCATCTATTGTATATTCCGTAGGAAGATTTTTTGCATGAGATGTATATAAATTTAAGACAAATTTACAATCATTAACAGTTTTACCATATGTAGCTAATGATTGTGATATTTCAGTCGAGTCAAATTTGACTAACGCTCTAGACTTAACTAGTAAACTATTATCAGATAAGTTTATACGTTTTCCTATTTCTAGTATTTCATCTAGTCCGGTGTTTGTTTCATTAACAGTAGCATCTTCATATAAAGTTGCATCTGATTTTGCATAAAATATTTTAAACATAATTAACTTCTATATCTAATATCATATTAATAACTTACTACTCTTCCTAGAATATCTTGATCAGGAAATTTTAATTCAAAAATACTAGGGTCTAATGATGGATAAATAACTCCATTCCTTGTTGCACTAGCTAAATCATAAACATTGCCAGAATAATTAAGTACAGTATCATATTTGTTATTAAATTTAACATTAATAATATTTTGTACTCCACGAACATTACCAAGTAAGTTTACTATTTCTGATTTAATAATTGGTTGATTTATTTGCCAATTATCAATATTAAAATATTTTTTTAATTCATTAATACATTTTAATAGAATTTCATTACTATTATAGTTTGACAATACCGAAATTTCAAATTCAACACCTATATTAATAATAAATGCATTTTTTATATTAACGGTGTCTGTTAACATTCTATAGTAATTTAAGTATGTTTTTAAATTTTCCTTTACGGCTATATTAAGTTCAGATAACTGTTTAGCATCATTAAACCCTAAAACATACATGTTTAATGCTGTTGGATTTGCTATTTTACTTTGTTTATAGTTTTCTTGAGAAATTTGATCATCTGCAATTACATATGCTTTTGCTACACTTCCAAATTTACTTGGCATAGCATAAGCACGTATAATATAATCGTCACGAGTAACTATACGATTTTGTGCAGCAAAATAAGCTAATGCATTATTTTTTATATTTGTGATAGTTTCTGGAAGATTTGCGCCCCGTGCAGGTATAGTATTATTAACAACAACTGTACTCTTAATAAAATTAATAATACTATTAGTATTTGTAGAATTAGGGTCATCAGAGTATGTAATATTTTGAATCGATGTTAACTTGCCAGCTGACACATTATCTGCTAATCCAGAACCCACTGTATATGTTACAGTTAATGTAGTATTTGTTGGAGCAGAACCATAAGTCTTTGTATATAAAAAATTAGAAGGGTCAATATCATCATTAAATTGCTGCGAACTATTTGCTAGACCATTTCCTACGTTTGTTGGGTTTGGAATTAATGTTGTATCATGGTCGTCTGATAGGCCTGCTCCAAACTGAATCTCCAATAAATTATCTGATCTTAATCTAGTAATAAATCTTTTTGCAGTACGTTTCATTTTTAAAAGACTAGGCGAGCTTGATCTATAAGCAGAAAGTACAGGATCATTTTCTAATAAATTAGGAACTGTTTCAAATACTGTATCTTGAGCTAGATATGGTACTTGATACCATGTATCACCATCACTGTCAGTTACTGAAAGAATCTCTATAATATCTGAATCAGATAACGTAATTTTATCATATGGAATTGCAGGGCCAAATGTAAATGTCTTTGTTTTAATAGTACCAGAGATGGCTTGTACTTGTTTTTTTATAAGAAAATATGTAGGCTGTTTTGTAACTGGGTCGCTCTGATAAACAGATACATCATTAGTAGATAACAAACTTTGTTGTCTAAAATCTACTGCATCTAAAGTTCTAAATACCGCCGGGCCATCCGATTGTTTAACAATTAAATTTTTATTTATATGTAATGCATAGTTAAAATCAGGCGTTACATTAGTGCCGGACCCACTTGCTGGAAGCAGTTGGTATACGTCTAACGTAACATGTGCTGGCGTAATATTTTTTGGTTGATATCCTATCGATCTTACAAGATCCATAATATTATTTTGTTCAGTTGCTTGGGTTAATAGTGACTCTTTTAAATTCGTGTCAGAATAATATGATAAAACGTCACCTACATATGATGCTAATTCAATCAAAAGCATCCCTGACGAGCCTTCGCTAAAATCATTATATGTATTCGGAAAATATTGTTTTGTAAAATCTATTAAATTTTTTCTAATAGATTTGAAATCTTTTCCAAGATATGAAATATCTTTTTTCGTACTCATAATATTACTCCTTGGTTTACAAATACATTACCTATTCCGTCAAATATTAATGTTAATGTTGCATTATTAACTGATGCGGCAGAATAAGTAATAATTATTTTTAATGTATTATCTAACGACATCTCAGTCTCGGGTGTTATAACTTCAATATTTTGTAACTCAATTTCAGGAATCCAAAAGCCAATTGGATTAGTTAATGCTTCAATTACATCTTCTTTAAGATTGTCTGTATTTTGCTCAAATAATATTTCTTCTAGAAGAGTTCCATATTCAGGTTGCATAACACGTTCGCCCTTACGTGTTAATAATAATGTTTTTAATTTTAAATGAATTGCCGATGTCACCGTTTGTATTACCGGGAATATATCAGTTGGATTAGATCCTTGAAATGCAAATCCATATGACGAATTTATTGGCGCCACATCCGGTGGATTAATTATTGTATATGGCAAGCTTGACATTACATTGATTTCTTTTTATTTAGAGCTGACATCAAATCGGAATAGTCTCGTGTAAGTGCCTTAGCTACTGCAGGGTCTACACTATGTATTTCTCCAGTTTCTGGATCTTCCATGGTTGTGGGAACTCCTATTGCTTGTTTCATATTTTGTCGCATTTCACCAAATCTACGTGCGTCATTTGATGTCATATTAATTCCATCAATATTTTCATTCATTAATTGTGAAAAACTATTCATTGGCGCTGGGTTTGGTTCATACATTGAATCTGTTTGATTTAAAATATCAGACCATTTATTATTTGAAAATTTTGCTTGCTTTTCTACAACTTTTTCTATTTTTTTTTGTTCATTAATTGTAGATTGTAATCCTTCGCGAAGAATTTCTGTTAATTCTTCTTTAATTACTTGGCGAACAGCCGATTTAAGAGATTGTATAAGTGTTTTTGAATCCATAATGTTACTTTTATATAAATATCATGTTCAATAATTTATTGTGGTTTATATAGATACCATCTGTTTAATTGTAGAATCATGTTCTGATATTTGCCACCCCGAGTCTGTCTTCGGACCAAAAACTTGCCCAGATTGTATATTAATATAGAAATCATTAATTTTGCCGGCACTATCTAATGGACTACCATTACCACGTAAAATATCACTAGGTGCTTCAATTAAATTAATCATTACTTCTTGCTCGTTTTCTAATAATTCAATAATTGACTTGATTCTAAAATCCATATCTTCATCTGAAACGTTCCTTTTATTATAAAATTCACTATTGTATTTATCATTATATGCAGAATCGTCTAGGTCATCTAAATCATCGCTTGACTCATTATCTAAATTAGAATTTGATTTAATTGATTGATTTCCGCTGCCGTCATCTATTACTTGTTTATTTAATATAGAAGCAATTGCCGCTGATATAACAATTGGTTCATTATTACAAATTGATGATAATTTAGTAACAATTGCAGCAGCTGCTGTATTCATCGAATTTATTTGGGCTAAAATTCCTGCTAGTATGCCTTTTAACACTGCAATAGCTCCTAATATGTTTGCTAAAACTACTGAAAACATTTGTAATAATTTAGATACAGGCCCTGTTGGCACTCCCGGGATAGCCGGTATTACTAATGCTACGACTATTCCGATTGCTGCAATGATTGCTAGAACTTTTAGTATTTTTAGTATTTTTGAAATTAATTTAAGTAATTTTTTTAATTTTTTAATATTTTTTAATATTTTAGATAATTGATCTTTACTTGATTTTACGTTTGGATCATTACATTTAACATTTGGCGGCAAATTTGATATACTGCTTGATAATTTTTGCATTAAATTTTGAATTAAACTAACTTGTTTAGTTAATATAGGAACAATTTTTTTAACAGCAATTGCAGGTATTTGTATCATAATCGTATCTTATTTAAATTTGCTAAGTTTTATTGTTTTACTTTTTAATTTTGCCATGGCTGCATGACATTCTGCTATTAATGGAGCAGCTATTGGAACTGAAATAGAGCCTGCGCCATCCACGTGGCCTGATGATAATATCATTAATATTTTATTTAAAATAGTTTCTAATGCTGTTGATTGTACCATCGCTTCCATATCACCGATACCTACATTAACATTTTCGCTTAATAATTCAATACCTGTTTTAGCATCTATAACAACAACGTCCTTTTTTGCAGATAATACAATTCTATCTGCAATGCCTATTAGTTGAGACTTGCTATATTCTTTTTCTGACGGTGTCCCTAATTTTAATGTATTATTTATTTTTAATTTAGTTAATTTTTGAGTACTAGTTAAATATAAACTAGAATTATCTTGTTCTAAATTTTCTATAACAAATTCATTATCCTTAATATTTTTTCGGCCATTAGCTAATATAATAATTGGATCGCTATCAACATCACCTGTCCATGTTGGTTGATTTAAATAATACTTTTTAGGTAATTTTGATACATCAATTGTACTGCTAAATCGTATGCTATTACCGGATCTACCTTCCAACATGATATCACCTTCGAATAATTGTAAAGGAGATATTAGTTTGTCTTTTGTTTTAAATGATTTCCCTGGAAGTTGCGAATCTCTAGAGTCTGCATTTAACCCCGATATAACTCCAGGTATTCGATTATCAACTACTGATGATTGTATTGCTACTAGACTTACATAATACCAATGATCTATAGGTTGATGATATTTAGCGTTTACATTAAATGTTTTATAGATTAGAACTAGTTCACCAATTAGCGGCACATGTTTTATATTCATATTAGCCGGCTTAGCAAGATATATATCGCCAGATATAGTTTTACTATCATTTATTTGAACTTTAAGCGCAAATATTTGATTTTTTATATCACTAGAATATTGGTATGTATATTCGTAATCGACTACTTCGGCTATATACCATTTAATCTCCATTAGACTCCATTTTCAATTTTGCATTTGAAATTTTTTGTTCTACTATTTTAAACTCATCGGAAATTAAAGTTAATTCATCTTCTAATTCAGCTGATAATGTTTGTTCTGCAACAGCTAATAATTGTTGTTTTTCGCTATCACTCAAAAGCCCATCAGCTCCGGAAATTGTTTGTTTAGTTGAAATATATCGTTGTACAATAGCTGTAAGTTTAACTAAATGATCGTCATTTTTGACAGCTACGTCTAAATATTCTTTAATTAACGGAACAATAATTGTAGCATCAGATGCATTTTTTATTAACGGCTGTAACTGTGAAATTAGTTGATTTATCTGTCTATCTTTTTTTTTAGAATTATGATACACATCAGACATTAAATCAGCAAAGCTTGTACCTTTAAATAATTCATCATTCTTATCCATTAATAGATTCCTTTAATATAAATATCAAAAAGGCAATTTTATAAAATTAGTTGATTCAAATTCTTTAAATTTTTTATCATAAATGTTTTTAAGTATTTTTATAACGCGCGTTATATTAGTAGTAGCTAGCCCCGTTCGTTCTCGTATAAAAATAAATAAAGCTTTCTTATTATAGTTTTCAATATCTTCGCGTGTACTAAATATATGTAATATTGAATCAGCAACATGTATATCAGTTGAATTATTAAATAAACTAGTTAAATTATTACAACAATATTTTATATATGCATCCATGAATTCTCGCAACGAGTCTTGCATATCCATATTATGTTCTTCTATAAATACATTACGTTGATCGTCTATATTAATTTCTAATGTGCTGTTTTTTAACTTAGTGTACGCTTTTTGATTTTCGGCAATTAAATAATTAAATGATGTCCGCGTATAGTATGAATACGCCTTACCTGCTGCAGGATTGAATTTATTTAATTTAGAAGTTAAAAATGTAACTAGATCGGATTGTAAATCTTTAAAAGAAGAATCAATGTATGTTGGTTTCATTTTATTAATAATATTTTCAGTCAATTTTAATAACGCCGGATATATAAATCTACGATAAATACGTTCTCGTTTACTAATTGATTCATTACTATTGTATGCAGATATAGCTATATCTGTTATTTTAGTAAAATAATTATTAGTTTTCTTGCGGGCCATCTGAAAATTCGTCTTTTAATTGCGTTATAACTTCATTTAATAATTGAAACGTAGTACCAGACTCATCATCCTTTTCAAATGCACCTAATCGATCTATTTCTTGCATTTTATTATAACTATCTACAATTTTATTATACATGTATTGATTTGTAGATTCTAAACTAGTAATGTATGATATATTATCGTCATCTAATTCTTGACTATCTGCTACAACTCCCGCTAAATACCAAACTCGATATGCTAGATAACTGACGACACTTGATAATGCTAATATTATTATTAATGACATAATTTGTTTAATTAAATGTTTTGAATATATCGCTAATTGATTGTTCAACTTGCGGATTGTTTTCTGCTAAGTTTTTTAATCCATTACTTTTTTGTGTTTTACTTTTTTCAGAAACATGATTAGGAGATACGTTTTTATTGTTTCTCCAACGTTCATATTCTATAATAGATGCCATATGATCTGCATGATGCAAAATAATTGGTAAATTTGTTTTTAACTTTGCTTGAGATGACCTAGCAACAAAATACGGTTTATTAGCATCATCATACATACCATCGTGAATCTTAATGGCTTGATATTCTGTCCAAGACATTTTAACTCCATACTCATGTAGCAACCATACAGATAAATCTGGTACCATTGTAAATGGAATATTTGCATTTGTTTTATAAAGTTTACCTTGATTCTTGCGATGCCAATCCGATGTTTCTATTTGATATACTTCATTGCCTTCGCCCGGAAATCCGGCTTTGCCTAAATCATGATGCATTGCAGCAAACAATAATTCTTCCTCATTATAACCAGACATATCAGCCCCCATTACAGTCCAAGTATTATGCAAAGTTAATGCACAATCCATTACTCGAAGTACATGATCTACGTACCCACCAGCAAATGCATTATGAAAGTGTTCCATAGAAGATGCTGGCATAAACATCATCCTTTCTTCTAATTCATCATACATTTTATTTAATGCATCTTTACGGGTAGGAAATAAATCATTGACTAAGTTACGATATCTTTCCCAATTAGTTTTTATTTTTTGTGCGTCTAACATATATGTTTTATAAAAAATATATTAAATTATTTGCGTAATTCCAATTGTATGCCGGCAACTAATTTAGATGTGCATATTGAACATACAACGCCAGTAGCTTTTTCGTCAACTCGTTGACAAATTATATCACAATATTTGCATTGCAATTTTTTAAATCCTCTGCCTAAATTTTTAGTTTTTATTTTCATTGTTTTTAAGTTGTTATAATTTGTTCCAAAAAAACAATTGTTTTTTCGGAGTATTAATAAGTGGTTCTGCTACTAGTTGATTACTTTGTTCTTGTTGTATTTGTTCTTGTTTATCATTAACTTTCAAATTAAATGCAAAATTGGCTGATATTAAAAGCACTATTGCTAATGGGTCAAAAACTACGATCAGCAAAATAATCAACCAATTAACTGTTGCATCTACACTCATTCCGGTCATTTGAGCAATATATTTTAACGGTCCAACTTCTGCAGAAATTTTTGAATTAGTTTTTAATTGTAAAATACGAGTATCAACTATAGACATTGAATCTAATAATTGTGACTCATGTGTTTGCAATTTGGATAATCTAGAATTTAAATCTGATAATTGTTGTTCATATGCATTTCTATTCTCGGCCGAAGTTTTAATAACTTGATTACCAGAATTATCTGTATATTTTATTACGTTGTTCGATAATGCAATTGTTAATGTGTTTATATTTTTGTCGATTGCTTGAGATGATTTATTTAAATTTGCTAGTTGTGATTCAAATCTAATTTTTTTTGTTTGTAATGCGTCAATACTACTATTTAAATTTTCAAGCGCATACGCAGTTGTTTGATAAGCTGATACTAGAAACCCATATACACCTAACGATGTTATAAACATTAAAATAATTACAGCTGTACACATGTAAATTTTCATGAGTCTAGAAATGTAAGACCAGTATCTATGAAGATATGTTGCTGTTATAAGTTTTGCTGATTCTAATGATCCTGCTAAAATTATAATAGCAGTCGACTGCGAAGAAAATAATTTGCTTAACCCAAAGACGCTGTAATAGGCTGAACTTGCGGATATAAGGATTGCAGCAGCTAATACTACATACGGAAAAACTAAACGCATATTATTCGCGTTCGATATAGTATCGAGCAGAGTCTAATTTTTTCATTGCTCTCACTAAATTATCTAGCAGAGATTGTTTGTCAATTTTACTTTCTTCTAGGGCTTTACCGGCCGAGCGTATAATTTCGCGTGCATCTTCTACGTCGTCAGTAAGTTTTGCTTTGTATTTGTAATGTGCCATAACTTGATCTTTTTTTAAATTATTATTGTTTATTACTATTATCTATTATAAATATATTATAATAAAATTTTTATGTTTTTACAACATTCAACATTTATATTTAATAGTGCTTGCTCTTTAGCTTTGGCTTCAACCATAATATCTAATGAGTCAACATCATATGTATTAGGCGTAGATAAAATATAGTCTGCATGTGCTGCCTCACGTATTTTTGTAAATTCTTTGTATTGTTTGTGAAAGGTTGGCCACTTCGGTAAATCTTCCATTGCAATATTATGATGGGCAAACATGCGCTCTATAAGGGTTTGAGACTCTCTACGGCGTGATTCTGAATAATGGGTACATTGGGTTACATGATGCCGATCCCACGTCTCTCGTGCTAAAAAGAAGGCGTCACGTTCGGACAAGTCACCAGTATTAAAAGTGTGATGCCAATAATCAAATGTAACGGGTATAGCAATTTCTTGATAAAGCATTTCATAAAGTTCACGTACCGAATACATGGATGCCTTGTCATCATTTTCAATAACAAGTCTAGACTTGCAAGAATCCGATAATCGATCCCAGTTATGCAACCATCTAGCAATAGTACCAGGCTTATTATTGTAAGTAGCACCTACATGAATATTGATCTTGTTTTCAAAGCTAGGAGCAAAACCCATAAGATCAAAAAGCTCGGAATGCCGTTCTAAACCAATAATGCTGTTATCAACAACAACAGCATCAGGACTACCTAGTATATGAAACGGACCGGGATGTGTTGTGATGCGATGGCCATGCAGTTTTGCATAATCGCCGGCAGCACGAAGATGTGTGGCAATTTCTGCAATACCGGGCAAATCATGTAACTTGTAATGATTCCATCGAGGAAAGAGTTCGCTACCTAAACGAAACAGACGAATATTGTGTGCTTCATTCCATTTTAAGATAGTTAGCAGGTCTTGAGCATTTGCTAACGCAATGTCAGATGCTAATTGTAAGCCGCCTTGTTTGAACTTGCGATCAATTAAAGAGCGACCCGTACGGATGCCTTGCTGTCCAAGCTCCATGTTAATGCATGCATATCCGATTCTAATCATAGTATTTTTATATATAATATGAAATTTACTTGGAGAATCAAATGTTTTATTATTTTTTTTTTTGCTTATATTTAT
>SXGQ01717769.1_pt1 | contig 51801 bp, 60 predicted proteins | sample 3178371 | NCBI WGS metagenome assembly SXGQ01 (sample SAMN11356859, study PRJNA531348) | freshwater metagenome | isolation source: freshwater sample F1-20 | place: China: Fuxian Lake, Yuxi | collected 2017-12-25 | reverse complement strand
TTGAAAATAAATTAGGTATTACAATATCAAGTTGTTCGGACCTATATCCCCTCCAAATCCCCGGAGGTTTGTTTAGCACACTCAAATTAAAATTGCTAAAAGACTTACTTTCATTTGTAAAGTAGTTTATTGAGTTAGCTTGATTAAGCAGATCATATGGATTATCTAATGCGTTATCTAATACTAGATAGTTTTTAAAAATTGAATTATTCATAAATATTTTTTGTGTCTCATAATTGGTGGCGTTACTTTAGTTTCAAAATCCATAAGAAAGAAAACTTGTGTAAGTCTTGCTTCGCCTGTAGTATAAAAGGACTTTACCCCATGAGGTTGGCTACGATCAAAGCAAATCATTCTATTGTACAGATTATTAAATTTGATAGTCTCTATATATGATCCGTTGTGCCTTAGTATAGTTTCGTCATAATCTTTTGAAATTTTGCCTGTATAAAAATCTTGTTTGCAAGTAGACACATGATCTAAAGTTGCTTCGTTTATTAACTTATACATTGACGTGCCGTTTTCTAAATTAGCATCTGGAGATAGATACACTATTCCAGCAAACACTGTCTGTTCGTCAAAATGAATCCAGCCATGGTTTTTAGGTGAATTAGGATCTTGATCCATTGTAGGTACAGTTTGGAAACTAGTTTTTAAATCGTACCTAGTGACATTGTTGACATCTTCTAAAAAAAGACTGAAAACTTTTTTAGCAAATTGTTCATGAAACTTAGGATCTATTTCAGAAATGTCTCTAGTTCTTGTACCTGGCCATCTTCCTTCAGAAGGTAAAAACGTTTGTCTTAAAGCAAACTCTCTAACTGCATCCGGATCGCTATAAAAATCATCTACACAAAATGTTGGTAAAAAAATCATACAATATTTACCTGGTGCTCTTAACAAGAATTGAACTTGTGATTGCACTTTACCAAAGTGCTGGTATTCCACTTACCTATAAGAGCTATGGTACCCTACCCCCGACTCGAACGGGGAACACACTCCTTTTGAGAGAGCCGCGTCTACCAATTGCGCCAGTAGGGCCTATTTTTTTATTAACTGTTGAACAAAATGTTGTAACAGCTTGTGATGGCGGTACTCGTGCCAATGCGGCTGCATAAAAGTTTTCGAATACCAATAGATATCACTTTCGGGATGAGGACCTATAAGTCCTATATTGTTTTGTATAATTGCAGCTGGATCTAAATTAGCATATCTAGCAATCACACTATAATCACCTCCCTGGTCCAAAAAGGCGCACCCGTCATAGAAGTACATAGATTTAGTTTCACCTAACCAGTTTATATCAGTTATGGTTCCAAAACTACGTCTTATATCTGCGCCAGGGCGTTTTATATATTGCACAGGTTCAACACCTTTAAGGATATTTAGATAGTATGATCCGGCCCAGTATGCACCCATACATATTCCTAAATATCTTTTTCCTTTGCTAAGGTAGTTTAACACAACATCAGCAAATGGCTCCATAATCTCATGCCATGTATCACTGTCACCTAACCCTCCGGGAACAGCAAGTAAATCATATTTTTTAAGTTTTGTGTCTCTTAATTGGTGTCTACCAATACAATCAATTTCCCAATCATTTGACAAGGCTCTAATAATACCATGAGCGCTTTGTACGCTACATTCCGGATGATTCAAAAAAACTGCAAGTTTTTTCATAAAACTATTTATGGCACCGCCTACAGGAATCGAACCCATATTCATACTTTAGAAGAGTATTGTATTCTCCATTATACGAAGGCGGCTTGGTGCCCGTCGTGGGATTCGAACCCACACCTTTACAGATTTTAAATCTGCCGACTCTACCAATTGGCCTACACGGGCATATAAAACAGGATACATTTAAAAGTGCTCTACCAATTGAGCTAACTACGCATGAAGCGTAATACTGGAATCGAACCAGTAACCACTCGATTATCAATCGAAAAGGGTTTTGCTGTTAGTATCCTTAAACTTGTAAATACATGATGAATAATTTTCAATATGCATTTAAATTAAAATTTAATGTTTGTGATATTATCAATGATAAATGGCAACGACCATTTATACAAGATTTATTTTTTGTCAAAAACTACGATAATGTTACAGATTGGCAAAATATTGTCAACGAAAAATTTTTAGATTTGTGTAATAAAAAACTGCCAATATATCGTATTATGGTGTTTAACAAACCAAGAGTTTGGTGCAGTACAGATGCCCATATTGATCCTGGGGTTCCTTTTGCACTAAACGTAATTTTTAATGATTCAAATGCCAAAATGCAATGGTTGCAACCTATTAGCACTATTCCTAAACCTGTAAGTTATACCACTGCCAATACACCCTATCAAAATTATCATGATGGAGAATTAAATCTTATGCATGAAGAATGTTTACAAGATGATGTTTGGATAGTTAGAACTGATGTCCCTCATAGGATTAAAATTGGGGACACTGCTAGGACCTGTGTAAGTTTAAGATTTACAACCCAAGTCAAAGATTGGGATCAAGCATATAATCTATTTCGTGAATTGGATTGGATCTAGCATTTGGCACCGCGTGATGGAATCGAACCACCGTCCCCAGTTTCGTAGACTAGTATATTTTCCATTATACGAACGCGATAAATTTGGTGCTGGCTGTTGGAATCGAACCAACTTCAACGGCTCTTCAGACCGCCGCTATGACCACATCAGCTAAACCAGCAATATGGTGGATGTTACAGGGATCGAACCTATGACCTTCACGGTGTCGACGTGATACTCTACCAACTGAGCTAAACATCCATATTGGGGTGAAGCCGGGAATCGAACCCTGCCTAACTGTTTCACAGACAGTCGTGCAACCACTACACTAGCAACACCATTGTATGGCAGGGGGTACTGGATTCGAACCAGTGAATGACGATTTCAAAGACCGTTGCCTTAGGCCAGACTTGGCTAACCCCCAACAGAAATAAACAGGATACATTTTTTCTTTTTTTGACAATAAAAAATAAAAATTGCTGTTAGTATCCTTAACTTGGTCCTCTCGATAAGAATCGAACTTATGTCTATCGGTTATCAGCCGATTGCTCTAGCCATTGAGCTACAAGAGGAATATTTGGCGTACCTCCAGGGATTCGAACCCCGACGAACGGTTTTGGAGACCGTCATGCTGCCGTTGACATCAGAGATACATTGTATGGTGGTAATGACTGGATTTGAACCAGTAACACTCTCCGTATGAAGGAGGAAGACTACCATTGTCCTACATTACCATAAGGATGATAACTGAACGATCCGCCACCCTCATTCGGATCCATTTTGCCTGTGTAAACTAGCCCGGGCAGGTTAGTGGTACGTAGTTGTAGTCGTTACTTGTTTGCTACTAGGATAATTAGTCCCAACTCATACAGTTTTCGACGCTGTACTTTCTCGACATCTACATTCAATTATCATTCTTATGGTAGGAGCACGGGGATTCGAACCCCGAACTTACAGGTTAAAAGCCTGATGCGATACCATTTCGCCATACTCCCGTAGTGGTCCTTGCTCAGAGAATCGAACTCTGTTTTTCCGGGTAAGAGCCGGATACTTCGCCAGCAAAGTTTAGCAAGGGTGTCCGTATTATTTGTTTAACGTGCCACCCTAGACCATACGGGATCTTAGGATGACACTAGAGTTTACCTCGTTTCATGTCATTGTCCTTTGTTAAAGTTTTTGTAGTTTACAACCTTTTAAGGTAGTTGTCAACCTATCAGGATAGAATTTTTACGGTTTAGATTAGAAGTCTAATGTATACAATGTTTGCTGTTACTATCCTTAAACTGGTCTGGGTGGCAGGATTCGAACCTGCGTCCTCTCACTTCCAAGGCGAGCCGTCTGGCCAGGCTGACAATACACCCAGTATGTTTGGTGGAAGCGGTGGGATTCGAACCCACGGACCCAATTTCTTGAATCGACAAGTTAGCAACCTGCTGCCTTAAGCCAGCTCAGCCACACTTCCATAATTGGCGCCGCCGAAGGGAATCGAACCCTCCTAACTCGGATAGACAATCCGCTGCCATAACCCAGATGACTACGACGGCATTAAAATTTTTGATTTAAATATTTTATAATTGAAGATAATGTGACGTAACCGTTTAGACTTATAGATACTAGATATCTAGTATTATAACTTAGGTTAATTCCGGTATGCGGTAATTGTCCGTCGATTAAGTAAACAGTATTTTCTTCATAATATAATGGTTCAAGATTGAACCAATGAAATGGATCATTGTCTGTTTGCTTGTTTGCAAACAAAGTAAAACTATCTTTCAATTCATTTAAGCACATACAAATAGATACAGTTCTAGCATAATCTAGATGCCAATTGTAAGAAGTTCTCGGTTCTAAACGTTGTACGTACAATCTGTGAGGGCTTACAAATCTTTGTATTAAACAGTTAGATTTAGGATCGTCTACAAAAGTATCATAGGGCAAAGATAAACGCCATTCAACTTTATTGTTTTCTCTCCACCAATCTTCTGGCTTTGCAGTATTCACTATGTTCCATATTTTGGTCATAGTAGTTTGCTGAATAGTTTCAAAGGGATAAAAAAACATATCACTATTTATTACCCAAAGTTGGTGCTCCGCGACGGACTCGAACCGCCATAACCTGATTACAAAACAGGTGTAATAGCCTTTATACGAGCAGAGCGTAATTTGGTGGAGGCCGAGGGAATCGAACCCTTCTAGACATGATGCTTGCAAGGCAACACCGTAGCCCACTACTGCCCCCAAATTGTTTGGTAACCGCTACCGAGCATGTGGTGCTCGTATCACAGTTAGTCGGGTTACCATATTGAAACATACTCACGGCTCTAAACCGCTGAACAATTCTGCCCTAATAGAATATGCTTCGATATGGCTCCGCATCTGGGGATCGAACCCAGCTAACCATTGATTAACAGTCAAGTCCATGCACCTTGCTCGGATTCTGCGGAATAGATTTGTGCCGGGTAGGTGCTCCGGCGCCGATCGTCTTGATATTATCTCACGGCCCTTGTTTGGCGGTCCCAAGGGGAATCGAACCCCTAACCTCGGCGTGACAAGCCGACATTATAACCATTTAACTATGGAACCATTTAGTCATAGCATAGTTTACTATTCTCACTCTACCCAATGTGTGCTGTCTAGGACAGGCACATTACTAGTATCATGGGCCCCGATTCGAACAAGGTGAGCCGTGTACATTAGCTCGCGAGCTATGCTATGACTAAATGGCACTCGGTACGGGAGTCGAACCCGTCTTTCCAGATTGAAAGTCTAGCGACCTAACCGATAGTCGAACCGAGCATAATTGGTGGACCGTAAAGGAGTTGAACCTAATCGCCAGCCGCCCTACATATTATGGCAACGGATTTACAGTCCGCCGTAGGGAATACGATCCATGTTTTGTAACACACTCATATGAATGTGTGTATTAAAGCATACTGCTATGGGGACGCACCTAGTTTAGTCACCGTCAGCAAGGGTAATACCCTAATGTTCACTCTGCCAGTATGCTTTAATACGCTGTAATTTTTTGTTCTACAAGAAGAACTCCATCCTACAGGCCGCCCGTTCGCTCCATGTTTTACGTGCGGAGCAGAGTCCTCGTTACTCTATACACACACGTTGCGGTCAACGGCTTTCTACAAATAGTGCCTCACGCCTTCTCCAAGCTTCTGAATATGCACGAGCACGTTCTAACTTTTCTCGAATCAACTTTTCAGTATCCTCTCTAGTTAAAGTATGCTTTTGCGTAAACTCTGCCTGTCTCTGTGTTTTAGTTTTCTTATCTGTTTCTATCATAATCCTTTTGAGCAATAAAAAACCCCAGGGTGTTTAGTCCTGGGGTCCTCTGGAGTGTTGTTGTGTACTGTTACACTACGGTCCTCCGGGACCCCTGGCAAATCTCTGGTGTACGATCATTACTTGACAGTAACCAAGAGGTGGGCATAAAGCCTGCCTGTTTGGCGTCTTGTCTGCAATAATGTATCGTTACGTTTGTCATTTGCTTTCTCTTGTTTCCTTAATATTATGCGTTATTTCTAACACATGAGTCTATTGTATAGTCTTTCTTTCTCATTGTCAATCACTTTTGGCTATATTTTTTGTTGTATTTTTACAACAACTTTTTGCCTGTAGTCCTTAACAACTTGTCTCTATTATATACGTATTTATATCTCTTGTCAAGAACCCTTTTGAAATGTGGCTTTTTCGCCACTTTTGAATTTGGTCACACCAACAAAATGTAAACGGGCCTCAGACATTGAACAATTCATCACAGTATGCGGTCTAGTTGTGTCTACTAGATATATGTGTCCAACTGGCATATGTTCTACTAATCCTTCCTTGAATACTATAAAGGATTGTTCAGAGGTTACAATAGGGATGTGTATTCTCTGAGTCTCGTCAGTATGCATACTATAACAACTGCCAGGGTTTATCCACATCAATCTAGACCTTGTTAAATCATATCGATTTATAATATCTTCAAAGATTGAATTTGCAAAGTAAGGATTAAGTAAATTAAATGTTCTTTCTTTACCCCTAGAGGTTCCAGCAGAACTAGTCCAAGGATCCTCTGTCTCTTTATATTGAATACTAGTTTGTTTACCTTTGTTGTATACAGCCCATTGTATTCCTTGTTCTAAGGATTGGTACTGCTCAGTTATTTCTGCGATATCAATATCTTCAACAGTTAAAATCATGTTAAAATGATGTCAGCGGCTTGTTCTACTGTAATAAATGTAAAATTAGAATTAGAATATTTGGCTAAAATTTTAGGCGTACTGACATAACCAAACCATTTATACTTTACTTCACACACTCCAACAGACTTCATAGAAGCTAGTTTAAGTGCAACCTTATGTTTTTTATACTCTATTAACTGATGATTATGCGCCAAAGCAACTTCGCTAATTTGACTACCAACATTAATTATTTTTTTGCTTTGATCTTTCCAACTGGCAAAAAGTTCTGTAAACAATAATAGTTGACTTCCTTTACCATCATCTGCGTTATTAATAAAAACATCACAATCTGCTACTTCTGAAATAATCCTTGCTCTATCATCTGCTTTTGAAATATCATATCCGTTAGTCCTACTAAACCCAACAATGTTAGGAGAAAGACGATCGTAGATTGTTTGTCCAATTCCGCTAGTATGGCCAGTTATTGCATATTTCATAGTTTTTCCCTCAAGAAACAATTACAACTGCAAATATTTAGCTGTTATTTTATAGATTTGGACCTGAGGTAGTTAGTAACTTCATCCTTATTGTTGATTAAATCCATATAAGGAACAGTGATAGATTTTTTGCCCTGATAAGAAAATGTAGTTTTATATATGTTTTCTAAGTCTTGAACTATTGTTTCGTACTCTACAGACTGATAGGGCAGATCTTTTATAACCGATGACAAATTATTCTGCCAGTTTACACAAGTTTTAATTAAATTATCAAAAATAGGACCTAATAATTGTAGGTCAACAAAAACAGATTCATTTATTTCTATGTTAATTCCAAATACATTTTTATTCTTCAAAACTTTATATGACAAAGCGATCATAAAACTTAGTACTTGATCTTTGGTATTTCTTGACAAAACAATAAATTCAAATCCTAAATCTTGTAAACATTTTAGAATCTGCGCGAAGTTATCTTTGTCGTAGTCATCCATTAAGAAAATTCTAAGGACTAGAGGATTGCTTGGATTGACTCTAGTTAGTAAATCTAATCTATCGTTTAAATTATCTGCAATGTCTAGCTTGCTGGAAATACGGATAAAAGCTGTTTGAGTTAGATTATTATTAGAATCTAACTCAAACCTACTTCTATTCCAATTTTCAAAATACTCACCTAAAACTACAGCACAATGAATTTCTGAAATTAATTTTTCACAGAGCTGACTTCCTGATCTAGGTGAGCAAATTATACAAGTGCGATGTCCATTCACTTCAATCCCATTTCCTTGCGGATCTTAGTAGCACTGATGCTATGTGTAGCTTCGTCAAATGTTTCTTGTTCTATCTTATAGCCAACATCTCTACCATAGGTAATATTAACAATGTTTGGCACAACCTGTATTTCATATTGACCTTGATATAACGGATCTAAGTCTCTGCGAATAAAACTTTTTACCTGTTCTATAGCAAATGGGTTACTACCTTGCCAGCCTTGGCAATCACGAATCATAATACAAACTTGACCAGTCTTTGCTATTGCACGCTCAAACAGAGCTCGGTGGCCAGCGTGCCATGGTTGCCAACGTCCTAGCATTTGTACCGTTTCTTTTTGCCAGTCAAATTTAGGACGCTTACGCTGATCTAATATGTGTTGCCCAACAAACTCTACCCATTTTTCTGCATTTTGTTCTGTAATACGGAAGTCATACATATCTGGTGGGACAAAAGCTTTATTAGTATCCTCGTATCTTCCAGATTCGATAGTATCCATCCAGATGGTCCAATCAGCTTTAAAATTATGACGCATTTCTGGAAGCGGTGCAACAAAATCACAGATGACAAAATCTCCTGTACACTTTAACGCAAATTCTAACATACGAAGGCTTTGACGGATACGTCCTTCTTTACTAAAGTCCCAATCATTATATCTTCTACGCACATCGTCTGCATTGAACCAATCAACTTTAGCCGTCCAATAGGTTGGGGGCAGTTCTAAATGCATTAGACGCTCGTCTGGCATTTGATCAAGTCTAGAAAAATCTTCTAAATATTTTTTTAATCTTTCGGCAAAGTAAGTTTTTCCGCTACCGGGTAGCCCCATAATTAATATTCTTTTAGCCATTATTGTTCCTTTAATTTTATTTCTAAATGTTTTACTATACCCCGTTCATAAGGTACTTTAATTTTTTTCTTAGCTAGCACAGCTCCTACAGCTGAACAAGCATCACCAGGGTAAGGTAAACTCCATACCTGTTCCCATCTATTACCTAATCTCTTATTATACTTACTATTCATAGCACAGCCGCCCATGTAAACTAGATTGTTTGATTTAACTAGTTTACGAGCTCTTGCCATGATATAATCAACTTGTTCCTCAAAGACTAGTTGTACTGCGGCTGCTATGTCTGCTCGGTCATGTTCTAAAACCGGTCCCCAATTTGTAACACCTTTATGCAGGTTAAATTTAAGATTACCATCAACATCAAAATAGGATTTTACTTTACCGTAAAACGTATTTGGATTTCCTTGATCGCTCAATTGCTGTAGCAAATGTTCTTGCTTTGTTGGCACAAATCCTAGCAAATCTGCAAAGGCGCTGTAGAATAAACCTAGACTAGTTGGGTAACTTCGACTCCATCGTTTGTGTAACTGCTTGCCCTGTCCTTCCCAGATGCTTATTGATTCCCATTCTCCAATAGCATCTATGACCACAACGGCACAATGATCAAACGGACTGGTATAATAGCCAGCTGCCGCATGACTTCTGTGATGCGATGTATAAACTATAGGAGTATCGATTAAAAAATCTTGAAGATAAAATTCTGGAAATTCGTTGAGATCAAATACCCAGCGCCATTGACCTGCTCGTAGTTGTCTAAATTTTTTTACAAAAGGTCTTTCGTACCAATAGATTTTGTCAGGATAGCCAAAACGTAGACAGTTATCTATGAGACCTTGATTAAGATCACTATCACCAATTATACCACTAAACTCACTGCTGCGTTTGTGCATTACCAGTTTGTTGCTATCAAACACTGCAATACTGGCATCATGGTTTAGTGCATTTATGCCCCATTCAATCATTTGTATATGAACGGATCGCGTTTGCGTATTTCTTCTAATCGCTTTTTATATTCTTTTCGTTCTTTGTATCTTTGCACAAGATCTCTAAAAAAGTTAATTATAAACATAACACATCCAAAATAAAAGGGACCTAAGTCCCTTTTATTTAACTGTTTAAAACTTTGGCCACACTATTCATTACTGCGGCAATACGTCCAATATCACGAAGTTGTTCTACTGTGTAGCCTTCCTTCTTAAGTGTGTCGTAGTGTGCCTTAACACAGAAATGACACTTGCCCACAATACTTGCGGCAAGGCTGAACGCTTCAAAGTTTGCTTTTGTAGTTCCGCCAGAATGTAGAATAGCATTCATACGTAACTGTGCAGGTAGGCCTTCTAACTGAGGGTCGCCTGCCATTTCAACATACGGGTACCAAACGTTGTTTTGTGCCATGATACTTGCGGCTGTCATTGCTGAGGCTGCATGTACAGGACTATCAGCTAACATAACAGCAAGTACCTTACCGTTGCCAGTTGCGGCCAGTGCGGCCACAGCACAGCCCATGGCCACATCTGCATCTAATGTGCTACGTACAAGAACAGCATCAAGATTTAACCTGGTGTCTTTGGCATAGTCTGGCAACGAATCTTTTACTGTTTCAATAAAACTCATTTTGTTTTCTCCGCAATCTCTTTATAGCCTTTATAGGTTGGATGCACACTGTCAGCACTTAGTTGATGCTGTTTAGAATCAATGACAAAGTCCTGATATTTTTCAGCTATCTTTTGTACATCTTTTCTTTTAACATCTTTTATTGCCGGTAATATCCAAAATACACGGTCTGCCCGTACCAATTGGCGTAGTGTTTCAAGTTCCTCAAATGTTTTTATATTCTTTGTGTCATTTGAGCCTAAGCTAATAATGATAGTTTTAGCATGATTGTTGCCGTTAGTGTGCCACAGATGTCGATTGACATAGTCGTAACTATTGATACCGCTCCTGGCACGGGTCGTACACTCCTGTCTTATCTGTCCTACTGCCACTGCAAGACTATCGCCCAGTATCAAACACTCAATCATAGTGTTTGGCCGCCAATACTACGGTTACAGGCACACAGTTCGCCAGTTTGCAATGCGTCCAATACACGAAGTGTTTCTTCTGGGCTACGGCCAACGTTCAAGTTGTTAACAGTAACGTGCTGGATAACGTTGTCTGGATCAACGATGAATGTTGCGCGAAGTGCGGCACCTGCCGGAGCGTAGAATACGCCTAACTGCTCAATTAGGCTCAACTCACCACGCTGTGTATCAGCGAACTGATTGTGTGTGATCTTTTGTAGATCTGGGTGAGCCTTTTGCCAGCTAACTTTACAGAACTCGTTGTCTGTTGAGCCTGTGAGCAGAACTGCGTCACGATCGGCAAAGTCTTGGAATAATTTATCGTAGGCTACGATTTCAGTAGGACATACAAATGTAAAGTCCTTTGGATAGTAAACAATTACTTTCCACTTGCCTTCAAATGATTTTTCAGTAATGTCAAAGAATTGACCACTACCTGGGTTAACGCCGGTTACGGCAAATGCTTCTAGTTTATCACCAACTGTTTTCATGTGTTTCTCCTTATGTGTGTTTGAAAACTTTGTAGAACGTTTGTCCTATACAATATTATATAGCCTATTATATTGCAAAGTCAATAGCTTTTTCCTAAAAATATTTTAATGATGATCATAGGAAAAATCAATTATCATCCTCGTCGTCATCATCCCAATCCATTGCATCCTCATCAATAAAAGGAACATCTTTATACTTGGGATCGTCGTAGTATTTGTAATACCCCTCATTGGGCATAAGTTGTCTGAAACTCTTACAATCACTAAGTGCTAAACTCAGCATGGTCCATTGACGTTTGTCCAAAATATCTGTGATGTAAAACGTACTGGTACATGCACCACCGATACCCTTGATAGGACCGTGTTTGATTTTGAGTTGTTTGAGTGCTTCTTTGAATCGCCAATGATCTTTGCCTTCTTTAACAATGATACGAGTAATTCCTAATCGTTGATTTTTTAATCTAATCTTATCAACAAAAGATAGTTTGGTTAGTTTAGCACAGTTTTCTTCGTCAATCTGTAGCAAGACATCTTTGACTTTGATGCTGCCTTTGGTATGTGAGTTATCAGGGGTTTCCTTAGTGCTCCAAGGAACTTGACAATCAACATGATCGACATAATAAGTTTCGCCATGAAATTTTAAGACCCACATGGGAATGGTCTGATCTTCTAAGTGCTTCTTATTGAAATGAAACACTACGTCTTTACATGCAAATTCAATCTAGTTTGACATTTTTATATTTCCTTAAAAATTATTTGGTGCGTTTGGCGGGGATCGAACCCGCTTTTGAGAGTTTTAGAGGCTCCGTGTCATCCATTGACGTCAAACGCTTTATTTCTTTCTGTTTGACAAAGATAATTTCATAAACTTTGTCGTTGTATTTAATAGGCAAGTCTAAGAATATGCTTACTCTTGATCCTTCAAGTTCACTGATCATGTTGTCATTGCCAACGGTACCAATAAACGGGATCTTGTTCCAACGTCCAAAAACTCTATCACCTATATGCCATACTGCCTTAGGACGATGTTTTGCAAAATATTCTTGTAACGATGCCATGGTCACAGTATAACAAATAGAAAAGGGGCTGTCAAGCCCCTTTATGCTCAAGTTTTATTTTTTTAGAACTTGAATCCTAGTCCCAGACCTAACGCATTTTCTTTAATGTCTTGAAAAGACTTACTTGCGTTTAAATTTAACGAAACTTGCTTAGACATTGGCAAGCTATAAGTTGCAAATGCTACAGTTTGTTTTGGGTTAGCATCGTCCCAATTGACTCTAGTTTTGGCACCAACAAGAGCAAAGCCTGGACCAACAGGTGCACCTGCGGTGGCTCCAAGTAACCCGTATTGGAATGAATTTCCGCCATTAAATCCGTTGTCATAGCCTACACCAACAAATGGTCTTAGACCAGCAACAATTAAACGATTATTGGCTGCGGTTAATTCAAAACTATTCAACATGCCGCCGCCATCAATAGTAGCGGTACGACTCTGTAGTCCTAGCTGTAAACTGCCAAAAGATTTTCCTGCACGGACATATTGTGCTGTGCTGTCTTTTGCACCGTTAAGACCTCGCACTTGATCTACGTCAACTGAGAGATAATTTTGTGCAGAAGCAACGCCTGTAAGTCCTGCAAGTAAAACTGCTAATAAAACTTTTTTCATTTTTGTTATTTCCTTTTAAAAGTTTGTTTAGTGTGTGTGGGTTTAATATATAGTATTTCTACTGATAAATCAAGTAAAAATCCCATAAAAACGATCATTTTGGTGAAATTTCTTATAGACATAATACCGATAAATATCATTAAAGAGTGAAACCTTATGTCTATACCTGTACGTTCATTACGTTTATTGCCTAAATCTAAGACAGAATTAGATAGAATTTCTGGTAACAAGGGCGAAATTTTCTATGATAACACGTCAAAAAGTCTTAGAATCTTTGACGGAACTATACTTGGCGGTACACTTTTAAATGCCAGTGTTAGTGTTAAAGAAACTGCTCCAGATAACCCAACACAAGGTAGTTTATGGTTTAATTCAGCTACAGGTGCATTTTATATCTACTACGAAGACGGCACTAGCAATCAATGGATTGCACCTATTGTACCAGCCGGGTTGATAGGAGGTGGCGGAGGTGGCGGAGGTGGCAGCGGGTCTGTACTAACTGGCGCAGCTGGAAAACTTGCTTATTACCCAACTGCCGGAACTAGCGTTGATGATCTTGCAGAATTAAGCTGGGCTTCTAGCCAATTAAGCATCACAGGAACAGTTACAGTTAGCGGTCAAAAGAATTTTATAAGATTTCATTGGGATACACTAGCTGACCTAAACAACGAGGTAAATCCTACTACCTGGCATGGTATGCTAGCTCATGTACACGATACCGGTAGAGTATATTTCGCACATGCCGGAGCATGGGTTCCTTTAGCTACGCAAGCTGATGTATCTGGAGCTGGCCTTGCATCATTTGGTACTATAGCTGTAGCCGGCCAATCTAATGTAGTGGCCGATCAGTCAAATGATACTTTTACACTAGTTGCAGGATCTAATATAACCATTACAACTAATGCTACTAATGACAGTATCACTATTTCTAGCACAGGAGGTGGCGGAGGTGGGGGTGGTCCCGCATTTGGTACTATTAGCGTTTCAGGGCAAAGTGATATTGTAGCTGAATCTGTAAATGACATTCTAACAGTGGCCGCAGGTAGCGGTATCTCTATAACAACAAATCCCGGCTCAGACACGATAACTTTTTCTAATACAGGTATTTCAAACTCATTTGCTACTATAAGTACACCTAATGGTGCCAATCTTTTAGCAGACAGTGACAACGATACGTTAACTTTTGTTGCAGGAACTGGTATTTCTATAGCAGGTAATGCTTCAACTGACACAATTACAATCAGTAGCGGATTCAATCAAAGTTTAAATTCTACAGATAGTGTGGTTTTTAATACTGTGTCAGCTACTGTTTTACAAAGTATTGGTGCGGGCACACCAACTTACACAAGCGGATCAGATTTTATATTCAATACCGGCGGTGGCGCAGGTGCTTTAATTATTAACGGTGATATAGAAGTTTCAGGATCAGCAACACTAGGAAATGTAGGTTTAGCGAATGGAATAGCTTCTTTAGGATCAGATGGCAAATTATCTGCCAGTCAAATTCCTAGTAGCTTAACTGGTGCTGTGGTTTTTAAAGGTACCTGGAATGCTTCTACAAACACACCAACCTTAGCTGATGGCTCAGGAACAGCGGGTTGGCAATATGCAGTAAGTGTAGGCGGAACTGTAAACCTTGGCTCAGGTAGTATTACTTTTGTAGCTGGTGACAACATAATTTACAATGGAACTATATGGCAGCGTATTCCAGCTAGTACAGTTGCAGCGGCAGGAACACTAACAGGAACTACTTTAGCAAGTAATGTGGTTACAAGTAGTTTGACTAGCGTTGGTGTTTTAACAAACCTGTCTGTAACTAATGCCATTACAGGCAGTATAACAGGAAACGCAGGTTCTGTAACTAATGGTGTATATACTAATGTAGCCTATGTAGATCCGTCTTGGATAACAAGCTTATCTCCAACAAAGGTTGGATTAGGCAATGTAACCAATGAATCTAAGGCAACAATGTTTACAAGCCCAACATTTACTGGGACTGTTACTTTAGGCAGTGTATCTAATGTTTCTATTACAGGCGGAACGAACGGTTACGTGCTTTCGACTAACGGTTCTGGAACTTTAAGTTGGATAAATTTGCCTAGCACTACTACAACAAATAGTTTTGAAACTATTTCTGTAGCAGGTCAATCAAGTGTAATAGCCGAATCTAGCTCAGATACTCTTACACTAATTGCAGGCACAGGTATTACAATCACTACTAATGCAACTAACGATTCTATAACCATAACAAACTCTGCTTCAAGTGGACCTACAACGTTTAATGACTTGTCAGACAGCACTTTAGCCTCACTGACTATAGATAAAATTTACCTTCAAGCAATTACAAGGCTTGAAGTATCAAATAATGGTGCTAGTGCTTACAGATTTGATCAATATGGAACAAGCGACAATCCTACAGTATATGCTTTTAATGGAACAACAATTGCATTCAATTTAAATGTATCTGGACATCCGTTCTTGATACAAACTAATGGAGGTGTTAATTATAACACTGGTTTAGTACATGTAACCACTACTGGTACTGTAAGCGTTGGTTCAGCTGCTCAGGGACAGACAAGTGGAACATTGTATTGGAAGATACCTTATAGTGCCACTGGTAATTACAGATATGTCTGTCAACTTCATGGCATCATGGTAGGTAATATCACAATTAAAGACATGGCGACAATTTAATGAGCACTGAAGATCAAAATCGTTGTGTAGTTACAGTTCATAAAGGTGTTGATATTGATGCCTTAATGGAAGAAATATGTAGTCAAGGATCTACCACAGAATTCGTTCCGGATAGAAAAGTAGAAATGTGGAACGAAAAAAATGACAGTTTATATAATTTTGATGTTGTTTTAACAAGGGCAGAAGCAGACTTGTTGAAACAAGATTCTAGAATTATAGATGTAAGATACGGCAGTAAAGTAGAGAATGGAATCATTTTACGGCATAATCTAATTGACCCTGCAAGAAATCACAGCCGATCAACCGCTCAAAATAATGCACATTATGCTTGGTCTTTTCCAGCGTGTATGAACGCAGCTAATCCCTATACTACTCTCAATTATACGTATGCACACCCATATACTGCTATAGGTCAAGGAGTGGATGTTATTATACAAGATAGCGGTATACAAGTTGGGCACCCTGAATGGTTAGCTCAAGACGGAACTACTGTTAGGTTATCGCAACTTAATTGGCCTCAAGTTTCTGGATTGAGCGGAACCTATACGCAAGGACCTAATCATTATACTGACACTTATGGACATGGCACCCATTGTGCAGGCACAGTAGCAGGTCGTAGATATGGCTGGGCCAAAGCTGCAAATATTTTAGCTATCAAAATCTTTGATACTGATGCGTTCGGTGTAAGTGCAAGTTTTAATATGATGAGATTATTTCATAACTCAAAATTAGGATTTTCACCTACTGTTGTTAATATGAGTTGGGGTTATTTCAATTACTATTCAAACATAACTGGAGGTAATTATAGAGGTACTGCTTGGACAGGCACTACAGCACAAAGTGCCTACGGTATGGTTGAAACACCATATAATCAAGATCAAGGAAGTTACACACATCCAGTTCGTGTTGCAAGTGTTGATGCTGACATAACTGCATGTATAGATGCAGGGATGATATTAGTAGCTGCCGCAGGCAATGACACTCATAAAATAGACGTGCCTACAGGACTAGATTATGATAATTATTTTACCACAAGTGCAGGTTCAACACGATACTATCATAGAGGATCTACGCCTAATGGTCCAAGCGGTGTAATTACTGTTGGTGCTATTCAAGCAAATTTAAATGAATATAAGTCTGCATTTAGTTGTTGTGGTCCCGGCATAACTGTCTATGCACCTGGAGAAGCTGTGCAAAGTGCTATGCCTTTGACGGCAGAGTTAGGTGCTGGTTCAGTAACTCATCCAGATAATAATAGTTTTTACATTAAAAAAATACAAGGTACAAGCATGGCGGCACCACAAGTTGCAGGAGTTTTAGCTTGTCTAGTGGGAAATAGAAAAAAGTATGATTCATATGACTGTATAAAATGGTTAGAACGTTTTACTACAAAGAATAGATTAGCAGATTCCGGCGGAGGTTATACAGATACACAAAGTTTACAAGGTAGTGCAAACAGGTATTTGTTTTGGCCGTTTACCAGCCAGTATCCTTTGACTATAAACCGAAGCTAAATATATAAAAATATACAAATTATGGCTATAAATTTTCCAAGTAACCCTTCAGTTAATCAAAATTTTACAGTTGGATCAAATACATGGATCTGGAGCGGTGTCGCTTGGAACATTAAACCTCCTGGAAGTAATCTTGATGATCTAACCGATGTAAATCTAACTGGTGTACAAGACGGCCAAGTATTATATTATAATGCAACTACTCAAACTTGGGGTCCTTTATCTTTAACTAGTAGCTTTAACGGCGGATCAATTTCTAATCCTTTGCAGATACAAAATACTACAGCAAGCTCAGGTACTGGATCTGGAGCATTAGTAGTTACAGGCGGCGTTGGTATTGCTGGTACGCTTAATGTAGGAGGTGCTGGTAATTTTTCAGGATCTCTAAGCGGAACCAATTTAACTTTAAGCTCAGGCGGAGCCAATATTACAGGCAATAGCAGCATAACCGGGTCTTTAACTGTTACAACTACTGGATCTTTTGGATCTACATTAACAGTTAGATCAGCTAATGAATTAAGATTTAACGATACTGCAAATGATAATCATATATCGTTCAAAGCACCTGCCAATTTAAATCAAAATACAGTATATCAATGGCCAGCTACTGACGGAACAGTAGGATATGTACTATCTACTAACGGGTCAGGAGCGTTAAACTGGATACCTATGACTGGTGGCGGCGGGGGAGGAGGAGGTTCAACCAATCCTCCAGGCGGTGTAAACGGAGATATTCAGTTTAATAGCAACGGAGTATTTGGCGGCTCTAGTAGCTTTACGTATGATGTTCTTAATGACATTGTTGTATTTTTTAGCGCAGATTTTACAGGAACAATAGATGCACAAGATAACGGGAATATAGTAAATCTTAGTTCATTAAATTTTACCGGATCAGTGAACGAAATTAATGCTATTTCAATAGACACGAGTCTAGCAAGTAATAGTAATACAACAGTGCCAACAGAAGCTGCTGTTAAGACTTATGTAGACGACGGGCTTAGTTTTAAAGCTCCTATATCTAATCCTAGTTTTACTGGCACAGTATCGGGTGTTACAAAATCTATGGTTGGTCTTAGTAATGTTACTAATGAATCTAAGACAACTATGTTCACTAACCCAACATTTACAGGAACAGTAACAGCAGCTGATATGACTGTTACAGGACATATAAGTTCAAGTGCAACACCAACTTCTATCAATCATTTAGCTAATAAAAAATATGTAGACACAAAAGCTATTGCTATGGGTATAGCACTAAGCTAAGAGGAATAAGAATGGCAAAGAAACAAATTTTAAATTACAAGTTTTACCCAGGAACAGTCTTGCCTGATGTAAATCAGTTTCCTAACACTGTGGCTCTTTTAGAATTAAACAAAAAGTTCTTAATTGAAGAAGTAATTTCATTCATTCAATATAATATAGTCAACAACATAAGTCCCTATATTTACTATACATACAATGCTGAAAAATGCCGTAGAGATACTAGTTATGTAATTGAAGGATACATAAGCGATTTGAAAAAAGGCGGAAATTGGCAAACAGTTAATAACGCTAGTAAGTATTTTGAAAACGGAATTCCACAGATTGACGGAAATCGAGATCCAGAAGTTGCTGCACATACTTTTTTACGAAATTTAATTTTAAACTTTGTATTAGAAAATGTTTTATCAACATCGTATCAGGAACAGCTCGATTCTACAATAGAAGTAGCACAGGTTACAAACTTATCGTATACAGCTGAGACCGCAGGTAAAACTAAAATCACTACATTAAGCAATATTATTATTAATGTAATTGATCAAGGTTTATCTCAATTACCAACAGCAACAACTAACAGAGGAAAGGTAAAATTTCCAGGTTATTACAAATTAAAAGATATACTGTTAATTACAAACACTTCTCGTAATCAAATTATCTATAATTTTGCCGATCCAAATAATGCAGCAGATGTAACTTATAGCGAATATACAGACCCTGACTTTCCCGGAGCTTTATACGGCAATGAGAAAGTAACTACAGTTGTATTAGATGTAGATACTAGCCGCATGATGGTTACTGATAACCTACAAATTTTTGTAGAAGGTAAAGAACAAACAGTAAGGTTAAATTCTATAGCCACTGACGCTATGGAGCGTCAAAAAGTAGGCATTCCACAAAGTATGCTTGATGCTGACTTTGAATATGGCTTGCAGCCAACTAAATGGCAGGCTATAGCTTTAATGCGTAATTATCCTAGTGTATATGAAATTCCAGGAAGTGACCTTTCTGTGTTGACTGTAGTCACAGATGCGAGTGCTGCAACAGGAGGATCTGGATCTAGTTTAATCACTGTAACAACTTTAAATGAACACGGATTTTCAATTAACAATCCCTTTACAATTAAAGCATTGGCTAATAGTGTAACAGGTTTTAGTAGAGCAGAGGGAACTTTCCTAGTTGCTACTGTGCCTAATTCTTATAGTTTTACTTTTTATGCTAAATCTAAAGTGGGAGTAACTAATGGTGAACAACTAAGCTCAACATATACACAGCTTAGAAAAGCAGGTTTTTATACAGGTGCGGCAGTAGGTAATCCTGCATTTAGTGTTTATTCATCAGGTTCTAATGGCAACGTAACTACACAATTAATTTCTCCAGCAGGTACTGATATAATTGGTTTTACAGGTTCTCCTCCCCCTATCGGTTCTCCAATTAGTGGTACAGGTATAGCTTCAGGAACTCAGGTTACAGCTATTACTGGATCAGGAGGTACTGCTGCAACTACTACGCTTACAGTAAACGGTAACATAGGTGATACAACTATTCAGGTTAATTCTTTAACAGGGATTGGTCCTGGGTTAGTGTTTGATCGCGGAGATGGTCAGGCAGTGGCTGTTACAAATGTTGTAGGTAATACTGTATCATTGAGCAGTGCTCTAACTGCAACAATTTTAGGTACCAATCAAACATACAGTAATCTTTTACAAAACACAACTTCTGGTACTGGTACGAATGCTGTTTTTGACGTAAGTCGATCAGGTAATACCTATACTACAACTGTAGTAAGTCCGGGTAATAGATATAGTGTAAACGATACAATAACAATTTTAGGAACACAATTAGGTGGAGTGGCTCCAACAAATAATGCTGCAATTACAGTGACCGGTGCAAGTGCCAAAGATACTGCGGCAACCTTAGACAATACATCACTTACTGGAGGTAACGGGTACCAAAATAGCATTGGTCTACCTACTACAGGAGGGACAGGATCAGGATTGACTGTTGATGTAACTTTATCAGGCGGTGTAGTGACAGCGGTTAGCATAGCCTCTCCAGGAAGTAATTACACTGCTGGTAATACAATCACTATTGGTGGTATAGTTACAGGTAGAATTACACAAGCAGGTAGTTTACAAACATTTGGCTCGGGATATATAAGCCAATCAAATGTGGCATGCACAGGGGGATCAGGTAGTGGTGCTACTGTTGATGTTACAGCCAATGATAGTACCGGTTCAGTATTAGCTGTTGGCATTACCAATGGCGGAACAGGATATACTAGTGGATTTGGTCCTACTACAACATTGACTGGTACTGGCACTGGATTAACTTTAGCTTATACAGCATCTTCTGGAGTAATTACTGGGGTATTCATTTCGTCAGCGGGAAGCGGATATCAAGACGGAAATACTGTAAGAATTAACGGAGGAGGCAACGATTCCGTTATTACTATTACCAGTGCTTCCAACGGCCAAGTAACTGCTATTACGTTAAACAATGGCGGACAACTGTACACTGCTGGTAATACTTTAACTATTGCTGCTAGCGGCAGTTATCCTGGATTATCTGGAACAAATATATCTGGTGGAGGAGTTGGTGCAACATTTACTGTTAACTTTTCAAGCGGTGCTTATTTTGTCGCAGTGACTGCATCTGGATCAGGATACCTTGTTGGAAATCAAATAAGAATATTAGGCACTCAAGTAGGTGGAACAAGTCCTGCAAACGATGTAACACTTACTGTACAAGCAGTAGCTGGTACAGGAATTAGTTCGGTAACAGCAGCAGGCACACCTAAATCTGGTACAGCAACATTTACAGTGTCAGCTGTTGCTACTCCAGCTACTATACAAATTGCATCAGTAAGCCCTGGTGGTTTAATTCAATCTGTGTCTACTACTGGTACGCCTATAACTGCAACTAGTAGAAATTTTATCAGCGCCTTTACAATTAATACACCAACAACAGCAGAAATTGCCAGCGGAAACACTGGTATCACTTACAGTGCGATTGCTGTAATTGAAATTGTTTTTTCAACAGCACACGGTTTTGTCCCAGGAAATAGTATAACCGTGCAAATTACAAGTTCCGGCAGTAATGCTCAATTTGCCGCCGGTGCATACTTTGTTGAACAAGTTCCATCATCAACTACATTGAGATATACAGCTAGAGCAGCTGGAGTTATTGCAAACACATTAACTGGTATAGTTTATGGAAGACCAGATAGTTATTTCTTACACAGACCTTTTGACGGCGGTGTTCAGTTAGGCACAGGCGGTCCGGCTCATGGAGCAACTGCAATACGTATGAGTAAAAAATATATACGTTATCAGTCTGGTAAAGGTGTGATGTATAACACAGGTGCTTTATTTGCGCCAAGTTATGACATTAGAAATATTACTGCAAATGGCACAGCGATAGGAAGTGTGATTACAATAAATTTAGACGATACTGATCATGGTTGTCAAGTAGGAGCACAAGTAACAGTAAGCGGAGTATTAACATCGGGGTATAATGGAGTTTACGAAGTAACAGATATTGTAGATGAACGTACATTTAGAACAAGTGCTATTGCAGTGTTAGGTAGCACTACGCCCGATTTAGATAGTCCTTGTCAAATGACTATTAGGAAATGGCAGGGCTCTACAGTGAGAGCAGGTATTTTTGATGATCAAAATGGTATGTTTTATGAATATGATGGTCAGAAGTTATATGCAGTTAGAAGGTCAAGCACTTTCCAAATCGCTGGAGTTATAGCAATCAATGCAAACAGTAATTTTTGTACAGGCACTAATACTAGATTTACTCAACAGCTTGCCAGCGGAGATAAGATAGTTGTTAGAGGTATGACTCATACAGTAACTGAAGTTATAAATGATACACAAATGACTGTGGCTCCTGATTATAGAGGTGTGAACAATGCTTCTGGGGTAAAAATTTGTAAAACTATTGATTTAAAAGTTGCACAAGAAGATTGGAATTTAGATCCTTGTAACGGTACTGGTCCAAGTGGATACAACATCGATATTGGCAAAATGCAAATGATCGGTATTCAACACACTTGGTATGGAGCAGGATTCATAGATTTTATGTTAAGAGGCCCAGAAGGCAATTATATTTTTGCTCATCGTTTTAGAAATAGCAACACTAATACAGAAGCATATATGCGTACTGGTAACCAACCAGTGAGATATGAGGTTATCAACGAAGGTGCTAGAACAAAATTACCTAGTAACATTGATGCAGTGGTAACCGCTATACCATTAAATGAGGCAAGATATTTTCCTTCATCCGGTGTAGTTTTGATAGACAGTGAGTTAGTGCGATATACTGGTAATGACGGTAATAATTTAACAGGTTGTACTAGAGGTGCAACAATGACACAGTTTGTTGCTGGAGCACAAAGAACTTTTAGTGGTGGACCAGCAGTTAGTCATACAAGAAATACTGGTGTCGTATTAGTTTCAAATACAATTACTCCTATTATTAGTCACTGGGGTAGTGCGTTCCTTATGGACGGACAATTTGACAGCGATAGAGGATATATCTTTAATTATGCTGCTACCGGTTTCAGTGCAAGCACAAGTAAAACAACTGCTTTCTTAATTCGATTAGCTCCTAGTGTGTCAAATGCTCAAACAGGTGATCTAGGTGAAAGAGAATTATTAAACAGAGCCCAATTGTTGCTAAGTTCTATTTCAGTTACTTCGGATACAGGAACAGGAGGTATCGTTGTTGAGGGAGTATTAAATCCTAGCAACTACCCTGAAGACCCTACTAAGATAACCTGGACAACATTAAACAGTCAGGCTGCTGGAGGACAACCAAGTTTTGCACAAATTTCTTCTGGTGGTTCTGTAACTTGGGGTGCTGGTACTACCACAACTACTGCTATTATACAAGGTGCATTTACAACTACATTAACTGCTACTAGTTTTGCTCCGCAAACAACTTCACTAACTGCTATTAGTTTTAGTGCAGTAACTTATAATGTTACTGCTCCGTCCTTTAGTAATATCACAAATAGTACATATGCTAGAGCACTAAGTACTAGTCGAACAGATTTTCTTATAGCTCAATCAGCTGTAAATGCTTTAGCTACTCCAATAAGAGTAGGTGATTCTGTTTCCAATGCCAGTTTTTTGACTCCTGCAAGGACTATAACTGCCATTACCAATAATTTTGTTACAATTAGTAGTGTATCTTATTGCAGGATTCAGATGAATGCGGCAGCAAGCGGGAGTAGTAATATTGGTCCTGGACAAGACCAAACTATAACTGTAACTAGCAGTATTGCGGCTACATACAGTTCTGCATTAAGTAATGCTCGTACAGACTTTTTAATAACACAAACACAGGCTAATTCAACTACCGCTGCCGTGACAGATGTTTTGAGTTTAGCAACATTTTTAACTGCTGGTCAAACTATAAGTAGTATTACAGCTAATTATGCAACTGTTGCTAATGTTGCATATGCTAGAGTTATTATGAGCTCTGCTGCAAATGCATCTAGCACAAGCGGATCAGGTAATAATCAAACTGTTACAGTAACTTCGGCAGCGACTGCTAGATATGCTAGTGCGTTAAGCTCATCAAGAAACGACTTTTTAATTACCAATACACAAGCAAGTACAGCAGGCGTAGCTGTAGGCGATCCATTAAGTATCGCAACTTTTATAACTGCTGGTCAGACTATTACTAGTATAACTTCAAGCTATATAACTATAAATTCAATTACTTACACTAGAATTACAATGAGTGCTAATGCAAACGCAAGTAGTCCAGCAGGCTCTGGTAATAACCAAACAGTAACAGTAACAGCAGCAGGTAGTTCTGCTAGTTATAACAACACAAACTTTTTGTTCTTTACTAGCGCCTCATGGATAGCAAGTGGTGCTATAATTGGTACAAAGATTGCCCCAAGCTATACACAGTTTCCAGCTGGTACAACTGTTACAGCTATTTCAACTAGAACATTTGGAGCTGTAACAGTATATCGTGTTACCTTTACACAAGCGGCTACAGCATCGATAGCAGCAGCAGCCACAGTAACATTTGAGTTTGGTGCTAATTATGCATTGCCAGGTGAACAGGTATTTTCGTTCATTAGCAACCCTGGAGAAACATCAACACTAAGTTTGGAAGAGCTTAAAGAATTAACCAGCACCGCAATAGGCGGTAGAGGTACGTTCCCTAATGGTCCAGATGTTCTTGCTATCAATATCTATAAAGTTAGCGGAACAGCGGTTCCAGCCAACGTTATTTTACGATGGGGTGAAGCACAGGCCTAAAAGAAAAGGGCTCCTAAGAGCCCTTTACTATTTTCTGTTACGAGGTATAGTTACCCTAAGCAGTGTTTAGGCTGCTAATGCGTAAACGTTGTCGTTTGCGTCTATTTTGTTTTGCTTGATTTAGGGTCATCGCCTACCCTGCTGTCCACTCTGTTACTCTTTGCCCTGTCGAAACCATGACTGGCCCATCAAAAAACTTCTTAGCCGACCTTTCGGTATTCTACGGAAAGAAGCCTTTTGGTGGACCAGGCGGGAGTCGAACCCGCGTCCAGAACACTTTTCTCTTTGCTTCATACAGCAATAACTACATTTTACAATAAAACAATAGCAAATACAACCAAACAGATAACCATTCCCCAAACAAATCTACTCATTTGGTTATCATCTGGATCGTGCATTATTCGCCATCCTCGTGTTTGTCGTGCCAATCCATAAGCCAATATATAGCAGCAGCACCAATTAAAAATAGTATAAACCAAAATAGATATGTCATACTTTTATTTATAAATATGTGTGTAGGAGCGAAAACTATGGGTGATTTTTTTAAACTAGTAGCAGATGTGGGATTTCCAATTGCCGCAGCATTAGCGGCAGGATACTTTGTGTTTTTAACATTAAAATTTATTCTAGATGGTGTTACTAGTTCGGTAAACGGTATGGCTGGTATTATTAAAGGCCTAGATGCTCGTGTAGATACTATGACCAATGACCTACAACGTGTAGACGTAAAGATCAGTCATGCACTAGGACTGCAACCAGACTATTATCGTATCAGTAGAGCTGAGCAAACAGACCAGCGGAGAGATTAATGGACAATATAGCAGACTTAATTAACAAGTACGGCTTTCCAATTGTGTCGGCTGCCGGTATGGGCTATTTCATTTATTTTGTATGGAAATGGGTAACTACTGTTATTAAACCTGTGATTGGCAGTGCCAATGGAACTCTTATTGCACTAATTGATCGTATTCGTATGTTAGATAACGATTTGATCAGACTAAATCAAAAGGTTGAAGTTGTGCTACAACTACGAGGCAAAACCATTGATAAAGAGCGCATTATTGCTGAGCAGGAAATTAACATAGATCCGTTTAAGAAAAAACGTGATGAAGATGCAGCTAAAAAAGCTGCCGAAGACGCTGCCAAGCCAATTGGCGGTGCAAAAGGACGTAAGGCAACTCCTCAAGAAATAAAAGACGCTGCCGGCGACGATTAAATACTTGATGTTATTATTAATTTACTCCCTAATTGTGACACATATCACAATTGTATCTGTTACTTTATTTTTACATAGAGGTCAGGCACACAAATCTATAAATTTTCATCCTATTCTAGAACACTTTATGCGTTTCTGGTTATGGTTGACTACTGGTATGGTTACTAAACAATGGGTAGCAATACATAGAAAGCATCATAGGTATAGCGATGCAGAGGGTGATCCGCACAGTCCTGTGATATTTGGAATTAAAAATATATTTTTTAGAGGTGTTTATTATTACTACCTTGCAGCTAAAGATGCCAGCATGATATTACAATACGGAAAAGGTACTCCTAACGATTGGGTTGAACGTAAAATTTATACGCCTTATAGACACTTAGGTATTTTATTACTTCTAATAGTTAATCTTATTTTGTTCCAAGGTTGGGGCTTATTAATCTGGGCTATTCAGATGTTATGGATACCTTTCTGGGCTGCTGGTGTGATTAATGGTGTTGGACATTTCTATGGTTATAAAAATGGAGAAACAAGGGACAGTAGCAAAAACATTTCACCTTGGGGCATACTTATAGGGGGTGAAGAATTACATAATAACCATCATCTTGACCCAGCGAACCCTAAACTTAGTCGTAGATGGTTTGAGTTTGACATAGGATGGATGTGGCTTCGTGTGTTTATTATGTTAGGTTTGGCTAAATTAAGACAATTATAATTGTTTTAATATTTGTAATTACCTGCATCATTTTTAAATTTGATTTCGTCTAACAAACTTTCTCCCTCAATTTTCCAGTTAGTAAAATCAACTTTAGAAATTTGATTTGTTAATGCCTGTAATCGTAACTGTGCGCTAGGTTCAAACAATCCCCTTAACACCCATAGCCATAAGAATTGTTTATGCTTGTCTTTAAGCTGTTCGTAACCGTTAACTAATTTTAACATAGCTGCAATGTTTTTTCTACGAGCCATATCTGTAAGTTGTTCTAGTGCATCTCCTATTTCATTTTGACTACTATGAGGATCGGTCATAATTAACGAACTGTATTCCATTTGTGCTTCTGTATTGGTTCGGGCAGCTTGCTTTAAAAATTGTAAACTTAGACTACGATGTTCTCCTAGAGAACCTTGTAATAGCCTGTGTATAATCATAGCACGATCACTGTCAATGGCTTTACAATACTCACTTAAAATTGCAACCACTACTTGATGTAAGTTTTCTGGAATTAATTTTTTCTCGCTCATGTCAAGTAGTTCATTAAGACTTGGTCCGCACTTACGAGTCACACGCCACATTAATACACGAGCAGCAGGACCAAACTGGCGATCGCGTTTTAGATTTTGTGCATCTTGTAGTGTTTTACCCTGTGCAGGTTTATCGTTAATAACACTTTTTATTAACTGCTCACGACTATACTTGATATTTTCTTTAGGTTTAGCATTGGGGTTAAGTTCTGAGCCGTGTATCTTTACTGCCCATATTGGCACAGGTTTAGCAATATTTTTAAACTCTTGTGTGCCTCGTGATTCAAATTCTAAATCACACTTACCAGCAACTGCTTGATATACAATATCACTCATGCAAACACCACCATAATCGGTGGTGCTTTCAATTCTTGCTGCTATGTTTACCGTATCGCCCATTAGGTTAGTGCCGTAGACGTATACTTCTCCTAAATGCAGTCCTATCCGCCATCGCATACCGTTAGCTAAATCTCTAATAGCATTTTGTATTGCTGTTGAGCAAATAACTGCATCTTTAGGACTGACAAATTCAGCAAGAACGGCATCGCCTGCTGTATTAAAAATTCTACCGTTATATTTGTCTAGTAGGGGATCTATGATTTGACGACATGCGTCTAATTTTTGTAATGTGCCGACTTCATCAGCGCCCATCATTTTGCTGTAACCGATCACATCACTGCATAATACTGTAGTGAGTTTCTTTTCCATTCGTTATTTATTAATAGATTTATTGACATAGGGGAGAAAGACGTCATCAAACCATTGTATAGTTTCATCCCATGTATATCGTTTGATCCACCGGACACTTACACTTAATCTTATTTCTTTATCAAAATTAAATGCATTATGAGGAATATCAGTTCTTACTAGGGCTACTTTCCCGTAATTCCATTCTTCTAGTACTTTTCCGTAATCTTTTGGCGCCCATGCTTGATATAAGTTTCCTGCTGCTTCTCGTATATCACTATGGCCAAATGGTTCAAACCATCTCAGTGTTCCTTGTCCTTCTAAAATTAAATTTAAGGCAGGCCAAAACGGTAATCTAGAATTCTTGTCGATATCAATATGAATATTGCCTTTTTGTATCCAAGGCGGTTGTTCAAATAATAAACCAGCAAGAGGACCTAATTCAGATAATAAGCTATAAATGTCATCTTTTAAAAGAAACTTAGGATCAGTCATTGTAGCACTACAGACTTTTGAATCTTTTCCTAACGGCATTCTATAAAGATGATCTGTTGATTTGACAAGTTGTTCTACAGAAATATCTAATTTTTTATGATATAGCATAATTTTTATTTACAAAGATTAACTGGCCTTATTCCATTTAATGTAACGCCCAGACTCATCCAGTCATCTAAATTACCCATAACAAAGTTAGGCCAATACCAGCTAATGAGAAATAATCTTACTGATTCGTCAAACCACCAATTATAAAATTCATTATTTACTGGTAGCACGGAATACGCCATCCCAATTGGCAGGTAAGTTAGAATTACGCATTTCTTCTATACGTTCAATCCATAGTTCATAGTAATGATCCATTTGTTTATTGAAACATCCTATTAATTGTTTGCACTCTGCGTTGGCCAGATCCCATTTTTGTTGTCGATAGTTTTCTAACATACCTTCGTGCATGGCCTTGTCCAAATCCCATCTAACTCGTTCTTCACCATCTGCTGGATTGTAAAATACTGTAAAGATGTTAACACCTTCTTTCTTGCCTTTTACAGCTATGCAGTCTAAAGGCATAGTGTAAAACATACCGCCTAGTCTATCAGCAGTGACGGGACCCAAAACAATTTTGACACCATAGTTCTTAGATTGTCCTTCAAGTCTGGATGCAAGATTGACAGCATCCCCAAGACAAGTATAATCAAAACGTTGCTCACTGCCCATATTACCAACAACGACAACGCCAGTGTTGATACCAAGACCCATGCCAAAAGGCGGAATACCTTCTTTAGTAATTTCTTCATTAAACTTCTCTAATTCAGTTAACATTTCTAATGCAGCTTTTACTGACTCTTTACAATGTAGTGTTTCGTCTATAGGTGCATTCCAAAATGCCATTTGTGCGTCACCAATATATTTGTCTAAGGTACCGTTGTTTTCTAGAATCTTACGTGTCATAGCAGTCATGTAGCGATTCATAATGCTAGTTAGACCCTGTACGTCCTTGCCATAGTGTTCTGATATTGACGTAAAACCACGAACATCTGTAAACATGATACTAAGTTCTTTTTCTTCTCCACCTAATCTTAGTAGACTAGGATCTTTGATTAGCTTGGCAACAAGATCGGGACTAAGGTAGCTTTGGAATTGTTTTCTGATCTGTTGCTTTTGTAAGAACTCTGAGACGAACTTGACCATGTAGGCATGCAAAGCGACCAATCCAACGCCAACTGCAAAGGCAGTTGAGTCGTATAGTACCAAAAAGTTACTGTAAGCATACATGCTGCCGCCAATAACCCCACCAATAACCACAACGGTCGCAGCAATTCCCACATAGGTCCACCTCATTAAAAATATCAATAAAATACCAGCAGCTAATATACCTAAAACTTCATATAGGTCTGCACTCACAGGACGCTGTATATTAGTCTGTGTCATCATTGTGCCTATGACAGCACCTTGTAAGTAGTGAGGCCAAACTTCACCAGCAGCAGTAGCCACAGGATTAGCTAAACCAGCAGCACTTAGACCAACAATAACAATGCCGCCATTAAAACTTTTAGGTAATTCAGCTAGACTGTGTTCTGTAGGTTTACCTGCCCAATCAATCCATATACGACTAAGATTGTCTGTATTGATTCGTCCTATCTTTGGCACACGAACAGCCTCAACACCTAGGTCACCAATCTTAACCTGTATACGATCTTGTGTTGCTACACGTATAGTTTCTAGACTAAGTGCAGGATGCAAAATTATTTGTTGTTGATCTAAAGGCAGTAAATGATTGTCTGGAGTAGCAATCACTAACGGCATACGACGAACAACACCGTCTATTTCTGGAAATGTATTAACTATGCCTACACCTGCTGCTAATTCGCCAATTGAATTAACCGAATTTATTAAACCTGGATACTCTACTGTTTTACCTAAAGGATCTTGTCCTACTATCTGAACAGGACTGCCGTGACTTTCATTTTTGGACTTCGTGCTACCTAAAGCAGGCAGGACCACAGGAAATTCTTGCATGATTCTTGCTAGGGCTTGATCCTGACCAAATCTATCCCGTTCAGGCATTAGTACATTGAATACTACTAGACCTGCTTCTCGCTTGTATAGGTCTTTGATAATTTCGGCATATTGTCCGCGAGGGAAGGGCCATTGTCCATATTTGTCCAAAGCAGCTTCATCAACGTTCACTGTGTGAATAGGAACTTCTTTAGCGGGCTGGCCAACGATTAATTGATCAAAGTAACGCAATCTAACTGATTCTACAAAACTAGGATCCCAAAAACGAACTGATAATACAACTATTAAAGTCAGTAATGCTGTCCAAGTGTTTAATAGAATCTTCTTTATCATGCTGTTTTTCCTGTTTTAATATTTATTGTTTTTTTTGCACTAAATATTTATGAAGCAAAAATAAAATGGAAATATTATCAATTCAATTCTTATGGGCCCTATTGGCCATTATTCTAATAGATGTTGTACTAGGCGGTGAAAATGCTCTAGTCATAGCAATGGCCGCTAAACAACTACCTGAACATTTAAGACGCAGAGCTATGATTTGGGGGACGTTTGGCGCTGTTGCTGTTCGGTTTGCCTGCGTTGCTGCACTGACCTATCTACTTATGATTCCAGGTCTTAGACTAATAGGCGGACTGGCATTGATATGGATAGCTTGGAAACTAACAGCTGGTAGCGATGAACACAAAGAAGTTGCTGCTGCTACCACGTTCTGGGGTGCTATGGGTACTATTGTTATGGCTGATGCTGTAATGGGTTTAGACAATGCTTTAGCCATTGCTGGCGCTGCTGGGGGCAATTGGTTCTTAATTATATTTGGTCTTTTATTCAGCGTACCTATTATATTATTTGGTAGCACACTGGTAGCTAAACTATTAGATAGATATCCTAGTACAATATATCTAGGAGCATTTGTGCTGTATTACGTTGCAATAAAAATGATTATTGCTGAGCCATTTATGGTGGACTATCTAGCACCATTAGATGCATGGGTTAAAAAATCATTACCGTTGTTAGCTGCTATTGTTATGACAGCTAAACAATATCACGTATTTGAAATACGTCGTTGTTAACTTTTAGTGCCCATAGGCACAGGTTTATGATTTTCACCTGTGCCTAATATACAGGCAATCTTATCATTGAATTGTATAAAAGTCCAAGCACCTGTTTGTTCGTTGACAAATAGACTGAATCTACTTAGATCATCAGTGCCAAGCCAAAAAGGACTTTCTTTTATGTCTTTACTTGTCAATGCTGCTAAGACGCGGGGTGTTTGATCACAGATAACAGGTTTTTCTACGGTTACGGGCTGTGCTGTAGCTAGAGCGGGTAAAAGTAAAACACCTAAAAATAGTTTATACATGGTGTTCTCCTACATAGTATTTACACTTTCCAGCGAGAAGGCGGACGTCTTTGCGCTAACATCTGTTTGGCTTTGGCTTCTTCCTCTTTTCTTTTGGTATAGGCTGCTGCACGTTCTTCAAGAGTCATAGGTGTAATACCAAACTCTGCTTGTAGTCTGCGAGTTTCAGCCTGTACTTCATCAAACTTCTTTTGAAGCTCTGGAGTTAAGGCCCACCACCTTGAGTCACTGTTACTGAGCATCCTGATAAATTAGCACATTGTTGTGTGATACTGTACACTTGATTTGTGCTACCCTGTTGTACGAGATTGAGTGTGCTGGCGCCGCCCACGTTGGCCACATTGATTGTGGCTTTGTGACTGCCGGAATCTTTTTGTGTTACATTTACATTGTGCCCATTGCCTGTTAGTGTAATGTCTAAAAAATGACTGCCTGTTCCACTTTGTAATAATGTTTCATTAATGTTATTGCCGCTTACGTTAACAAACATAAGTTTCTCACCATTGTTACTCTGTTTGACAGTATGTGTGCCACCACCGCCAGTCATAGTGTAGTTGAGAAAATGTCCACTGTTGGCACCACCGTCGTTGCCTTGACGCAAGGTATAAGTTGCGCTGTTACCTGTAACTGATAAGCGTATTATGTGTCCGCCGCTTTCTGCCCCATCTACTGCACCTGTTGTAGTATTCCTTGCCTGGCTGATGTTCACTACATTGCCATTGCCCTGTATACCCATCTCGATTAAATTTCTACCAGACAAAGTATCACCTTGTTTGATATCAACAGTATTGCCAAACCCGTTTACAATGGCATCTGTGCCTGCGCCACTTAGACCCTGTATGGTATTGTAGCTACCCACCTGTTCTATTGTTATATTAGGACTGGCGCCGTCAGCGCTGATTCTAATATTATTGCCAAGAGATACAGCATTTCTTCTTGCTCGAGCAGCATTTAATAGTGCCTGTTGAGCAGCAGTTATATTGCTTGAATAACAATCACTACAAACGCTACCTGCCTGTCCAGGATTAGCAGGAGTTCCGCCGCTGCCTGTATCAGTGCTGGTTACTCCATCGTTTAAATCATAGTAGTAAGTTACTTCAGCAATCTGCATTGAATCGCAGTTCAGTCCACATCCATCTCCTGATTTTGTTGTTGGAAACAATATAAAGTAATAAACATAGGCTGTAGTGTTGTTAACTGAAATCTGTGGACTGGTCCAAAATCTTGTTTCGCTTAGGCTAAGACTATCCTGTTTGATTAGCGTCCAATTGACTCCATCGTTAGAACCGTATAATTTATAACTGGTAGGATCACGACCACTAAAATCGTTGGCAGTAGTAATGGTAAATTTTTGAACCACACGTCCTTGACTTAATTTTACTGTAACACCTGCGTTCTTTTTATCAAAGTTTAGATATTTTGTGTTAACGTTTCCATCAAAAGCATTGGCAGCGCCTTCACCCCCAGGACTATTATAACTGGTAGGATAGATATTACTAATAACAACTGGGTTACTATTAGTTCTAATTACTTGCCAATTAGGTGTAGGAGTATTACTACTGTTTGGAGTTGATGTAGCAGTCTGTCCTTGACTTAGCGGCACAGTAGAATATGAAGCATTGGCATATGCGTCTGCTTGTTGCGTAGTAGGATTAAGTGTGCCGGTCCATGATACACCGGCAGTTGAGTTCATACCACTCGAACCACTGAATAACTGTCCTGTGTTATTGTCATTACCAACAAAGAAAAAATAGTCTGGTCCCATGTTAACAATCTTGCCACTACCTATGGTTGCTTTCTGTATACCATTGCTGCCAAATTGTAATGCCATCCAGGGAAAGTTAGCATCATTATGCGGAACAAACTGAATATAATCTCCTGCTGCCCATTGAACTTGTCCAGATGTCCACGGTATCTTATAAGCAGTGCCTGGCTGCTTACTATAGATTTGACAGGTAGTAGTATTAAGACAGGCATTGACATTCCACTGACTGTCTGCAATTTGATATTGACCAAATTTAATATCAGTTAAGCCTGCGTAACTACATCTGCTGACTAACAGCATAAACATAGCTACAAATAACCATGACCAATATTTTAATCTTGCTCTGTGCCACATATCGTTACCTCGATGTTTGAACTATGGTTATTGAACCAATAGCACGACCACTACTAAAGTTGTGACTAACAGTTTGCATATCTTGAGTAATTGACACTTGTATTTGTGTACCCATTACCTGTGTTACGTTAGCATAATTACGTCCATTAGGACTGACACTCTCATACATCCAACCAACTTGTTTAGTCTGCGCTTTATCTGCATACAAAGCAAATAAGTTTGGATTTTCTGTTTCGCTGGTAGAAGCTGTTTGACTAGCAATAGTTACTTCTGTATCTTTATCGCTTAAAGATAAAGTTGTTTTCTTTTCTCTGTCGCTTTCACTTTTACGATCTTCTGATTGACGCGATGCGACTTGTTGTTTTTCACCATCTTTGGCATCGTCCTTGTCTTCTTTGTCTTCTTTGTCTTCTTTAGAATCTCTACGATTTTCTCTAGTAACTCCTGTTGCTGCGGCAGCAGCACGAGCAGCGGCCACTACAGGAGCACCAGCCATAGTTCTTGGAGGTGCTATTTGTAGGTTATTGCCAATTGGTGTGTTAAATAAATTAACAGTAATAGGAGGTGTAGGAGGTTGTCCTGCTGTTTCTACTAGTGTAGCTTGGTAGGGTCTATCCATTGATACTAAATTAGGACCACTTTCAACATCAATCTTGCCACTTGAACAACTAACACCTTTAACTGCACTAGTTTCCCAATCACAACTTGGCATGAGAATAACCATGCTACCGCCTGTTTCGTTTACTGACATAACAAAGTCAGTGCCACGAACGGCAATAGCCGCGGTTGGTGTCTTAATCTTAACCTGCTTAGGATCTTTGGCCAATGCTCCAGATACATAACGTACTGTGCCGCCTGTAGCTTTCATACCTAAATTACCTTTACCACTTTTAGGATCATAGACAAAATCATCTATGACAAGACTACTATGTTCTGTCACAGTAACCTGTGTGTCATCTTTAAAAGTAATTTTAAGTTTGCCGTTTTTAGTTTCTATTTTATCGTTCTGTTCTACGGCAGTACCTTTCTGTGCTGCAATAGAATCTTTACCACGCTTGATAGTAGCACTACCAGTAAATTCTGTAATGCTACCTATCTGGGCGTGTGCTGCGGACACAAAAAATAAAACAGCAGCTAGTAGAGCACGCACAGCTCACTCCTTATGGTGTTGTACGTTGAATGATATTCCAATTACCTGTACTGGCCACACTCTTAATGTGTATTACATTATCTTGTGTACCAGCTTGACTGATAGTAAACTTATTACTGTTACCACTTAAGTCAACCCAGACACTGCTTCCATTTGTACTATTACCAGTCTGGCTGATGTTAAACACATTAAAGTCGCCAGCTACTTTAATCACTTGGCTGTGGTTGTTGCCTATAGCATCAACATACATTTCATTGCTGTTACCAGTTACTTCAACTTGGCTGTTTAGACTTTCTCCTGTGCCTTTGAATTGCATGACGTTGCTGTTACCGGTCCACTTCCAGCTAATAGTAGCATCTTTACAAGTTGTTAGAGCTGTGCCGCCTACAGTAGCACCCCCTCCGCATTGTGCATCAACAAAGTTACTGTCGCCAATTTGTTGAATATTAATACTTACACCATCACCTGAGGTACTTGGGTTTTCAGCACGTAGATTAATTGTATTATTATTACCTGTTTGTACAATAGTTAAATCTTGATCAGCACCACGTAGATATACTGGAGTGTCTACTGTAAAACTTCTTGTGCCAGCACCAACTAACCGCTGGGGAATATTTGTAATAGACTTGGTGTAACTAGCGTGTGATCCTACAGTATTACCAACACCAGTTTGTGTAATACTGACATCTGGATTCTCGCCGCTTTGATCAACAAATACACGATTTGTTGTATTTGATCCTAATGCACTTACAGCATTGGCACTAACAGTCAATACCGGATTTACTGGTGCATTTGGACTTGGAGCAGTAACAGCAACACTTTGGGCAAGCACTGGGAAGGCTGCAAAAAGCATTAAAGATAAAATTGTTTTTTTCATACTCAGTAAGAACAGATTACATTTTTCTGTTCATTCTCCTTGTTTATTTTGTTGACTGGACGGGATTTCCGCTGCCGTCAACGGCATTTGTTTTGCCTGTGTTTCCTCCATCAGCTTTTGGCTGATTGGCCCCGGACTTCTGTGGGGTGTTAGTTTTTGGGGTTCCTTCACGTGGGGTTTCCTTCTGAACCAACTCATTTGGCTTCTCCTTGTATTTCCATAGCCCTTGACGTTCGCCTTTGCTAATCAATTCAATGACCGCAGTTTCTACAGCACTACGTAGTGCATAGTTGCCTGGCTCATTGAAAGTTTGACTTGAGTCAAATTCGAACGCTCTAGTTGCTTGATTAAAGAAACGTAACGCTGTAATACCATCGCTGGTGCTCAAGAGATTCTTTTCTACTGTAACAGTAGTTAAGATTTCTCCTGTAGTTACACTGACTAGTCTTAAGCTTATTACGACTAAATCTTGTGTGTATTGTGTGTAAGGACCAATTCCTAAATATCTTGCGCCCGTACCGCCTGTCAATGTGTTGCTATTGTAATCTACGATAGCACCTTCTAAAATGACACCTGCAAGAGTCATTGGGGGTAGCATCTTAGCCTTATCGCCGTCATAAATTTCTCGTGTTTGTCGAATCATTTGACGTTCTTTTAATAAATTGTCTAAACCAACACGCTCAACTACTGTAAACCACTGACGATTGCCAACTTCTTGTAAACTTTTAATTAAGTAAGCTTCAGCACCTTGAGTCACTGCTGTTGAAAATAAGCTTAATGTATTACTTGGCTTACGTTGACCTGTTTGATCTTTAAAACTATAAACGGCTACAACAACAGGAGCACCAGCAGGCGCTGGAACTTTCTCAAAACTCTTATTAATTGTTCCGCTTACTTTGGCTTCTTCAGATATATCAATGTCACCTAATGGACGAATAGTAGAACATCCTACTAGAGCCATCATTGCTAAACTAATTATAGATAACTTTAACATGATGTCTCCTTAGAATCCAAAACTTGCAATAGGCACTGTAACCGTAGTAACTGTACCATTCTTATCAACTACAGTTAAAACAACTTTGTCATTTTCCTTACGCCATGTAATTGTATTTCCGTCTAAGGCAAATGTGCCTGTTGAAGGATTAACGCATCCTGGTATGGCTGAACCATCTGGTGCAGCACAACGATTTTGAAATAGATTGTTACTTAACTGTGTGGCAATTTGTGCATACACCTGACTTTGAAATAAACTTATAAATCTATTCAACGGTGTATTCATTTGAGCAGCTTCGGTTCTAGCTATTTCTGCTTTTCGATCTGCTTCAATTTGATCTCTTCGACTCTTTTCAATGGAATCGATAGTAAGTGCATGACTTGACCAACCTTGTCCACTAAAGGCCGGATTCTTAAATTGTTGTACAAGTTCAGCGTGTACATTATTATATAACATTGCAGTAACAACTGCAATAACATGATGTATTCTCATGGTCGCTCCTAGAATATCACTTTTTAATATTTAGTGACTTGGAGCAGAGATATTATAGTAGCAGATATGCGGCTATGGCAATATATGTTAGTTGATGAGCTATCTGATCCATACCAAATTGATTCCAAAACAAAGGTTTAGTCATATCTTTAATACCATATTTTACTTTGGTAAAATCAATCATATAGTGAATTATGCCTTCAATTAAAGCTATTAGGACAATAGTAAAAGCTGGGATGGGATGAATAAGGTTAAAAACAACTAAAATTAATAAAGTTGTCCATACATGATCAAGGCTATGGCTAACACCGCAAGGATGTAACCATACGCCCTTCTTTACAGTTTGCATGTATGTCTGAATGACAAAATCAGCGTAATAGTGTTTTAACTGAAAAAGGAATAAAAGTGCTAATATTTCCATGTAAGCTATTTATATAGCTTTAATGGATTAAATTATACTTTTACTGGTACTTCGTCTTCAATATCAGAAATTGGCGCTGGTGCAACTGGTTTTACTGTTGGGCCAGTTTTGGCTTTAGTTGGAAGTTTGCCGGGTTCGGCATCTTTTGGCCCTAAATTAATAGGTTTTTGCGGTTGGGGTTGAGGTTCTGTAGTATTAGCAGTAGGCGCTGGCTGCTGTTGGGCTTTATCTTTTCTTAAGGCGTCTCTAACTAGATCTAGTAGATAATCAAGTTCAAAAGTATTAGTCATGCGTCCAGATTTTAAAATAGCTAATCTAACGTGCATGATAGGTTTGCCACTTATTTTGTCAATGATATAAACATAAGGTGTAGCTTTTGATTCAACATCTACAGTCACACCTAAGTCAATGTGTCTGACAAGAATATCAATAACCTGAGGATTAAGTTTGTTATATGTTCCTCTAGCATCAAAGTTAACATAAATTAATTGTTTATCACCTTGTATACTATTTTTCAGTTTACCTAAAAATGTGTGAATGTATTCTGATTCGCCTTTATCATTTTTAGTATTCATATAGGTTTCTAATTGTAAACCTAATAATTGATATATTTCCTTGACGGCGGCAACACGTTCTTTGGCTAGCTCTGGTGTGTCTTCTTTGCCTTTTTCTTTTGGTTTGAACTTTACTTCACGCATTGCATCTGCGGCTGAAAGAGGATCTAATCCTAGTATATCATATAATTTTTCTATACCTTCTACATTCATACCGCTAGATTGTTCGTACATTGAGCTTCCAGCTTTAATGCTCATGCTTAAATGACTCAAAGGCCTTTCGTCACCGTTAGGCTCTGTTCTTGTAGCAAGTATATCTACTTTGTCTCCGCCAATACCTACTACTCCAATGTTTAGGGGATCGCGTTTATTATTGTTAGTAAAGAATCTATTGTATTTTTGTACATCTGACTCTGTGTTAACATAATTTAAAATACCTTGTAGTACCCCCCACGCTTGACGATCATTTTCTGTTACATCAACTGCTCTTAGAAACGGCGGTGTGCTTAATTGAATGTTTAATTTAATAACATCTTTAACCTGTCTACTTGCATCATAAACCTGCTTGCTAAATTCGCTCGAAGTAGTTGATACTGTTTTTCCTTTTTCTCTAACGTCGTTGGCATTTTCTTTCATTGCATCTGCAACCTGTCGCCAATCATCGATATTAATAGTAGATTTAGTTCTGTTGATTAATCTAGTAAAGATAGCTATAGCTTTCATAGCTTCTGTAGTTGGTCCTATATTTGCTTTACCCTCGGTTTCGCCTTTGGCTCCCACTCCAGCTTTGCCGCCAAAATCAGCAGTTTTCATTAAACGACTTAGTGCAACTCCGCCTAGTGTGTTAGGCATACGTTTATTACTAATAACCGTGCCCTGAGCATCGTAGTTTGTCTTTAGTATGTTTACTAAATTCTTTAATTCTTCGCCGTTGATAGGAACCTTTATATATTCACCGTCAACTGTCATAAAATCGTCTCGATCTTTAAGACGTTTAATTAGATTTTCTAAACGTGATTTTACATAAAATGTTTTTGGTGCTAGGCTAGCTTCAAAGATAAAGTCGTGTGATCTCATAGTTACATATTTATTAGAGATCAGTTCGGAAAGTCTAAGTTAAAACTTACAATAATCCTATCTGTATCGGACTCGTTTGGCTGACTCATATGCGGTAACCAGCTGGGAAATAACGTCATTAAACCGCTTTCAACTTCTTGCGTATATACAATAGGAACACTAGGAAACCCATTAGAAATCTTAGAGCTCATACTTTTAGCAACGTATGCAGGATCTTTAAACACAAGATTGCCACACATTGGCTCAGCCTTTGCATAATATACGCCACTAAAAAGGCTATTATTGTGTATATGCTCGGGCACATATGATCCTTTTGGGTAAAGTGTAGCCCACATATTAGTAATAGCAACGTTCCCTTGATAATCTTGCTCTAGTAAACTACTGGCCACATTTTGTATAAACTGTACTACTACAGACCAGTCAGGATTTTCTGCTAGATTTCCAGTATAAAAAGTAGTAATACCAAATTTTTCAAAATCAGTTCTACTATTTGACTCTGTATTAAGATCCCAATGATAACTCATAAGTCCGCTCATAGGAACCCCTGACGTTTTCATTTTGTCAAAAGTTTCTTCTTTCCATTTGTAAACTAAATTACAAATTAGATCTTGAATAGCAGTATTATCACTGACTGCTGCATATACTGGTACCGAAAATATATTTTTTGTAAAATCACTCATAATTTAATCTCAGGAAATAAACAGTCTTGTATAAAGACTTTAACGTCATCTTCATTTAATCCTAGGCTAGTCATAACTTTAGGGGTATGCGGATTCATTTTTTGATTTTGAGCGTAGTAGTTTTGTGCGTCTTTGGTAGATGTTGATTTGTTATTGGTTTTACCTACGTTTTCAACGTAAAAATTAATACCACGTTTAGCCATGTTTAAAATTTGGTCAAGTTCGGATTCTTCTTGCACATTACCGGCAGCAACCATACAAGGACTAAAAATACGTTCAGCCCAATCTGGTAATTTACGAACTTTATTCCATTCTACTTTTCTAGTTTCTTCAGCAAACCAATCGCATAAAAAATGTTCATTATCTACTGTAGGACTAAAATCATAAAAGCATCCTGTAATTTTTCTTTGTCCTGCAATTACATCAAATCCAAATATAGGAGCAGGATTATGCAAATGAGGGAAAACACAGCAATGCATCATCCATAAGCCTTTAGACTCTCTTGCATCTACAACATCAATATGTGCTCTTCGGTACTGACTACTATACCAAACTTTATTAATCCAACCTGGCTGATTAAAACGATCCATTCCTGGTTCTGTAATAATACTTCCACTAGCATAGAATTTTGATTCGAAATATTTTTCAATTTCTATTAACTTATCCCAAACTTTACTTTCCATCTACTACACTCATCATGTCTTGAAAAAATTCAGTAGCATACTGAAAGCATATACGAGCCTCGTCTGCTAGACTGTCATCTAGTTTTTGTCTTAGTACAGATTTAATTTGATCTGTATTACCGTCAAATTGATAGTATTTGCCCGATCCCGGTACACGTTTAGCAATCATTTGTCCACCACTTAGGTCGCCAAAGTGTCTAACATATAAATGTGCTAGTAACTTTTTAGGATCGTCCTTAATAGACATTACATATTTGATATAACGATCTGTTGACGGAAGAATATTAGGGCGACTATTTTTATCTTCCCATAATTCTTCAAAGTCAGCAAATATATTAGGACTTCTACGAATAGTAGGGTAATCGTTTAAAAGCCCGTGCATCATAGCGCAGGCTTCTAATACATCATACATTCTGTGCTGATTGAAAAGGTAAGTTGCATATATTTTAGAATCTATCTTACCTGAGAACAAGACCTTGACAAACGGTTGTGTTTCGGCTGTTCTATGCTGTTCGTGGGTGAGCTCTTTTAAACTCATTCTTCCTCCATTTTAATCTGCAGAGGAAATCCATTTGAACGAGCTAGATTTACAGTTTCTACAGATTTTACTTCTGCAATCTCGTAACTGTAAATACCGGCAATTCCACTGCCTTCTGTATGTATCTTCATTGTGATATCTTTAGCAGTTTCTTGAGTGTGCCTAAATACCTCTGTTAGAACTCCAATTACAAAATCCATTGGAGTATGATCGTCATTTAAAAGAATTACCTTCCATTTTTTAGGTTCTTCAGTTTTTTGTTTGATTTTTTCGTCTAATACAACATCAGTAGCTGCCATTTTATTTCTCCATGGAAGTGAGGGAAGTTTCCTTCCCTCTATTATATTACTTAACCTCTACAACGTCAATAATACGTGCCTTCTTTTCTTCAGGAATGACGTATTCTAAATTGAGCGTGAGTACGCCGTCTTTGATTTCGGCGCCTTTGACTACCATGTGTTCTGCTAATTGCCAACTACGTTCAAAATCTCTGCTGCTCAAACCTCTGTGTAGATACTGACGTGTCACTGGTTCGTTAGGAGTTTCTGTTGATCCTCGAACAGTCAAAACATCCTGTTCAACTTCTACAGAGATCTCACTACGTTTAAAGCCTGCTACAGCAATTTCAATTACGTAATGAGTATCATCAGTTCTAATCACATTATGAGGCGGATAGTTTGTCGCCAATTGATTAGCAAAACGATGTTCGAAAGTATCAAACATACGATCGAAGCCAACTAGAGCTTTGGCTAAGCTTTGTGTATCAAATCTTGTTAATGTTGTCATTTAAGTTCTCCTTTAATAAGCAAGAATTGTTAGGGGCCTCACCCGAGCACCCCTTATAAACTGTGTCTGTGTTAGGCTGCGTCTTTTACTTTTACTTCAGCCTCTGTAAAACCTTCGTCAACTTTTGGTTGATTAGACTTTGTAGCTTTGGCTTTTTGCACCGGTTCTGAAGCAACAATAAGGTCGCTGATCTTTTGTGTAACCTTATCCTTATCATTTTCAGAAACAGCAATTTCAAGATCCTTTATAGCCGTTTCAATTTTGTCTTTTTCTTCTTGACTAATTGCATCTGCTACTTCAGTCATATCCTTACGGATACTATGAATCTGTGCATCTACCATATTACGTGTTTCAATTTCTTCACGTTTCTTTTTATCGTCTTCTGCATTGGCTTCAGCTTCTTGTATCATACGATCAATTTCTTCTTTGCTAAGGCCGCTATCACTCTTAATGGTAATCTTATTTTCTTTACCAGTGTTCTTATCTTTGGCGCTGACGTGCATGATACCGTTAGCATCAATATCAAGGCTAACTTCAATTTGTGGCAGACCTCGAGGTGCTGGAGCAATTCCTTCAAGATTAAATTCACCTAACAATTTGTTATGTTGTACTAGTTCACGTTCACCCTGGAATACCTTGATTGTAACGGCTGGTTGATTATCTTCAGCTGTACTAAAAGTTTGACTATGTTTAGTAGGTATTGTTGTGTTCTTGTTAATCAGTTTGGCCATAATGCCGCCCATAGTTTCAATACCTAGGCTCAATGGTGTTACATCTAATAATAATACATCTGAACGATCGCCTGCTAACACAGCACCTTGAATGGCTGCACCCGCTGCAACTGCTTCATCTGGGTTCACATCTTTACGAGGTGCTTTACCAAACAATGCTTCAACCGCTTCTTGTACCTTGGGCATACGAGTCATGCCTCCAACAAGGATAACCTCGTCAATTTCATCAGCTGTAATTTTAGCATCAAGCATGGCAACTTTACATGGTTTGATACTGCGTTGAATTAGTTCGTCAACTAGGCTTTCTAACTTGGCACGAGTAAGTTTTACTACGAGATGCTTGGGCCCGCTAGCATCAGCAGTGATGTAAGGCAAGTTTACATCTGTTTGTGCTGTGCTAGATAATTCAATCTTGGCTTTTTCAGCAGCATCTTTTAGACGCTGAAGTGCTAACATATCTTTGGTAAGATCAATACCTTGTTCTTTCTTGAACTCTTCAACCAAGTGATCCATAATGCGTTGATCAAAGTCCTCACCGCCTAAGAATGTATCGCCATTAGTAGAAAGAACTTCAATTTGCTTATCTCCGTCTACATTAGCAATTTCAATAATTGAAATATCAAATGTACCACCACCGAGGTCATATACAGCAATTTTACGATCTTTTTTATCTGCCTTGTCAACACCATAAGCTAATGCGGCTGCTGTAGGCTCGTTGATAATACGTAGCACTTCTAATCCAGCAATTTGTCCTGCATCTTTAGTTGCCTGGCGCTGTTGATCATTGAAGTAAGCAGGCACTGTAATCACTGCCTTGGTAACTTCTGTGCCAAGGTAATCTTCAGCAGTCTTTTTCATCTTGCGAAGAACTTCAGCTGAAATTTGCGGAGGTGCTAATTCTTTACCGCTGGCACGTACCCATGCATCGCCGTTCTTAGCTTCCATAATTTCATATGGCATAAGATCAATGTCTTTTTGTACAGCCTGTTCTTTGAACTTGCGACCAATTAGACGCTTGGCTGCGTAGATAGTGTTTTTGGGGTTAGTTACTGCTTGACGCTTTGCAGAAGCTCCTACAAGGATTTCTTCATTTGCATAAGCTACAATACTTGGGGTTGTACGTGCGCCTTCAGAGTTTTCAATTACTTTAGTTGTGCCATTTTCAATAATAGCTACGCACGAATTTGTTGTACCTAGATCGATACCGATGACTTTGCTCATTGTGTTATCTCCTTAATTAAGCAAGACTTTATTGTTGGGCACCATGCCCTTTGTAGAACCCGAAGCGTTTCTACAAATTTATTTATCTCAGAAAAATATCGTTTATTTGTCTATTGACGCGAATAAAAGTTGTACATTTTGATAAATGTTTCAAATTAGAAGCGCCTACATAAGTACAGGTAGATCGCACTCCACCTAAAATGTCTAAAATGGTATTTTTTACAGCACCGCGGTATGTAACCTCAACGGTTCTTCCTTCTGAGCTACGATATTCTGCTACTCCACCGTGATGCTTTTCCATAGCAGTGTCTGAGCTCATACCGTAAAATATAACTTTTCCATCTTTAACTTCACCGCCTCCCTCGTCATGCCCTGCTAACATCCCCCCAAGCATTACAAAGTCTGCACCAGCTCCAAAAGCTTTTGCAACGTCACCGGGGCAAGTGCAGCCACCGTCAGCAATAATGTGAGCACCGAGGCCGTGAGCCGCATCTGCACACTCAATGATTGCGCTGAGTTGAGGATACCCAACACCAGTTTGTACACGAGTAGTACATACACTGCCAGGACCAATACCAACTTTAACGATATCTGCTCCACGTAAAATTAACTCCTGTGTCATATCTGCGGTAACAACGTTACCTGCAATGATTGTGCAATGAGGGAAAGTTTGTCTTACTTTTTGTACATAGTCACCAAATCTTTCTTGATAACCATTGGCAACATCTATACAGATAAAATGAATTTCTGGATAGGCGTTAATAATACGCCGTAGTTTTAAAAACTCGCTGTCGCTAGTACCAGTGCTTACAGCAAAATGGTTACCGCTAATTTGTGTTGCTAAATCACACAAATCGTCTTCATTATAAGATTTTACTAAACAGGTAAACATTCTATTATCATATAGAACTTTAGCCATATCTAATGTGCCAACACCGTCCATGTTAGCAGCCATAATAGGAATACCTGTCCATTCCCAGTTACTATGTTTAAATTTAAAAGTCCTATCTAAATCTACATCTTTTCTTGTAGACAATGTGGATCTTTTTGGACGGATTAATACGTCTTTAAAATCTAATTTGATTTCGTCTTCAATTCTCATCTTTGTGATAAAGGGTTAAAAAGTTGACCATCTAGGCTGCTGGCAGTTCTTAATTTTTTGTATACATTTTGTACACCAACAGCTTGATTCCATGCGTCTTCAAGAGCATGGTGTTTAAGAACAGGAGGTCTGTCTGGATTTATACCAATGTCAAATAATGTCCTTGTACAACGTACCTGCCAATAGGTCCACGGCACTGCTTTTTGCAACTTTCTAAAAACATTTTCGCAAATTACAATATCAAAGGCAGCTCCGTGACTCCAAACACGTTTAGCTCCCCAGCAAAAATTATACAATTGATTCATAGCATCTTGGATATGAATCCTACCTTCCGGACTAAATGCTTCGTCCTGAGCTTCTTTGCTTTGTCTACTCCACCATTCTATGGTATCTTTACTAACATCTAATAAAATGTCGTCGCAACTGCCCGGATCTACTTTAACATAGAACTTTTGGCAAGATGGTTCTTTAATGTCATCACCAAAGGGATCAAACTTAATTGCTCCAATTGTGAGTATGGCAGCGTTAGGACCAGTATCTAACGTTTCTAGGTCAATCATAATATCTGTATTCATGTTTATATTATACAGTAATTATGAATGACTGTCAATACATTTTTTTAGGTAATTGTTCTTTTTCAAGCTTCTTTTGGTAACGGGCCACTGCGGCTGCTTTTTTGCGTTTACGGGCAGTAGTAGGTTTCTCGTAAAACTCTTTCTTTTGCAGTGTTTTCAAAATACCTGCATCTTCAACCTTGTTTTTGAAGCGGCGTAATGCTCTGTTTACATCTTCGCCTTCTCTTAGAATAACTGCTGTACCTTTAATCTTCTGTTGCATCGTCTTCCTCGTTGTCTTCCTTCAATGTATCTAATATCCAATCTAGGTTATAAATCCTATTTCTACTAATTAGATTATATGGAGTATTCTCGTCGTTGGTCATATAATGTACATTAGGTTGTGCCAACATAAAACTTACAAATGATTTTGTAATATTATCACAATTATCTATATCAATTACTATGATATCCGATTGTTGGCATACACTTAACATCCATTCAATATTAGTTTCATCAGTGTCAAAAATGTAAACATTAACATCTTCATCAATTTGACTTAGCAATTGTTGAAAATGCATTTTTACTTTGACACTTGGTTTGATCAATAAAATCCCCGGGTTAAGGTTAAACAACTTATCCGGGGGAGTTATTAAATTAATTTTACCAAGACTCATATCTTTACTTATTTTTATTAATTCTGCTCCAGAGTGATTTTGAATCCTGCTCTGCATTTTGAACATAGGTCAATCTTTCGTTTTCTTGACTTGTTGATTCTGTTCCTTGATTATATAGCTGCTCTTTTTTTTTTGAATCTTCTTCCCAAGGTAGTATATCAATCCTACCAACATCCTTCAAGTATTCTTGTTCTTTTATTGTACTATCAGGATGTTCTTCCTTCCAACGTCGTTTGGCTTCTTTTTCTTCGTTAGTTTCTTCTAAGGAAATATTTAGATCCTTATCTAATTGAGCGTCTATTTCTTCGTTGGAAATAGGCTTAGGTTCTTCAACTTTTCCAACTAATGGCGGTACAGTTCCCCAACCTTCTGGATACTTAAATCCTTTTCTTAGATATGGATGCGTATCAGGATGATGAGGTGCTGGCTCTGTTGGCGTGTCTTTAGGGGTTATTTCATCGTAGGTAGGAAAAGGCCATGTTTCGTTTTCTATTTCTGCCTTTTCTTCTTGAGTAGGTGGCTCACCAACATCCCTATCTAGTTCAGCTATAGTAGGGACATACTCGTCCTCTAGTCTACGTTCTCTAAACCATTGAAAACTATATTGGCTAGCAAGTAAGAGAATAACTGCTAAAGGATCGAATACTACTACAATCATTATAATTACCCAGCGTACTGCGGCTTCTAGCAGATTTTGGTCTGGATTGTCTCCATAGATTAGTGCGGCAATATATTTGATTGGACCAACTTCTGCTTCGACTTTACGCACTTCTGCCGCAATTGGAGATCGTTCCTCGTTAAGTCTACTAATGTTGCTCTGTGAAGTAGCAATATCTTTTTGGAGTCTAGCTCGCTCGGCTTGTTGCTGGCGTCTAATTTGGACAGCTCTTTCTGCACCACGTTCTGAGTCTGTACGGGACATAGTCTGATCCACAGCTTCGTCCATTTGTTTAAGAGCACGTCTAGCCGCATCTATGTTCTCCTTTTCAGTACGGATCTTTTCATCGTAAAGAGCAATCTTACTTTGAACATCACCGCTTACTACATTTTGGTCCATGTGCGCCTTTGACAAATAGCCAAAGATGCCCATACTAGTAATAAACATCAACAAAAATATGGCCGCAAGCAAATAGGCCTTAATTGCCTTAGGTGCAATAAACCAATTCTGTTTCAACCATACGGTCGCAACCAGCTTACTAATTTCCAGTACAGCTCCCATTATTATAATAGGAACTACCGCGGCGGCAAAAATGCTTACTAGTCCTGCTACAGAGTAGTAGATAGCAACTGCACTTAAAGCCAAACCGCAAATTAGTGTAAGCCAGGCGATAAATTTATCAGCCAACGTAACTTTCATAACAAATATTTATGGGTTAAAAAGTCCCTATAATAATAGCTTACTATAGGGGTACTTTTTATTTGAAAATAATCAAAGCACAAAGCATAGCCTGTACAAAGAACCCAAACCCAATTGTGATAATGTTAAGCAGATCTTTGGCGATTACGCTTCTTACAAAGAAAAAGAACAGTCCTAACCAAATTAATCCTACCAAGTCAACAGGAGGTAATTTTTCTGTAAGCCCAGTAAGAACAGCTACCAGCGTAGGTATAGTTGCCATATGAATAAGAATAACAGCAATCCAACCTAAAGTTTCTGCACTAAGATGTCCAATATTTTCACGAATACTATCGGCCATTCTTTTAACATTAACTAATTCTCGCAAAAATGCAAAAGTCATACTATCTCCTTATCTATAAAAAACATGTCCACCAATTACTGCAATTTTCTCACGATCCCATTTTGGGTTGATGTGTTTGGCATGAAAGTATAAGGCCTTAGTCAAACTAGGTAACCTAAATCCCTCTAGCAAAACTTGTCTTGCCACTATTTCGCTTTCTCTATAAGCAGCCGTATGCTTAGGGGGTATTTTGGCTGGTCCTTCACAATACCAACTAAATTGGCATAATACTTTATCATAAACCACATTCTTCTGGTAAACTACTTTACAAAGGTCGTTCGGAAACAATCCGCTTTCCATTCGGTTAATAGTAACCTGTGCAACTGCAACCTTACCTTCAAAAGGTTCACCTTTTGCTTCGTAGTAGATATTACGTGCAAGGCATTCTAATTGTTTGTTACGAACTTCCGCAGTAACAGAACTCATTTTGATATTGATTTCCTTGCTACCATCTAATTTAAATTTTACAACCTTGTAACCAATCCATCCTACAACAGCTAGGCCTAGACAGACAAGGACAACTTTAATAATAGTGCGTATCATTTTTCCTCCTTTACGCTGGATGTTAAGGGTATTAACGACGCATATTAGCAATGTCTTTAGCTTCGTCATCTGTAAAGATGGGAACTGCATTACTCTTGTGCATTGTACCAATACCCTTAATCTTAGTCCCAGTATAGACTTTAGGTGCTGCCTTGACAGCAGGACCCATATCTAAACCATTATTCAGACTTGGGATTCGAGGATCGTTGGCTCCTCTGTAAAGAGGTTTATGCGGCTTCCAAACTTCGGCAGTAAGAGCTCGATTCTTACGCTTTTGTTCTGCTTCGAGACCCCACTTCTTTTGAAGTTCTTTCCAACTTTCTTCCAATTCCCTAGCCTTTCTTGCTTCATCAGCATTTCTAAACTTTTGCTTACCCTTACGCTTGCCTGTAGTACTAAGCCAAGGTCCTTCAAGATGCATACTCATAGAATTTACACCAAAAGTTATTGAACACCGTACTATTATATACTCTATTTTGGTAAAAGTCTAGTCTTTATGGAGTGAATTTGCCACTATTTGAAGCATTTCCTCATGATCTAAGCTTGAAAGTCTATCACCAATTTCCATTATGGCATCTTCTGCATCTTCCCACCCATCTATGCCAATAATTTCAATTATTTCTTTTCGGCTTACATCTTCGCCGCGCATATGACACACCCAAAGTACGGTTACAAATGCCAAACCATAAACTTTATCGTTGTCCCAAACGCCATTTTGTTCGCACCATTCAACGGTACGCATAAGATAGTATTCTATATCTTCTACCCTATGCTCGAGTTGTGTTATCCAATATTGTGTATCTTCTCTAGACCAATATTTTGTCATACTCTAAAACTTTCGCCGCAGCCGCAGCGATCTTTTTCATTTGGATTCCTAAATTCAAATCCTTCGTTGAGTCCATTACGAACCCAATCCATTTCTATACCATCAAGATAAGCCATGCTTTTACCGTCTATATAGACATGAACTCCGTTAGATTCAAATATACGGTCGCCTTCAAAGATGTTATCTACATATTCTAAAACATAAGCTAATCCCGAACACCCTGTAGTTTTAACACCTATACGTATACCTAGACCCTTGCCCCTTTTCGTTAATTGCTGTTGTATTTTTTCTGCTGCTTTTTCTGTAAGAGTTAACATTTTGCCAATGGAATAAAATTATGCATAATCAATCCATCAAAGTCAACTCTAGGTCTAAGTTTATTGACTGGGATAGCATCAAATGCAATGGTTATTCTATACTTATCAGGATGATTCCATACAGAACTTCTATGTTTATCGCCAGCAGATTTTCCTAAAACTAATAGTCCATCTTTACTATCAACTTTAACAATTTCATGTCCTGGTATATTGTATTCTGTATAAGAAGGGATATCTTCGGTGTTAACACAATAAAAGCCATGATAGGCATTGAATTCTGGTTCAAAGTGACTGTGCCAGTTAATGTTTTTTGAATGTTTGAATAAATTTACCCAACAACGAACATAAAATTGTTCGTTGACCAGTTTAGTCATAACTTGGGATACATTGGTATGCAATTTTTGTAATTCTGTACAAGGAAAACTAAAAAGATTATAGGCTCTATGATAATAACTAGTAGTGCAGCCGTAATCACCTTCTTCGTAAGGTAAAAAGCTTAGTAAAGCTCTTTCTACCATTAAACATGTTTCATATAGTTTTTTGTTATCTATGTCTGTAAACTGCTCGGTCCATAGATAATCATTGACTACTATATTCATGCTTCTTTCTATAATCCTCTACTGCGGCTTTGATAGCATCTTCAGCTAAGATTGAACAATGGATCTTAACTGGAGGTAATGCTAGTTCTTCGGCAATCTGCGTATTTTTGATTGTAGTTGCCTGGTCAAGTGTTTTGCCTTTGACCCATTCAGTTACTAATGAACTACTAGCAATAGCACTTCCGCAACCATAGGTTTTAAACCTAGCATCAGTAATTATTCCTGTAGTATCATCTACTTTAATTTGAAGCTTCATCACATCACCGCAGGCAGGTGCTCCAACCATGCCTGTACCTACAGACTCATCACCCTTGTCAAAACTACCGACATTGCGAGGATTCTCGTAGTGATCGATAACTTGATTTGAATATGCCATTATTCATCTATCCTTGTGTAATTGAGAACATTACCAACACCATATTGTGCTTCGCCTAACAACTTCGCTTCATAGTCATTGCTAGCCCAAATTATAGTGTTGGCTGTTTGATAATCATTAACTTTTACCCAGAGTTGATATTTGTACATTAACCAGCCTTTACAAGAACTTCTGTTTGTATACCATTAATAATCATTACCTGTTTTGTATAAACAACACCATCAATAATAACCTGGTTAGGTTGTAAGACTATAGTTGGTTGTTGAACAACAACTGGGTCTGGACGAGTGGCAGCATAGACTACAGCACCACCAATAAGAGCAGGCACAATCCAATTATGCCCTGAATGAACATGCTTGTTATGATGTTTCCAATGTCCGTGATGACCGTGATGCCCTCTATGGCCATGATGCTGTGCAAATGCCGTTGAACTTAGTGTAAGGGCTAAGACTGCTAATAAAGTTTTCATAAACTTCTCCTTATATTAATATAACGCCTTGATCATTCTTTGGGTTTACTAAAAACAGCAATTACTTTTGCCTTAACTGCTTTAGCCCAGAATGGTTCAGGAAAGTGCCATCCAACAAATGCACCTACAGCTATCCAAAATAAAATGTCTAACATAATACACCTCCTTGTTAGAGTGTATTAATATTTACCCAATTATTTTGCTTCTTTTCGTGCGTTTTTAACTGCGGTTACGTCGTTGCGAGTTTCTTTGCAAAGTTTGGCTAGCTCTTGTAGGTGCTTACGTACACGAGTACCTGCGGCACCAACTTCTTTATCGTAGAATTTTTCAAAGTCGCCTTCCATAGCTTCTACGATTTTTGTGAATTCTTGAAATTTATTTACTGACATATATGTCTCCTTGTGTTATAGTTATTACCAATGCTTAATTACATTAGCAATAATGAATAGACAGGTAATAACATG
>SXGQ01178975.1_pt1 | contig 51806 bp, 32 predicted proteins | sample 3178371 | NCBI WGS metagenome assembly SXGQ01 (sample SAMN11356859, study PRJNA531348) | freshwater metagenome | isolation source: freshwater sample F1-20 | place: China: Fuxian Lake, Yuxi | collected 2017-12-25 | reverse complement strand
ACCGCTTGCTTGGAAAGGTCATCAAATACGATGAGTGCGTCCATTCCGTTGTCCATGAACCACTCACCCATTGCCGCGCCGGCGAACGGAGCGAGATACTGCATGGATGCCATGTCCGACGCCGAAGCAACCACGATGATCGTGTATTGCATCGCGCCGGTTTCTTCGAGAACGGCGATATTGCGAGCCACGTTCGATTGCTTCTGACCGACCGCAACGTAGATGCTGTAAAGCGGACGGAAGCCGGGTTTGCCCTCATTCGCCTTGTTGATTCGGCCCTGATTGATGATTGCGTCGATTGCGATGGTCGTTTTGCCGGTCGCACGGTCACCGATGATCAGCTCACGCTGTCCGCGGCCGCTTGGAATCATCGCGTCGATTGCCATGATGCCCGTTTGCACCGGCTGGTTCACCGACTGACGCTTGATGATGCCGGGAGCGATCTTCTCAACCGGATACTGCGCCGCGGCCTCGATTGGGCCTTTGCCGTCAACCGGCTGACCGAGCGTGTTGACGACGCGTCCGAGAAGTCCCTTGCCGACCGGCACGGAGAGAAGACGACCCGTGGTCTTGACTTCGCTTCCTTCGGTCACGCCCTTGTCGTCGCCAAGCAACACCGCGCCGACTTCGTTCTCTTCAAGGTTGAGCGCCAGGCCGTAAACGCCGCCTGGGAACTCAAGCATTTCGTTGAGCATGACATCGCTCAGACCTTCGATCTTCGCGACGCCGTCGCCGACTTCACGGACAATGCCGACGTTTGATTTTGTGGTGCCGGTTTTGAGTCCGGAGATTTTTGCTTCGAGTTCTTGCAGGATGCTGCTCATGCGGAATGGTAGTTAAAAGTGGAGATTGAAATTTAGTGTTTAAGCTGCGAGTTCGGTCGCAAGTCGGTCCAGTCGGCTGCGGACGGATGCATCGAGGACATTGCTGCCCACCTGGACACGCAAGCCGCCGATGAGCGCAGCATTGATTTTGAATTCGGCTGTCACATCCGCACCATACTTGGCTTGGATCGTTGCAGTGATTTTAGACTTCTCGCCATCGCTCAAAGCCGCGGCGCTTTCGATGATGGCGTGGCGCTTGGCAACTTCGAGGCGAATCAAACGGGAGAACTCCTTCAGAACGCCGATATAATTACGCGGCTTGGATTCCACCACGGCATCCGTCACCTTTTTCACCTTGGCCCCATCAAGGAGGCCATTGGTGAAGCTTGCGCGGAGCAAGTCTTTCGAGAGTTTGCGTGACTCTTTGGAGAGTTTCATCGCTTAGGCGGCGAGTTCCTTGTTGGCGGCCTCGGTAATCGCGGCTTGATCGGCCGCGGTAAGAGCCTTGCCGGTGACTTTGGCCGTCGTATCGACGATGAGACGGCTGAGGTCCTTGCGCAGTTCTGCCATGAGACGCTTCTGCTCGGCTTCACCGGCTTCGCGGGCCTTCTGGATGATGTCCGCAGCCTGCGCAACAGCGCGCTGTCCTTCACGCTCGGTGATTGCTTTTGCGGCGGCCTGAGCCTCTGCGATTGTCTTCTGGGCGTCCGCGTTTGCTTTGGCGCGAATCTCCTCGGCCGCTTTCGTTGCGTCAGCGAGTTGCGCTTTGATTTTCTCGGCACCCGCGAGACCTTCCTCGATCTTCAAGCGACGCTGCTCGAGCATCGACAGAACCGGATTGTAGGCGAACTTGTAGAGCAGGCCGCATACGATCGAGAAGCTTATCACCTGCGAAAGGAACGCCCATGGATTCCATCCGAACACTTCAGTGAGCGATTTTTCCGCCGTTTTCGAGGCAGCTTCTACGGCCGTTGCAAAAAATAGTGTGAGAGACATTGCGACTGAATTTGGAAAATTGGTTGCGCGGAGTCCGGAGACTCCGCGCAATAAGGATTACTGGCCTTTCGCGAGGAAGATCGCGAAGAACACGATACCTTCGACGAGCGCCGCCAGGATGATCGAGATATTCCGGATGTCGCCCGCTGCGCCGGGATTGCGTCCCGTCGCTTCTGCGGCCTTCATACCGATAATACCCACGCCGATCGCCGCTCCGAGAGCCGCGAGACCGATGTGCAGATTACCCGACACTGCTGTTTCTGAAGCAAGAATGCTGAGCATAGTGTGTGTTAGTTTATGTTATGTTTTGTTTTTCCCGTCCACCCCCGCAGTCTTGCCACGGTCCGATGGACGAAATCTGTTAATGGGCCGGCGACTTATCGCCTTCGCCGTGACCTTCTCCATGGTCTTCGTGCCCATGGTCATCGGAGTGCTCGCAAATCAAGAGCGTAAATACCGAGGTCAAAAGCATGAAAACCAACGCCTGCACAAGGCCGACGAGAAGCTCCATAAAGTAGAAAGGAACCGGAATGAGCCATCCGAGCGCAGGGACGAGCGCCTGCATCGACTCCAGCATTGTCTCGCCGGCGAATACGTTACCGTAGAGACGGAAGCTGAGAGAGACGGGACGGAAAAGAATCGAGACAACCTCCAAGACACCGACGATGCCGAAGATAACAATCATCGCAATCTTCATGGCGCCGGAGGACTTTCCTTTCGGCGCGAAAATGTGCTTGAAGAAGCCCACCGGTCCATTGGCTTGGAGTGCCCAGATGATCCACCACACAAAGAAGGTGACAGCCATCGCCGAGGTCATGTTCAGATCCGCATTACCACCGCGAAGAAGCGGCTTTTGAATGTGATGGGAGAAAACATGGGAACCCTCAACTTCCTGCGGGCTGAGGCCGATAGTCCCAACTCCGGGGAGCAATCCCGCCCAGTTCGTGGCGAGAATAAAGAGAAATACAGTACCGAAGAACCAGAACGTATGTTTCGCAAGGTCGCGACCCATGATCTGCGAGAGGAACCCATGCAGACCATCAACCAACCATTCGACGAAGTTCTGCCCGCCGGAAGGCACTTCCTGCTTCCGACGCATCGCACGCTGAACGCCGATGATAACGACTGCTGCAACGATCCAGGTTACAACCATCGAGTTGTTCACGGGGAGCGGTCCGAGGTGGAACAAAACCGGAGCATCGGGCGGCAGACCGCCGTGGCCCGCTTCGCCATGTCCACCAGCCTCACCCGCGAAGGCCTGCCCGGTGAGCATCGCTACGAAAACAAAAACGAACGCGAGCGAGCGCGCCGCTTTGAAGGCGGAAAAATGACGGCGTTGGAAGAAAGCGAGCATTGTCCTGAAATCTTTGCCGATGCGGCTTCCGTCAGTCACCAAACACTGGCGGACTTGGTCAGTAGGAGCCGGAATGAGGACAATTTTGTCATCCTCCCGCAAAAGCAGGCCGCGAGAAAAGCGCACCGGTTTACGTGTTGCAAGTACTTTGTGAAATTTTTCACAAACTTTTACTCCGGCACCTTTCCCGGACCTGTGCGGCTACTTTGGCGGTGCCGGTTTTACAGGTTGCGCTGCCGCAGGAGGTGCAACGGGAGGCTGCGCTGGTGCGGCGGGATTCCCGCCCGGCGCAGGCGTCTCGGGCGTTGGTGGCTCCGGCACCGCGAGGCGCGTGATGTCGGGCCAGTCGAAGAGCGTGCCTGTGTATCCACCGAACTCCTTCAAGAGAGCATCGCAGCGCGTGCGCCATTTCACATAGTCCGGCGGCCCCCACGGCTTGTCGGCGGTGCCGGTGAAGACAATGTACGTCGCCTTCAAATCGCTCACAGCACGGTTTCCGCCGTTTGAGCGTTCATTAATTTCACGGCACATCCGCAGCGAAGCCTCACCAATCTTGGTGATTGGGCCGGCGTCACCCACGACGGCGGGATAAAGCATGTCGCCCACAATCACCACGCAATAGTCACCAATCGTAGGCGAAAATCCGGTGCGGCTCTTTCCAAACATCGTCATCGGCAGCACGATGAACGGGTCGAATGCGCCGGAGAGATAACTGCGGCTTTGCAAATCCCGAATCTCGGACTTGAGCCGGTTGTTCTCCGCCTTCATCCGCTGCTTGTCGGCATCCGGAGTTTCGGCTTTCGCGATCTTCGCATCGTTCTCGGCGATCCGCTTCTGCCAGATCGCCTCGACGGGGTTCGGATTCTTCGTTCGCTTCGGCCAGTTGTAGCTCGTGAAAGGCTGGAAAGTCCGCGAATTGCCCGTATTGGCAATCGCAATGCGGTCGCCATCGGAGCCGTCCGTATCCACGTCCATGTCCGCCTGAACGAGAACCGCCTTGCGCTTCGTTTGCGGATGCTGGAGCTCCAGAATGGTCTCGCAGTCGAAGAAGTTGTGCCGCGAGAGAATCGAGTCGAGCCGGTTTAGATTCGAGCGAAGCGACGTCACTTTGTTCCGATACAGTTCGTCGTATTCCGCAGACACTTTGGCGGCCTCCAGCATCGCGGGAAGCGCTGGAAGCAGCTTGGCGATGTTCGGCGAAAGTTTCTCAAGCTCCGGCAGCATTTTGTGCGGCTTCGGGATATTGACCCGCACATTCATCTCGACCGTGTAGCTCGCGGGATCTTCACGCTCGACCGTCGCGGTCCGTCCGAACGTCGTTTCGATATTCGCCTTGAACGTAACCCCGTTAAAAATCGTGCCCGTTTGCAAAGACTTCATCGGCACGTACGGCGTTGGCGGCGGTGTCGGCTCGGGCGTTGGGGTTGGCGGCGGTGTCGGTGTGGGAGTCGGAAGCGGCGTCGGCGGCGGAGTGGGCTTCGGCGTTGCTCCGGCAGGCGGTGTGCCGCTCGGCTTCGAATCGGGCTTCCGGTCGCAAGCGGTCATCGAAACCACCGTCAAAAAAGTGAGTAAAGCAATGCGCTTGGCCATCGCGGGCCGCAATTAGCCGGAGAAGCTTTCGATGGAAACCATAAACTCGCCGCCTGCGACGGAAAGCCGCCGGCACACAGCGATCCGAAGGGCGCCTAGGTGCAGGGCGGGAACTCGGGGCCGCGCAGCGATGCCCACGGTTCCTGCGTGGAGTAATCGACAATCCCCGGCTCAGCCGCATTCGATGGCGACAGGATCGCCAGAAACACGAGGCGCTCGTTAAATGGATTATACGTCCCGTGAATCTCGCCCATCGGAATGAACGCCATTTCACCCGGACCGAGGATGCGATGCTCCTTACCCACCCACTGCTCCGCGCGGCCGGAGATGATGTAAATCAGTTCCTCGCGCGTCGGGTGCGAGTGGAACGGATGACACCGATGCGGCTCCATATTCGCACGCACCATCAGCAATTCCTTGTTGTCCACCACATCGCCACGGCACAGCCATTCCTCCAGCGTCCAGGGAGACTGGAAGTCAACTTTCTCTGCGGCGGTGACGAAGCGGCGTGGGTTACTCATCAGCGAAGGGATGGCGCATTCTCGCGATCCGGAAAAGCAAAATCCTGCGCGTCGCGATTACGGCTTGGTTGCCCGGATCCGCAGGTATTCCGCTCCCGACGGGACGAACGGAACAACGCTGCGGAAAACAAGTGTTTCCCGACCGGCACCATCCGGAGTCGCCGAAACAAGCACGATACCCGCAGGGGTCGCATCCCATGCCAGCAAATCGCCCGAGCGCTCCGCTGAAACCGCGACGCCATCGGCCCGCAAATCGTGGATCACCGAGAGTGTCTGGAATGTATCCGGCCCGATTGTGATGAATCCAGCAATCGGCGGCGTGTACGAATTGGGATTCGTGTCGGACGCACCCATGACATGCTCGACGAGCGCGGGAATTCCATCGGCGTCCGCATCCTCCGTTCCGGTTCCCGTGAACAATCTCGAGTCCACGCCGCCCGGCTCACCTCCGGTGATCACAGACGCACGCCAGCTCGCCGCAAGGGCAGCGTTCGGATTTCCCTCCGGCAACATCAGCACCAGCGAGCGGCCAAGCCCGTCTGCCTGCGGCGGCCAAGGTGCAGTTGTTCCGTAGGCAAAACTTAGAATTGTTGCACCCGTTCGATCTACGATCGTCACGGTCTCACCCGCGTTGTTGAAGTTGTCATTTCCTTCAAACACGCCTGCGACACTGGCCGCCGGACCCGCTCCGTAGCGGAACGCAAATGCAGCGGTATCCTTCACGATCAGCATGCGTTGACCGGGGGCGAGCTGAGTGATCGAGCCGTTGCGGAAATGATAGTCAATCCCGCTGGCGAACCGGCACTCGAACAAATCGATGGGCGCGGCTCCGATGTTTAGAAGTTCGATGTACTCAAACCGGTCGGAATCGAGATAGCCCGCAGCGATCTCAGTCGGAGTCGGGTCCGCCGGATGATACATCAGTTCACTCACCACAAGATTTCCCGTAGTAGCTGGGACCGCATCGGTGAAAAAGTAAGCCTCATTCAGGCCGGACCACGTGGACATTTTCGTGGTGGTCAGCGTGGAATTGAACGCGGGTGCGTCCGACTTGAACAAACGGGCTCGAACAAGACGGTGTCCCGCTGGAAGCGTAAACGCTCCCGTATATTCGGTGGCTGCCGGGTTCAATACACCGCCGGGCAGACGCGGGTCGCTACCGTCGATCGTGTAATAAATCTTCGCCACACCGACAAAGTCGCTGCTTGCAAGAGTCAGCGATGTCGAGGTGGTGATCGGACCGCCCGCGATGTTCAACGCCGGGAAGCGGAGGATTTGGCCGTCAATGAATGCACCCTTGGCAACCATCCAGCTTTTGATCAGGTCGCGCTCTGCATTGAGCGAGCCCGAGGTATACGCCGCCGCCGACCATCGTGTCTGATTTCGAATCGCAGCGTTTGCAGCAACCAGCGTCGGTGGCGAAACGAGCGCAGCATTCGCATCCACAACGGCCTGCATGTTGGAATCGGAAAAGACACCGCCCGGCTGACGCAGATTGGTCCAACGATCAATCCATGCCTGCATGTAGTCCGCATTCGCGAAAATACGCGACCAATACGAGTAGATGAAGAACTGCGTGCCGTAACCGCCGGTTGTTGCATGCCACTGCGTCGGGCTGTCATCACGGGCGTCTACCGAGTTCATACTGCGGTCATAGTCCCAGCCGGGGCCGGAAAAGAGCTTGCCGTTGCGGGGCTTGAACAACCGCCAACTCAAGCGCAGACCGTCCACGTTGTTCGAGAATGTATCGAGCATGTGGTGATCGATCCACGACGGCAGATCGACGTAATCAGTAAACTTCAAACCGGTAACGGGATTCGTGTAATTCGTCGCGGCGGGCGCGAGGCAGTCCTCCATTTCGTTGAGGTAATTCACGATGTAATCCGCCTGTTGAGTGGTCACTCGATCCTCCTCGGGATACTCCAAAAGGAAGTCGGACGTGTTGTTTCCGGTACCGGCGCTGGTTAAACCGAAATTGAAACTGCCGAGCGCGGCAGATGCAACGCCGACTCCACGTGCGATGCCGTTGTGAAAATCGGTAGCCGGGACATTGTACGACTTGTTGAGTTGGAGAATGTAGCCTCCCGTCACGTCGGGTCCCGTATTTTGATCAGGCTCCAATCGCTCGACATCCACCCGGTCATTCGCGCGATTCGGTTTCTGGACCATCAGGAACATTCCGTAGTAGTCCGCATTCGCGATATCGCCGCCGTCCTGATTGAGATACACCTCGACAAAACGGTACTCCATCGAGAGGTGGTCCATCTGCCGACCGAGCGTGAACATTGTGCTGTTGCGCAATCCGCCGCGATCGAAACCGTAAATATTGTTCAACACCCAGTCCGAGTTGCTGCCAATTCCGAGAACCGAGCGACTGTTGTCTGCATCGCGATCGTTGTCCCAAAACTCCACGTTAAACGGCCGCTTGACTTCGCCCGAGGTTGATTTTCCGCGCGCCGACACCCGGCCACGCGACAGGAATTCCGGCGTCGTAGCTTGAAGGCTGACGCCCGTGGGCGGGGCATCGTACAACACATAAGAGCAATCAACCGGATACTCGTTGGAATCCGCACTTCCATCGACCGGGATTGTACGGCCGTGCGTGTCGATCACAAGAATTGGGAGGTGATACGTATTCACCGGATTGTTCTGCGCTGTCGCGGTGTAGAACATGAGCACGCTGCTCGCGATCGGGCCGCTCATCCCCGGCTGGGAGACACGCGCGCGAACCTGCGCCGTTGTAGAAACCGTGAAAGGCCCGGTGTAGGTGAAGCCGTTCGAAATCGAAGGCGTGGAGCCATCCAGCGTGTAACGCACCTGCTGTCCGGGCAACTGACCGGTGATGGTCACGAGCGTGGGCGCCGTGCGCACACTGCTTCCCGGCGCGATCGTGAGAATGGACGGAGCAGTCGGGAAAATCGCACCGTTTGCAGTTCCCGGAGTCGGCTGCATAAACCCGGCGGAAGCGCCGCTTCTTCCGTAAGTCGCCACGCTGCTTTGCGGCGGATACGCGCCGCCAAATCCGCTGACTTCCGTCGTGCCATCCGCGGCAATCAGGCGCAGCACGTCCGGAGTCACCCCGGTGTTCGTGCCGAGCTGAAAGTTTGTGTGCAACTGGCTGGAGCTCGTATAAAAAGGGCGTTTCGCAGCATCTTTGTTTGAGGCCCAAACGATGAGATATCCACCCGGCGGGATGACGCGGTCAGGTGTCGTATCCGGGAACTGCCATTTTGTGGGCAGCGTCGCGCTGTCGGTGAGATACATCCCGTCCAGGGTCACGGGTAAAGCCGAGCCGTTGTAGAGCTCAATCCAGTCCGAAGAACTGCCGTCCTCATCTCGGATAGTGCCGGGATTCGATGCGGCGAACTCGTTGATCACCACTCCGGAAGTGGATGGATCGACAACTGTCGGGAGCACGCTCGCCCAAGTGGTGCCGAACCGGATCTCATCGAAGTCCACCGAGCCGTCGTTGCTGGAAGAGCCGGACCTCCACGCGATCGTGTTAAACGAACAGTCGCCGTTTCCATTCCGGATAATCGTAGGACCGGTTTGTGCGCCCTCGGCCAGTGCGAGATTCGGGTCGAGCCATAGCTGGATGTTGTCGTTGGCGCTCGCGTTGAAAGTGATTTTCCCAACGAAAAGCCGCGTCTGATTGTTGAGCCGCACCGTGCCGAAATCGGCCTCGCCCGTGCCCGCTCCCGGGAAAAACGCGGAGTAGTTTGTCGAGTTCGTGCTCTCGCCAATCCCGATTACCTCCGTCGCACCGCGGTAGAACTGAAACCCGAAGAAACTCGGCGAAATCGCGCGACTGCTCGGTGCCGGTTCCGTGTACGTCCCGGAAATGATGTTTCCGAGCCAGTCGCGGGAGAGCCGGTTCGACTTCGCAAGGAAGCTGAAATAGACCGTTCCGCTTGCCGTCCCACCGCCAACGAAGCCACCATTTACCAGCGGCGCAAAACGGCTGGAAGCCGATATGTCCAGCGTACCGAAGGATTGGCTGCTCGTTCCGCTCGGCCCCGGAGGAGTGCGCAGCAGACCGCCGGTGGTGGAAAGATTTCCGTAACTCAGACTACTTTCAAAGATACTTGCCGCAGAGGTCGCAGCCGTCGTGGTAAAAGTGCGTGGACTGTAGAGCAAAGATCCGGTCTGAGTGTCAAACCGACCGGCTCCGTAAAGAATGCTGCTGAATCCTTCGTAGAACAGCAGATCGGACGGCGGAGTCGACGCACCCGAGGCCGGGTTGCTTCCCATCGCAATTTCGAGACCGTCCGCAAATGTGTCCCCGTCTGAATCAGGCGAATTACCGTTCGTTCCGATCTGGATCTCTGCAAGGTCGCTGATTCCATCGCCATCGGTATCGGCAAGTAGCGGGCTGGTTCCGTTCGTGACTTCTACACCATCGGAAATCCCGTCGCCGTCTGTATCCACAAGCGCCGGATTGCTGCCGATGGTAATCTCCTGCGCAAAAGTAAGGCCGTCCCCATCGGTATCGCTCGTTCCGTTTTGATTGAGCGACTGGTAGAAAACAATTTCCCGCTCGTCGGCCAGACCATCCCCGTCGCTGTCCGTCGTCGGGTCGAAAGGAACAATCATGATACCGCCAATGGGAGAGCGCGTAGCGACGGGTGTTGATTCGCGAAGCCCTTGAACCCGGATCGCCGACGCACTCAGGTCGCGGAAGATGAGCGCGTTTCCAACCGGGAAGCCCGATGTGGCGGTCGTGCCGTCCGTGAGTTGAATGGTAGTGTCGAGGCCGCCGGTGTTCGCGAGATATCGCTTGGCGGCAATCGTCGAGGTGCCCGTGCTGTCGAGAATGCGATAGCTGCCGGTGACTCCATTCGCGGTGTTGTCACCCTCCGTGAAAACAATCACGTGATACCGGGCAAACGGGATATTGGTGAGTGTGACGTATTGCTGCCCGTCCGTCGTCGAATCGTCGAGGTAGCCGTTCAGCAGCCGTTTCGCGGGTGTGTTGTAATTCGCATAGGTCGAATTATTGAAACGCAGGGTTCCCGGGCTCGTCCAATCCACGGTCATCGGGTAGGTCGTTCCATTGTTTGAGACAACGGAAGTGAGATTGGAACTGTAGGGAGCGGCGCTCGAACGCCCTGCTACGTTGTTCCAATTCCGCGCCTGGTATCCGAATGGTCCCGCAAGTTCGCGAGCACCGACAAGATCCACGTCATTGTCCGCGAAATTGATCGCGATCGAGTTGAACAGCAGTGGATTGCTCGCCGTGGAGTTCGGATTGAAGCCGAGTGCGACCTCGAGAGCATCGTCCTGACCGTCGCCGTCGGAGTCAGCGTTTAAAGGATTTGTCGCTGCGGCAAATTCCTCGCCATCCGACAATCCATCGCCGTCCGAGTCGCGATTGGATGGATTGGTTCCGGCAACTGCTTCCTGTGAATCCGTGCGACCATCACCATCGGTATCCGGCATTTTGGGATTCGTTCCGGCTGAAAATTCCTGCAAGTCCGTAAGTCCGTCGCTGTCCGCATCGCCGGTGCCGTCTGCGCTCGATGCGATCGCTCCGAAATGCGTGAATTCCCATCCATTTGAAAGACCGTCGCTGTCATCATCGCCGGCAATCAGCGTCGAAAGATTGCCAAATTCCTGAAACTCCCTCGCATCCGGCGCTCCATCGGCGTCGCTGTCGGTGGTTGCTGAATAGTTGAACAACTGGAACTCGGAGAGTTGCATCTGCGTCTCCCCCCAGTTCTTCGAGACGTTCAGACGGTAGTATGTGTAGGCTGTACTGTTCGGAATATTGAATTCCTTCATCTGGTAGCGCGACTGCCAGGCTACTCCGGTTTGAGTATCCAGCACGGTCCACGATGAGCCGTCGTTGGAGCCTTCCATCGTCCAATTGCGAGGATCGCGCCCCGGCACATCGTTTGCGCTGGCGACTGCGTAAGCGCGGATGATTTGCGGCGAAGGAAGCTGCGCCTGAACCCAGCCCGACGGGTTTGTCGCAGTGGTGAGAAACTTCGTATCCGTCCGGCCATCAAAGGCCTGATTGACTCGCTCCTGCGCATTCGTCGGCGTGGTGCTTGAGGTCAGCACCGGGTTCGCGTTGAACAGCAACTCAGCGAACTGGAGGCTCGCCGTCGTGGACGTGTCCCCGTTATTCGCATCCACGCGCAGGCGGTACTGGCTGAAAGGAGCCGGACTCGCGACCGTGTACGTATTTTTCTGAAAACGTGCCGCAAACGACTGCGCCGTGCGTGCATCGATAGTTGTCCACGTTGTTCCATCGTTCGAGCCCTGAAGCGCCCAATCTTTCGGGTCACGGGCAGGCACATCATTCGCTGAAATAATCGCGTAACTGCTCACCGTCAGCGCCGCATTTGCAGCGGTTCGAGCGTAAATGTAATACGGACTCGCTGCGGTGGGCGCGGCACTGGTGGTGCTTGCTCCCGGCATCAGATATTTTGTCTGATCGAAATTATCGAAAGCCTTGTCCGCAGTCTCGTTCGCATTGAATCCGACCAGCGTGCCAGTGGAGTTCGTTACCGAAGCAGCACTGGTCGTCCCCCAGAATGCGCCGAGGTTTGCTCGCATTTCCGTGGCACCACGATTCACATACACTCCGTTGGTTCGCGAAGCGGAATCGAGAAAGTATTTCTTCCGAAAATACGCCTCCACCTGAAGTCGCTCGGCATCGCTCAATGCACGCTTGTAAACCACGATGTCTCCGAAATCCACGTGCGAAGGATTGCCCCCGCCGGAGGCCACTGATTGCGTGCCGATTCCCCATTTCGCGCTGGTTCCAGCCGCAAGTGTAAGGCTCGTCTGCCGCGTGTTGTAATCGAGTGCTCCGTTGAAATACTGGAATTGTGTGCGGGGGCTCACAGCCGCCGACGCGGGGGTGCGAATCGCTCCGAAAATAAACGGTTCGCCGCGCTGCGTGAAATTCGCGACGAGCTGACCACCGGTTGCCGTCGCATTTGTATCCACGAAGTCCCATCGTGATGAACCTTCAAACCCGATACGATTGGTACCGGCCGTTTCCCATTGAAAGTGAACCACGTTGGCGTGCCGCCGTGTGACCATGAAAACAGAAATCTGATCTCGATTCGCACCCGTGATTTGTTCCGCTGACATCAGAGCGGATTCCAGACGATCAATTCCCGTGGTTCCGCCGTTGTGCGTGTTTCCAAAATGCACGGTCGGCTGGCCGTTGAGCGTCGAAGGATAGAGAAAAACGTTCTCGTTCGTGCCGCTTCGGAGCGCGTGAGCCGCGCTCGCAGACTTATCATTCCATTGATCCACCCTGACCAATCCGAAAGGTGCTGGGTCGCGGAATCCATCGCCATTCAGGTCGCTGGCGTCGTAGTGGAGCACGAGGCTTGAGTCGGTTATGAGCTGGGCGTGGGCGGAAACTGCGCACACTAGTACGCATGCGGACACGGGCAAGGAGAGTGACCGGACGTTGAGGCGGGTATTCATGGTTGGATTGGGCTTCGCGAACGTTTCCGGGGTTAAACACCAGCATTCGAAATTCAGTCAAATAATTACAAAAAAATAACACCCAGAATCGAACGAGCATCCAGCCACGCATCACCCAACCGAATGAATGCCATTTTGCCCGGCTTACGGATGCTCCTCGCCATCCTCATCAACCGCTCCGTACAGCCGGAGATGGCAGACATTATCTCCTCCAAGTTTCGGTGCGAGCGGAACGACGGAACTCCAATTTCGCATGGACCGTCGGCAATTCCTGCTCGCCCACGGCGTAGCACCACCGCAGCCATGCCTCCGGCTTTCATGATGCCTGGAAGTCGACTTTCTTTACGGCGTTCCGAAGCGGCGCCGCGTTTTCCGTGAATAGGCGAAATGTCGCTCCCCTACGGCACGGCGATGTTGACCAAATGCTGGGCGCCGGTGGCGTCGGTTACGCGCAGAATGACGTGGCCGCCGTTGTTGAAGCTGCGCGTCTGGGACGGGCTGCCGCTTACGGTGGAGAGCACGGTCATCGTCTTCACGGTCGAGGTGCCGATGGCGTCGCCTTCGCGGATGAGCAGGCGCAGCGAACCGGCGCTGTCCGTTGCCCAAAGGCCTACGTCGTTCGCCGTGGTGATGCCGCCGGGGCCGGGGGATGCGGTGCCGGTTTTGCTGTGCATCGATGCGACGAACAGCGGCCGGTTTCCGTCTGCAAGCGCGAGCGATGTGAACGTCTTCCACTGCGCTCCGGCGGGGGCCTCGGGCGGCTGTGTGCCTTCGCGGGCGATGAGCGTGAGCGCGCTGCTGTCGCTGCGGTGCCAGATTCCGCTGTCGTTTGCGCTGCTGATTAACGCAGCGCTGTTCGACTTCATCGTGCCCATGAATGCCACGCTGCGGCCTTGCGCGTTTACGGGGTCTTTCAGCGCCGAAAATACTCCGCCGCTCACGCCCGCGGCGTCGCCCTTCCGCACGACTGCGGCGGCCACGTACGTCGTATCGTCCTCGGCGAAAATGGCCACGTTGTTCCCGCTGGTGGCGGTTCCCGTCATCGCCTTCACCGTCCCGAGGAACGCCATCGCCGTGCTGCCGCGCGCCATCGTCGGCACGCCGAATTTCTGCCACAGCGCGCCCGTTCCGTAGTCCGGCGCAGTGGCTCCCGCGACGTACGAAAATGAAGGCGTTCCGACGTAATCCACATAGCCGGCGATCTGGCGGTTATCCGCGAGCGTCACGCGGAACACCGCGTAATCCAGCACGCCGTCCGCCTCCACGCCGCGCCCCTGCCCTGCCGAACCCGGCCGCGCCACGAGCGCATTGATCGTCTTCACCGTGGAGCCCTGCACCGCATCGCCATCGCGCAGCGCAAGCCGCAGCGTCCCCGAGCTGCGCTCCAGCACCCACAAGCCCGCGTCCGTCGCCGACGTCACACCGCCCGGCCCCGGCGCGCCCGTCAGGCCCGGCGTCTTGCTCGTCATCGTCGCCGTAAACGCCAGCACCTCGCCCCCGAGCGCCACCGACGTGAACGTCCCCCACTCCGGCATCGCATCCACGCCCGGCGGCACCGGCGCCGGTGCTGCACCCGTCGCCACCGCGCCCTTCCGCGCCACGACCACCGGCGGGTTTGGCCCTGCGCCGTCCGGGTCCAGAATAATGGCCGCATTATCCGCGCTCGTCACCGCACCCGTCGTTCCGGGCGCATTCGCCAGCGTCACGATCCAAGCCAGCGAACCATCCGGCCCCAGCAGCGGATCCTTCATCGCGCTCACGACGGCATTCGTGATTCCCGGAGCCGGCGCTCCCTTGCTCAGCGAAATCTGCAAATTGATCGTCCCCGGCCCGCCAGTAAACGTGCCCGATACAATCTTCCCGCCCGCCTTGTAAGTCCCGTTTACCGCCACCTGCCCCGCCTCATTCACCGACGGCACGCCAAAGCTCTGCCACACCGCATCCGCCGGAATCCCGCTGCCCGTCACCCCTGCCCCGAACAACGCCCCGCCCTTGCTCGCCAGCACCGTGCTCACCGGGTTCGCCGGCGTCACCGTGACATTAAATGAAACACTCCCCGCATTGTTCGCCGCATCCCGTGCGGTCAAAACCACCGTCACCGAACCGACGCTCGTCGGCGTCCCCGGCGCAGGACTCTGGGTAACGCTCACCACCCCGACGTTGTCATTCGTCACCGCCTGCCCCCGGTAATCCGGCAACGGCGTCCCGGCCACGATGCTCAACGGCGAGAACGTCCCGCCAATCGTCGGCGGCTGCGTGTCCGGCGGAAGCACGGTGAATGAAACAACCGTGTCGGTCGAGTTGCCCACGCTGTCGGTCACCCGGCCGATCACCGAATGCGTGCCGGGCGGCAGCGTAAATGTCGGGGAAGCATTGCTCCCCGGCGCCACAATCGCAGTTGTGCCGAGGTGAATCGAGTACGTCAGCGGCGAACTTGGGTCGCTCCATCCGGAGAAACTTCCGGTAAGCACCGTCCCATTCGCCACGGGCGACGCCGGGGACAGGGTAAAGGTTCCGCCGGTCGGGCCTGCGGTATCCGGCGGTGCGCCCACATAGGTGTGCGTGTGCGCAGGCATCGTCGCCAGCGTCATGCCAGGGCTCATGTCGGAGCCTCCCTTCGCAGCCAGCAGGAAAGTCCCCACCGGCCCTCCTGTGCCTGCGCCAAAGGGCGAGCGCCCGCGGAGGTCCGGCACGTTCACCGTGTTCACACCGTCGCCGCCCCACGTGGTACCCACTACGAGGCCAAAGAGTTCAAAGGTCGAATCCGCCGGTGTGATTGCGTTGCTCGAGCCGTCGCACGGCCAGTAGGTGTTGTTAGTCTGATAGCTGAAGAACCCCGCCGTGCCGGCATGGAAGCGGACTTCGGCAATCGCTGGATAGTCGTCGGACCCGCCGTATATCCCAGTGAGCGCCACACCCGTAGTCAGCCCCAAGTAAGGTGCACGACCAGCCACCGCGCTTCCACTGCCTGTGCTGCCGGTCGTGCCACCGCCGTAAACATGCGTATGGGCCGGCAACTCGGCCACGCTGATGTTGCGCTGAAACTGCCCGCCTCTCTCCCCGAGTTGCACAGGGTTCAGGCCGGGTCCTGCGCCGGCTCCCACCATCATCCGCCCACGGAGGTCGGGGATGCCAAAGGTCGTGCTCCCGTTGCCCCCGTAGTTCGTGCCCAGGATGGAGAAAAGGAGCGTGTTCTGCGAAATGTTGTAAAGCTGTCCTTCGCACCGCAAACCGGGGATGCTCAATGTGCTTCCATACGCCGTCCACCGGATGGTGCCTATGTTATAAAACGACCCCTGATTCGCGATGAACGGGTATAGCGCAATGTAGGGAGGCATGTTGTCCACCGGCGCGCCAGCGCCGGTCGGGTGCGTACTGCCGCCCATGATGGTATGGCTATGGCTCGGGAGATTTGCGGCGTTCACGGTCAACGTATTGCTGCCCCCCCCGTCTGGCCGACCTGATAATTCGGGAGCCCCGGTCCCTGCCCTGCACCGATGGGCGTGCGCCCGCGAAGGTCGGGCAACGCGAAGGTGGTGGAGCCGTTCCCGCCGAATGTCGTGCCGAGCAGGGCAAACAGGGCTTGATTCTACGCAATCGGCAAAATCTGGCCGGCACACTCCACCCATGCATTGCCCATATACGGAGCACCAGCCGCAAAGAGCCGGATTTCGCCAAGGTAGGCGTCCTCCACCGAGCCCGATCCACCCGAAGTGGGGAAAACTCCCTGCAAAGCGATCATCCAGCGCAGCCCGAGGCTGGGCTTTGGGATGGGGATGGGCGATACGACCGAGGCACCTGTGCTACTGGTAGTGGATGTGGGCGCAACGGCAGTGTGCCCGAGGTAGCCGAGGCAGGCCAGAAGGAGCAGCGCGGTAAAAAGGCGGAGTGTTTTCATTGATGGAGTTTGGCGGTGGTTGCGCGGAACAGAGAGCATTTTGCCCATCGCAATCAAGCACTAAGGAAACTTATCGGCGGCGAAAACCACGCACGTCCCGGCTGGCACAGCATTAACAGAATCATCACTTTCCCATTTCCGCGCCGGAGCGTATACACGGGGAAACTGCTCCCGCTATGAATACCATCCAGCTCCGCATCGCCGCGCTCGCACTCGTATCGTTTTCCACTCCGCTGCTCGCTCAATCCGGGCCGGCGTTGGAGCGGGCGTCGAACATTCATTTTCCGCAGGTAGATCTCGCGGGCGTCTCGATCGAGGATGCGGCCACGTATTTGTCATGCACCTCGCGCGAGCTGACGCAGGACAAGGCGGGGCTGAATATCATCGTGAAAACCGCGCAGCCGGTGGAGAAGCGCGTCTCGCTGCGGGTGACGAATATGCCCGCGCCGGATGCGGTGCGCTACTGCGCGGAATCGGCGGGGTTGTTTGTGACGTGGAGCGGCAACGCGGCGATCATCACCGACCGCAAGGACCTGCCCGCGACGGCCGTGGCGCTGGATGCCGCCGGACGCGTGCTGCACGCGCGGGCGTCGAAGCTGATCGTGCCACAGGTGGATTTTAAGGACGCCACGTTGCGCGAGGTGCTGGAGTTTGTGTCCGCGAAGAGCGCGTCGCTCTCCGGCGATGGATCGCGGCTGAATATCATCCTCGACTCCCCCACCGCGGCCCGCATGGAGGAGCATGCAAAAGCCGCGGCACCCGCGCCCGCCGGAATCGTTGTCGCCGGGCTGGATGAGCCCGCAGCGCCGAAAGCCCCCGAGCCTCCGGCGACGCCGCTCGCGGAGCAGCGCGTTTCCTTTACGCTGAAGAATACATCCGTCGCCGAACTCCTGCGCCTCACCGCCCTCGTGAGCGGAGCCGGCGTGCGGTGGGATTCCGCGGCAGTGGTCATCGGCCACACGGGCGTGACGACACGGCCCGCGGTGACGAACACCGTGGCGGTAAAGGGCCGCGTGTTGATGGAACGGCTCGCGGCAATCGAGATCCCGAAGCTGGAGTTCCGCGATGCGCGGCTGGGCGAGGCGGTGACATTTCTCTCGCGCAAAATCACCGAACTCGATCCCGAGCGCAAAAGCGTGAACCTGCTCGCCAACGGCACGGCGGCGGATGAGGAGGTGACGTTGCGCGCCGACCGCATCCCCGCACTTGAAGCACTGCGCTACATCGCGGAATTGAGCGGAACGGAACTGCGGATCGAACACAGCGCCATCATTCTCCAGCCCCGCAAGTAGCCCGCGAACCTGCGGTTGCCCGCCTTTACGGGAGCGGCTTGAGCTCGATCTTGCGGTAGTGCACTTCGCTGCCCGGGTCATGCCCCTGGATGGCGATCGTGCCGCTGGAGAGCTTGCGGCCCGCGAAGTTCTTCGGCGGCGTCCAATCGGCCGGCTCTACCCACTCGCTGATGACCTTGTCGTTCACCTTCGCGACGATGGTTTTGTCCTTCACGATGATGTGCATCGTGAACCATTCGTCGTCCTTCGCAGGTGCGGTGAAGTTGTCCTTGATGCCATAAACGCCGGCGGTCTTTTTCGGGTCGCCGTGGGTGTTGTTCACCTGAATCTCGTAGCCTTTGTCCGGCCAGCCCGACGGCTGGAACGCGGTGTGGATGTAGACGCCGGAGTTCGCCTTCGGCTTGGTCATGATCTCGAGCTTGAGCTCGAAGTTCTTCAATTCCGTGCCGGCCTTGCCGGTGTAGAAAAGGTGGGCGCGGTCGCCTTTGACGACGAGTTCGCCGTCCTTCACGGAAAAGGTGGTCGGGTTCTCGTTGGCCTTCCAGCCGTCGAGGTCCTTGCCGTTGAAGAGCGGGATCCATTCGGGTTCCGCAGCGATGAGTGATGTGGCGGCGAGCGCCATGGCGATGATCGATTTCATGTGTGTGTGGGTTTTAAAACTGACGCCGATGTAGAACGCGCTGCGCGACAGTTCTTAGTCCACAAACGCGAATTCGTTCGACTGCAGCAGCACGTGCGCGAGCTTTGCCCACGCGGAGATGGGCTTTGGCCGCGCCTCGGGTCCGTGGAACCGATCCTTCGCAGAGAAAACCGCGCCGTCCTGCGCAGTGAGAACGGTGCGCCATTCAAACGTGTCGGAGTTTTCGTCGCCACGGCTCTCCACGACGAAGTCGAGCACCTCGCCCGCCTTCACCTCCACGGTGCCCACCGGTGAACCGACGCTGGCTTTCGGCTCCGCCACCCATTCGGCGATCTGGCCGGTCCGCCCGCTGACGATGCGCGCGAGCACGCCGTTGCCGACCTCGGCCTTCCGATGCACCCGGCCCGAAATGGTGAGCACCATGTCGCGTGGCGCGGTGAAGCGCTTGATGACTGCGTCGTCTTTCGCAGGATGACCGCCCTCCGCACTGATGATGGCCCAGCCATACTTAGCGTCCGGCACTTTTGCCCCGCCCTGCCACGTCGCGCCCGTCCAGTGCGGGAGCGGGGTGAAGCTCATGCGCTTCGACGCCGCATCGTACCGCCCGGTGCCATACTGCCAGAGCGGCGGCGGCGGCGGCGCGCTGTCGCCGGTTCCTTTCACGAAGCTGACCGCCATCGAAATCTCCTGCGGAGCAGCCTCCCGGCGAAGCACACGCTCGAAGAGCAATCGCGCCTGCTCAGCACCGGCACCGCTGCTTTCAAACTCCGGCCCCGCGGCCAGCGCGGCGGCCCGCTCCATGACGAACGGACTATTCAACATGTAGAGCGCCTGCTGCGGGACATTCGTCACGGAGCGCTGCGGATTCATTAAATCGGGGCTCGCGAAATCAAACGTCCGCAAAGTCGCGGGGAGGTTCTGGCGGTCGATGTATCCGTAGACCGCACGGCGCTTCGGGAATGGCTGCTCGAAGAGCTTCACCGGACGTCCGAACATGGACTCGTCGAGTTCCTCCGAGGCGGCAAGCAGGGAATCGTGAAGCGACTCCCAATCGAGGCGACGGCGGTTCTGACGCCACAGGAAGCGGTTATCGGGGTCGCGCTGCTGGGCATCCGCGCGGATCTCGCTGGACTGCATCCACGTGGAGGAAAGGAGGATTTCGCGGTGGAGCTTCTTCATGCTCCATCCGTTCGCGACGAACTGCCCCCCGAGATAATCGAGCAGCGCCTGCAACACCGGCGGGTCGCTTTTGGCACCGAAATCTCCCGGCGTGCGCACAAGGCCCGCGCCGAAGTGATGCGACCACACGCGATTCACGATGACGCGCGCGGTCAACGGGTTTGCGGGATTGACGATGGCTTGCACGAGTTCCAGACGCCCGCTCCCGTCCTTGAACGGCGCGGTCTCACCGCCGAGAAAAGTCGGGAACCTCCGCGGCACCTCCTCGCCCGGACGACCGGGATTCCCACGGATGAAAACGCGCGGATTCACAGGCTGCGCGCGGTCCGTCAGTACGTGTGCACGCGGTGGAGCGCCTTCATTCAGCTCCGCCTGCGAGCGCTTTGTCTCAAGCTTGCGGCGTTCGTCCCGATACTTCCGCGTAAGGATTCGCGACTTCGCGAGCTCTTGCATCGTGACTCCGGGAACCTCTCCGGGAAAGCCGGACCAACGAAGCATTGCTGTGATCTGATCCGCCGCCTTTTGATCATACGCGGCAACCTCCGCCTCGCGTTGTGCGCGCAGTTTCGCATACGCAGCGGTGGCCTTTCCGCCGGGAAGCTCCGGGAGCTTGCCGGGCTCGCGCTCCTCGTCGCACGAAGCAAACACGCCATACAGCGCGTAGTAATCCTTGCTCGTGATGGGATCAAATTTGTGATCGTGACACCGTGCGCAACCGACCGTGAGCGCCATGGTTCCACGCATCACGACATCGATGCGGTCGTCGATGATGTCGTGACCGTTGTTCAAAAAGCGGCGTCCCAGCGTGAGAAAACCAAGCGCAGCAAGGTCGTCGCGATCGCCGCCGGAGCCGGGACGGTCCGCCGCAATTTGCTTCACGAGGAACTGATCATACGGAAGGTCGTCGTTGATCGAGCGGATGACCCAGTCGCGGTAAGTCCATGCGAAGGGATACTCGCGACTATCATTCCCCGCGAGGTAACCGCGATGATCGGCGTAGCGGGCCACGTCGAGCCAGTGGCGCCCCCATCGTTCCCCGTATCGCGGCGAGGCCAGAAAGCGATCCACAACCTTCGCGAACGCCTCCCTTTCCGGCGCAGGATCGCTAAGGAACGCCTCAATTTCCGTCTCCGACGGCGGAAGCCCCGTGAGCACAAATGCAGCGCGACGAATCAGCGTCCGGCGGTCCGCGATAGGCGACGGCGCGAGCTTCTCGGCGTTCAGCTTTTCCAAAACAAACGCATCAATCACGCTCTTCACCCACGACGACTTATCGGCCGGCTGCGGCACTGCGACAGGCTTCACGGGCTGGAACGACCAGTGCGTCTTCGCGATATCCGCCGCCGGCTTCGCACCGGTTCCCTCGGGCCACGGCAATCCCATCTTCACCCACTCCGTCAGCGCGGCAATCCGCGGCTCCGGCATTTTCGGGGCCTTGTCGGGCATCTTCGCATCACCTTCATGCCGGATGCTTTTAATCAGCCCGCTTTTTCCAGGGTCGCCTGCGACGACGACCGGCCCGGTGTCCGCGCCCTTCAGAATCGCCTCGCGTGAATCGAGCCGGAGATCAGCCTTCTGCTTCTCTGGACCGTGACATTTCACACATTGATCCACGAGAACAGGGCGCACCTGTTTTTCGAAAAACTCCACCTGCTCCGGCGTGGGAGCCGCAAAAGCACCTCCCGCAAGAACAGTCAGACTGACTGCTATGAACTTCATTCCGCGGAACCAACCCGCGCACGGCTGCCTGCTTAGACGCTCACTTCGCGACGAACTCCACCGCCTCACTCCAGTGGCTCCAGCGTCCGGAGTTGTCGCGATGCCGGACACGCACCCGGTACGTGCGGCCGGCCTTGCACGTGCCCTGCGGAATGTGAACCTGCGGCACAAAAGCGGGAGCCTCGGCGCTTTCCCAGACCGGCTCGATTTCGTAACGCCAAGGCTTCGCGGCGGGCGTCGCGATTTCGCCCACCCGCCACATCATCGCTCCGAAAGTTCCCGCACCCTGCGGATCGGAAAACGGCGAACATTCAAAGCCCAGCGCACCCGCGGGAAAACCGGCGGGACCCACGTAGCGAATTGTTGGCCGGGCCGGGATTTCCTTATCCGCGGCCTCCAGCGACAAATATCCCCAGCCGTAACCAAGTGGGTTTTTATCGTTCACCGCGTAGTTCTTCTGCGGCCGTGTGTCGGTGCAAAAATCGACGATGTATTTGCAAAAGCCCGCGAAGTCCGGCGTCGCGAGCGTCCTCGTGAAAGCGCCGCCCGCCATTCCTTCCCCCGCCGGATTGCGGAAGAACGCGCCTTTGTTCGAAGTCGGCGGCGCGTAATTCCATCGCGCGCGGTCGAGTTCAGCCCAGCTTCCGAGTGGCTTTCCGCCGACGACCGGTTCAATGAGACGCGCATACTCGGCAACGAGCTGGCCGATTTGACCACCAGCTGGCCGCGGATCGCTCGCCAGAAGATCGAGTATTTCACGGGCCCGGTTTCTGAACTCGGTGCGCAGCGCCGGCACTTCGAGCACGCGGGCTTGGTCGATGAATCCCGGCTGATGCGTGCACGGAATGAACTGCATATCGAGGTCCCACGGCACCGGGGCCCATCCCTTTTGCGGATTTCGATAAAAGCAGTGATTCGCGCCGGGACGCAGATCGATGTTCGAGACCAGCCGGTTGATTGCGTGAAAGCCGTAGTAGCTCCGCAAATCCATGTTCGCACGCCACCACTTCTCCGCATCGCCCTGCGGGCCGCGCGTGAATGATCCCCATTCCTGACCCGCATCACCGCTGTATCCGCCGGGGACGTGCTTCAATCCCCGCTCGGGTGAAATGGTAATCCCGTCGGCAAGCTTCTGGTTCTTCAGCCACGCGCCGTCCACGTCTTCAATCGCCTGATAAAGCCCCCACAGGTCGCCGTCGTATTGCGTCTTCCCCTGCTCATCCGAAGTGGTCACCACGCGAAAATGCACAGGCTGGCAATCGGACGCAGGAACGCCGGCGAGTTGATACGCGCGGAATGAAATCGCTTCGTCGAGCCCCGACATGCCGCGATTTACCTGCACCCAAGGGCTCGCGCACGCATTCATGGAAAAGCTGTTCCACGACTCCTTCCGCTTCCGTCCCCACTGGTCACGAACCTCGAGTTCATGCGCGGCGGCAAATTTGAAGCCCCATTTGTTTTTCCCTGCGACATACGTGCTCGCACTGCCGCGATTGTGAAACTCCATGTGATCGATGACCTGGCCATCGTGAACGAATGTCCCGGAAAACTTCCGGTGATTCTGCCCGCCATCGTACTGACTCCGCTGAACGTCGGTCGCGTTCGCAATCAGCGTGAAAACGGGGAGCGAGTTCTGCAATTCCGGCGTGAACGTGACGGGCGGAGTCGTTCCGGGCTGCGAAGCGCCCGTCCATGCAGGCACGCCGTTCCAGACGTAGTAGGCGAAGTTCGGCGACGGGTCATCCGCGTATGGGAGCTGGACCATCGCACCATCGCCACCGACAGCAGTGACACGGTAGCGCACAAGTCTGCGATTCGTCTGCATCGCAGCCGGAATTGTGACGGACCACACGTTGTCGCCAGCGACGTTGTCACCGTCGAGCTTCGCATCGTTCATCGGGAAATCCTGCCAGCGCGTCGCGTAGTCCGGATCGCTGCGCCGCACGTAAGCGCCCGGCTCCACAAACTGCACATGAAGCGTGGCCGACTTCACCCCTTCGCGATCCGTCACAGCCACCGACACCACCACCGGTTCGCCGGCTTTCGGGCGCTCCGGTCTATGCTGGACCCACGCACAAGCCGGCGGCGCACTCGCGGCGGCCACGCTGTTCACGGCACCGGGAGTCGGGTTCTTTCCACCACTTTTCACAAGGCCAGGAAGCGCGAGCGATGCATCCATCGAAAGGTCGCTGCTATCGAGCGCGGAATTGAACGCCTGCACCGCGAGCACGTTCTCACCGGGCGTCAAAAACCGCCCGGCATCCTCGATGCGAACCTCCTCCCAATCGCCAGCCTCGTGATCCAACGCGAGGGATTTCAGCGAAAGCGCGCCCTGCGGGACGTGCAGGCGCGCGACCTCGTGTCCGTTCAGCCAAACGACGCACCCATCGTCCACCCGCAGCGCGAGCGATAGCGTCGGCGGAACTTGCGCCACGGTAAAACGGTGGCGAAAAAACGCGCTCGAGTAGCGACCCTGCATATCCGGAATGACCGTCGCATCATCACTATCGCCGTAGCCAAATCCTGCCTTTCCGCCCGACCACGAACCGTCCTCTTTGAACTCCCGCGACGTCCACGCTCCCGGCTCGGAGTCCCCACGCCGCCATTTCCATCCGGCGCTTCCGGCGGGAATAAAAACGCCCGCCGGTGAAGCCTGCACATCCGCAAATCCCGATGCCCGCCAGTGGCCCGGTCTCGCGGCATCGGCAAGCGGATGAATCCGCTCCAACGATGAGCCGAGACCCGCACTTGCGCTCGGCCACGGAAAACCCGCTCCGAAATTGACCGCCTCGACAACCTGACCCGACGCGTTTGCCAGCGTCAGCTTCTCACCCTCGTTGCTCAGCTTCCCGACAAATGGACCGAGCGCCTTTACCCCAAACTCCTTCTCAAGCGCCGCCGCATCCTGCGCGACGACGAGAAAAGCGCCCGGAGCAATCACGGTCCCCGCAGGAAAAACAAACTTATCCAGCCGCCAGCCGTCGAGCTTTGCAGGCGCATCTCCAGCATTGTGCAATTCCACGAATTCGAGCGGCCGCTTATCCTTCGGATCGTAGTGAATCTCGTTGATCACCACGCGCTCGGCGGCAAACGCGCAGAGACTTGGAAAGACAATCGCAGCTACTCTCAAAAAAATCATGTTCACACAACCCGCGGTGCGCGTTCGTCGTAGGACCGGCATCAGCTCATCGTGAGCGGGTAACGGCACGCGCGGCAAACTTTCGTTGCACAGCCCGCCGTGCATCGCTAATCCGGACGCCTCTCACTCATGCCGTATCAAATCGACCTACATTGCCATTCCTGGTTTTCAGGAGACGGCGTGAGCAGCCCGGAGCAGCTCATCGCATCGGCAAAGGCGAAGGGCCTCAACGGATTTGCGATCACGGACCACAATACGTGCGACGCCTTTCACTATATGGTGGATGCCGGGCTCGCGCGCGCAGACGGTCTGCCCGTGGATGGCTTCCTCGTCCTTCCAGGCGTGGAAGTTTCCACCGCGGAAGGCCACCTGCTCTGCATCGGCGCGACGCTTCCACAAATGAAAGGGCGCCCCGCGCGCGAGGTCGCCGCTGCGATTCGGGCAGCCGGCGGAGTCGCGATTCCTGCACACCCCTACGACCGGTTTCGTGCGGGAATTCGCGAGGAAGTTCTCGATACCCTCGAAGTGGACGCGCTCGAGGTTTTCAACGCTGCGATTTCCTTTGCGAAGTACAACACGCATGCCCGCGAGTATGCGGAACGGCGGGGTCTTCCGATGGTTGCTTGCAGCGATGCGCACCACTACGCGGCGATCGGAGCCTCGCGAATGATGTTTGAAACCGCGGATTTTTCCGTGCGCGGAATCCTCGACGCCATCAAGCGCGGCGGACAGCGGCACGAGTCGCTGCTTTCCTTCCGCGACAAGCTGCGCAAAACCCTGAACAACTGGTTCCGCCTCCGCAGACGGCGGGTTCATCCGCCGCGCGATCGAGTCGCGGGTTGAAAAAAATTGCCGAGCCCTGCTCCGTCGCTACCGTCCCGCGCCATGAATGACACGGCACAAACTGAATCCACACAAAGCCACGTCACAGCCATCATCGTCGCGGCTGGAAGCAGCCGTCGGATGGGATTCGACAAAATCTTCGCTGAATTGAACGGGCGGCCGGTGCTGTTTCATTCCCTCGCATCCTTCAACGCGTGTCCGGATATCGACAAAATCGTCGTCGTCACCCGCGAGGAACGAATCGCCGAGGTCGAGGCACTCGCCGCAGCGGCAAACCTTACGAAGGTCGTCCGCGCGATTCCGGGCGGACCGGAGCGCCACTTGTCGGTATGGAACGGCCTCAAGGCCGCGGAAACTGAATCATCGCAATATGTCGCCATTCACGACGCCGCGCGCCCGCTCGTCACGCCGCGACTTATTTCCGACTGCCTCGCACTTGCACGTGCCCACGGCGCCGCATGCTGCGCATCGCCAATTCCCGACACGGTGAAACGCGCATCGCACGAACTGATGGTCACCGAAAGCGTGGAGCGGCAGAACCTCTGGGCGATGCAGACACCGCAGATCTTCAGCACCCCGCTGATTCTACAGGCCTACGCGTCGCTTATGGCGCACAATGAGCTCGTGACCGATGAAGTTTCCGCAATTCAGAAACTCGGCAAACGCGTCGCGCTCCTGCCCAACGAGGACTACAATTTCAAGATCACCTTCGCCCGCGATCTTCCACTCGCCGCGCAGGTTCTGGATATCCGCAGCGGAAAAGAGCCGCGGCCCTGATTCGCGGACCTTTAGTTAAACAAATCCTTCCACTCTTTCGCGAATCGCACCTCGTCCACCCGCGTGGTCGGCGTGGGTTTCTTTCGCAATGCGATCCCGATTTTCGCAGGCATCGGAAAACCGGTGCCGGTCACAATCATGTTCGGCTGTCCGGGCTCTTTGTTTCCGGCAGGTGGATTTACGAACAACCGGCACTCAACCTTCCAGCGATTATTCGCCTCAGGCGTGAAAGAGAACTTCTGCACAAGCCGGATCGGGCCCGGCGTGTTCGGGAGCTTCACGACTTTTTTCCGATCATTGATCGCGACTTCGAAGCCCTTGCCCTCGTTGCCGATGATCACCCGCAATGGCCGGTTCTGCTGAGCCGGGTCGATGGGATTGTACTGAAACTCACTCTCCGGCGTAAACACGGTATCGGTGTGGGAAAACGTGAGCGTAAAATAATACACACCGCCTGATTTCTGGTCCACGAGGCCGACCGCTGGATCAACAACCCGGGATACCCAGGTGTCATTGGCGGCCGGCTTGAACAGAAGTTTTCCGCCCGGAGAAACGGGCGTCACATTCGGAAACGCGCCGTCCTCAATCTCAGCGTTGCCGCCGGTCCACGGGCCTTCCCAGCCGACGCCACCGGACGCTCCAACGATCGGAGCTCCACCCGCATATTGAAACGATTCCACAGCGCGGGAGCCGGGATTCGCCGCGGGTGCGGGCTCGGGAGGTTTTGGAGGCGGCGGTGCCGGTTGTGGCGGTGCTTTTGGCGCGGGCGTCGCCGCGGCGACAGCGGGTGCAGGCTGCGGTGCTGGCTGAGGCGCAGGAACAGCCGCCGGCGGTTCGGGCGCGGCGGGCTCCGCAGTCGGCGTGGCCGGTTCCGCGGCACCACGCGCAGGCGTCCGTCCCGGCGTGCCCGCAAGCGCTGAATCATCCGGTTTTGTCGAAGGATTGAGTCCGCGCTTGTAGATAAACCAACCGCCAAACGCGAGACCCGCAATAACAACGAGATAGGTCGTCATTAATGCGAGCGACTGACGCTTCCGAGCAAGGCGGTCGAGTTCCTGTTTTGCACGATTCAATGCGGCCGCAGACGCAGCCGGGTTAGCAGGCGCCGGCTGCACCGGCGCGGCAACAGGCGGCGGGACAGGCCTCGGCTGGATCTTGGAAACCGGCTGCACGACTGGTTGTGGCGCGCGAACGATTCGTGGACGGATGTGTTCCGGCACGGCGGGAGGCAGCGGAGGATTGAGCGCCGCCAGAGCCTCAAGCGCCTTTACCGCCGACTCGGGTCGGGCGTCGGGGTCGGGCGCAATCAGCAGCGCAATCCAGTCCACCAGCGCCTTCGGGAGATCCGGTCGCATCACCGCGAGCGCCTTCACATCGAGCCCCGGCCAGGCAGCCATAAACTCTTCCTTCGTCTCACACGGGAGCAGTCGCTTGCCTGTAAAAAGATAATGAAGCACCGCGCCCGCTGAAAACAGATCCGCGACGTGCGAAGGCGGGCCGCCTGCAAGACGTTCCGGCGCGGTGTACGCATAGGAACCCGGAGTCAGCTCGCTCCGGTAATTTGCGAGGCCCCAGTCGAGCACCATCACCAGCGGCCGCCCATCCGGCAGATCGACAATCACCGTATCGCTCGGCTTCAGGTCCCCGTGAGGATACCGCTGACGCTCGCCGCTCCGGAGCGCGGAGAGAAGTTGCGCCGCGATGTCCACCGCGTGCTCGGCAGCGATCGGCCGGTTATTCGGGACATCGAGACCTCGATGACCCTCGGCGTATTCGTAAACGAGCACCGTGCCGTCCTCGTCTGGAAACGCGTCGAGCAATTGCACGATGTTCACACCGGCAATCGTTTGCAACTGAGGCGCATCGCGAAGGAGCGATTCGACGTCGAGCGGGTGCGCGATGAGATGCTCCGGCAGCAAAAGCTTTAGCGCGACGCGGCGTCCCGACGGATCCACGGCACGGTAAACCAATGCGGCGTCACCCACGGCCAGCCGGGTTTGAATTTCAAAGAGTTCTGTGGCTCGACTCATCGATGGGGATTCATTAGCCGGAACCCGACGCGAACGGAAAGCACTTTGAACGGGAATCATTCCGCGGACAAAATGGCCCGGATGTCATGATTTCATGGGCGCACGCAAAGTGCCCCGTTGACGCAGCGCCCGCTCTCACGTAGGCACGCGGCGTGTTTGATAAATACGTGCTCCCAAACTGCCAGGCATCCGTCCTGTGCGAAGACATCCGTCGTGAAATCACCGGCATGCAAACCCTCGTCGGCGTAATCAATGCCGTGCCCGCGCCGCAGATTCCCATCGGATTTCTGAAACTATGCCTCTGGACCCGCTGGTGCAACGGTGTCGGTGAATTCAAGCAGACTGCGAAGCTTCTCGCACCGGATGAAAAAGTCCTCGGTGAAAGCTCGGTGAATTTCCGCCTGAAGGAAATGGATGCGATGGCGACGAATGTGAACCTCTTCACAAACATCCAGTTCAAGACACTCGGCGCCTACCACATCGAGATCTATCTCGATGACCAGCTCATCATCCGCTACCCGCTCCCGGTGATTCAGGTCCAGTTGCCGGGGTAGCCCGCGCAGGCTTAGCGGGCCCGACGAATCCGGCGTTGCATATCGGCGGAAGCAGGCGTTTTCATAATCCGCGCCATGCACGTCCATCGAATCATCGCCCTCGCACTGGCTTGGATATTCCACTCCGGGAACGCGTCCGGAATGGAGCCCGTCCGCATCAGCGCGGACAGCAAACACTTCGTGCTCAAGGAGAGCGGTGCCCGTTTTGTGCCGTGGGGATTCAACTACCTCGGCGAACAGGATACGCTGCTGGAAGAATACTGGGGCGAAAAGTGGGACTCCATCGCGGAGGATTTTCGCGAGATGCGCGCGCTCGGGGCCAATGTCATCCGCATCCATCTCCAGCTTGAAACCTACATGGCCGGGCCGGATCAAACCAAACCCGCCGCGCTTGCCCGCCTCCGGAAGCTGCTCGATCTCGCACAGGAAAATTCGCTGTATCTCGATCTCACGGGCCTGAGTTGCTATCGACTCGCACGTGTGCCGCCGTGGCTTGACGGGCTTTCCGAAGCCGAGCGATGGGCCGTGCATGAGCGATTCTGGCGTGCAGTCGCCGAAACGTGCAAAGGCCATCCGGCTGTCTTCTGCTACGACCTGATGAACGAACCCGTCGTCACGGAGGCGAAAGCTGGCGAGCATCCGTGGCTCACAGGAGAACTCGGCGGTTTTCATTTCGTCCAGCGCATCGCGAACCAGCCCGGAAAGCGCACGCAACAGGAAGTCGCGGCCGCATGGGTGAAACAAATGACCACCGCCATCCGCGATGTGGATCCGGAAAACTTGATCACAGTCGGCGTGATTCCGTGGGTGCAGGTCTGGCCCGGCGCGAAACTCGACTTCTACTGCCCGGAGGCGGCGAAACACCTCGATTTCGTGAGCGTGCATTTTTATCCGCAGGCTGGAAAGGTCGCCGAGACAATCACGGCGCTGAAAGCATACGAAATCGGAAAGCCTATCGTCATCGAAGAGACTTTCCCTCTCAGTTGTTCGCTGAAGGAACTGGAGCAATTCATGGATGGCGCTTCCACGATCGCAGACGGCTGGGTCGCCCACTATTTCGGAAAGACAGCCACAGAGCACCGGCGCGAACCGGGGCTGAACAACGCGATCATCGCAGACTTCCTCGATTTTTGGAAAAGCAAGGTTCCGCGCTAGGGCGCATCATCGAAGAGTGTGTGCCCGCAAAACCTCGGGAATCACAACGCTCCATCCACCGGAGTGAAGTTCAGCCAGAAGCCGCCGCAGAACTGCGACGTGATGCGGTCGTCCTTGATGCAACAGAATGATAGCGCCCGGCTGAAGTGACCGCATGATTCTCGAAACGACGCGCTCGACGTTCGTATCGATCCCATCAAAACCGCGGGCACTCCAGCCGACATACCGCATTCCAAGCGCTCGGAGCACACCGGCATTGAAGAGGTTCCGAAAGCCAACCGGAGCGCGGAAGAGCCGCGGATACACGCCGGCGGCACGCTCAATCTCCGCAGTTGCACCGCTGATTTCCCTCATCTGCGCAGACGGCAGGAGACTCCAGAACAGGGCAGTCGCGTGCGTCATCGTGTGATTTCCCAATTCATGCCCGCCCGCGACGATCCTGAGGCAAAGCGCGGGCTCCTCTGCGACACGCGCACCGATCAAAAAGAAAAGCGCCTTTGCATTCGCGTGATCGAGTATCGAGAGCACCTCCGCCGTATCGGCAGTCGGACCATCGTCGATCGTGATACACACTTCGCGACCATCTGTGTGGAAACGCCGGACTCCGCAGCCGATCCCGAGCAACACCGGGAGAAAAATCGCGGCCACCAGCAACAAATGAAACACGACCATAACCGCAAGCCCCGGCAGCATGCCGAAACGCAATCCGACAATCACTGGAATCGTGTGCAGCACAGCGAGCAATACCCACGCAGCTCGGATGCTCATATGAAGGTTACCTTTCGCACACTCATGCCTTCGCCAGCGCCGTCACAGGTGTCAACCATGCCATTTCAAAACACGTGGGTTCATGGCACCTCTATTGCTCCAAAGGAAGGTCATCATGACTACCGCCTTCATCACCAACATCATCGCCCCAGTGGCCGGCTTCGCCGCAATCACGGGGCTTTTCCTGGTGACTCTGAAGGCCTTCGTGAACCTTTCCCCAAAAGACCGCGAGTAAATCGAACGACCCGCTTCCTCCTTTGACGACATCAGCTTACTCCGCTAAGTCAGCGCCGAGATATGCCACGCTACCTTTCGCTCGAGACTGAGCCATTCGGAAAATGGAAGGGCATTCCGATTTACCTTACAACGATCATTGTCGCGGTGATGGTCGCCGGATTAATCACCTGCGCATTCATCGAAGCCGAAGGCTCGTTCGATCTTCGCGCCGCGGGATTCCTTGTTCCCCGTGACGGTTGGGCAAATGCGATCACTCTTTGGATTCATCCCCTCGTCGCTCGCTTCAGCTTCTTCACTCCTTTCGCCATCTTCTGCTTTTACTGGTGGAGTATCGGCATTGAGACGCATCTCGGGCGAAAGGCGCTGACTCAACTGCTCGTTCTTCTCATCACCATTCCGGCGGCGGCCTCCACCCTCATCGCCTACACACTCAATGTGCCCGACTTGTTGCTCGGCAATTTCTACATCGCCGCAGGAATGATCGTGGCGTTCTCAACACTCTATCCCAACTCCCTCGCCTTCGGATTCATCCCTTTCAAATATGTGGCCGTCGCATGCGTATTTTGTGGTTCGCTCATGATGGTCGCGGAGAAGCGGTTCCTTGGTCTGGTCGGGCTGTGGTCCGCCTGTCTCGCTGCAATGCTCTTCATAAAGCACGCTCTCGATCGGGACTTCGACGACTATGTTCCGTTCACTACCAGAGTGCGTAATGTTTTCCGCCGTAAGCCAAAGCTCCGCGTTCTACCACGTCCCGAATCACGCGCAGAGAGCCACGCGCAATCGACCGCCGTTGATTCGGAACCCGAAGATCCCGTGATGGCTGAAGTGGATGCTATCCTGGAAAAAGTCGCCCGGAGCGGGCTACAAAGCCTCACTCCATCCGAGCATGCGAGATTGCAAAAAGCCCGCGAAGAGCTCCAGCGCCGCGACAAACACTAAATCATCGCGAGCGCGGAATCCACGCTCGCCCCGTCGTGGACCATCGCCATCAAGGCGCGGACAATTCCTGCGGGATTCGAGTGCTGGATGATGTTGCGACCATAGACGATTCCGCTCGCGCCCTGTTTGAGAAGGCCCTCGGTGCGAACGAGAATTTCCTGATCACTTACCTTGCCGCCGCCGCGCACGAGAACCGGGATGCCGCTCGCGGCTTCGATGACCTTGTGGTATCGCGAGACATCGTCGGTCGGGTCGGCCTTAATAACGTCTGCACCGAGTTCCACAGCCTGCCGCACGAGATGGACGATCTTCGTTTCGTCACCATCGACCATGTATCCACCGGCCTCCGAATTGGGACGGAAAACAAGCGGCTCCACCATCATGGGCATCGCGAAATGATCGCTCTGCACCTTGAGCTTCAAGATGTTTTCAATGCACTGCTGCGTCACTTCCGGCGCGCCGGGAATCTGGAAAAGATTCACACACACACACGCCGCATCGAGACGCACGGCCTGAAGCATCGCATCCTCAATAATCGCGCTGAACGCCTGCTTCGGCAGTTCCTTGCCATAGACATTCGCAGTGTCGGTGCGCAGAACGAGACGCGGCTTTCCATGGCCGGGCGCACTTTGCAAATGACGCGCCTGTCCCGGCGTGAGCTGAATCGCATCCGGACCGGCGGCGATGAGCGTCTGAACGGTTTTCGCGATGTTTTCGATTCCCGCGAGGAAACCGGGCTGGTTGAAAAAGCCGTGATCGACTGCCACATCGAAGCAGCGGTTGGACTTGGCGTTAAAAAGACGGTTGAGGCGGAATTGTTTCATAAAAGTGGTTCAGCGAATTCCCATGATGTGGCGGAGAATGTAAAGCTCCAGCGCCTCGTAATCGCGGGCGTCACGGAATTGTGCGACGAGCTTCTGATCCAGCGTCCGAACCTTTTCAACGAGGTGCAGGAAAAGCTCCCTGCTGTTTTTCAAATGGTCGGTCACAGGGAATCCGCGCTGGGTGCGCATCGCTTTCACATCAAGGCCGATGAACTCGCCGCGACTGCCGTATCCACTCTCCTCCAGCACCCGCACCTGATTGAACGCAGCGCGCAAATTCGCCCCGCCGAAATTCTTATCCTGATCATACTTCAGTCCGTTCTGATCGTTGAGGTGAACACTCGCGAGTTTGTCGTGTGCCAGCGCGAAAGCCATCTCATCGCTTGCATCGAGTCCCGCGAGCATCGCATGGGCGCTCTCGATCAATCCTTTCACGCGACCGTGATCCTTTGAGGCGTAAGCCAGCGCAATGGCATGCCCAATCGTCGGCACGTAGGCCTGGTCCGTTGGCTCATTCGGCTTTGGCTCGATCCAAATCTCGATCGTCTTGTCGTAATCGAGCATCGCGTTCACCGTCTCAAGAAGACGCTGGTAGGCGAGTTTCGCATCCTTCGCTTCGCGGATGTATGTGCCCTCGCGCGAAAGCCAGAGCACGATTCCCTTGCAGTCAATTGCACGCGCTATGTCGATTGCCTTCTTCGTCCGGTCCCACGCATACGCGCGGTCGCTCGCGCTGTTCGAAGTATAGGCGCCATCCGTCGTCTGCTCCGCAAACCACAAACGTGGCGCGACGAACTCCGGCGTGAGCCCTTGATTTGCGAGCATCGCCTTCACTTCGCCCGCCTTCGCCATAATCTGCGCGTGGGAAAGCGCATCCATCCCGGGCACCACGTCGTCGTCATGGAACTGCACGCCTTCAAAACCGAGCGGTCGATAGAGTGCAAACTTCTCCTCATGAGGAAAGGCCTGTCGGACCTCGGTTCCAAATGGGTCCGCGCCCTCGCTGATGTTCCAGGGTCCGAATGAAAAACGGTACGTGGTGTTCGTGCTCATGACCCACAACAGTGCCAGACCTATGGCCCTTCCGCTACGCCTCGAAACGCAAACGCTTCCACTATCGTATCACGTATAGCGCTCACGCTTCGCTGAAAAAGGGAGAATCGTATCATTGCAGTGCAGCACGCCGATGCCTTCAAATGCGCATGTATGCCCGTTCAACGCGAAGAAATCCGGTTTTCGTCTGATGAGACGTTTCGTTTGCTAAAGTGGACACGCAGCGTCGACCGCGTGCAGGTGCTTCGAAACGGTGTCGCGCGTGCGATTTCAGGACAAGGCGACCGATGGCATTATCACCGCGCGATGGAACTGACATTGATTCAACGAGGTGCCGGGACGCGCTTTGTCGCAGATCACATCGCATTGTTCGAAGCAGGCGATCTCGTGCTGATCGGATCGAATGTTCCGCACTACTGGCACCAGCGCGGTGAATCTGCAGGACTCTCGTTGCAGTGGGATTTTCCACTGGAGCACGGTGTCTGGAGTCTCGGTGAAATCCACACATCGCTCCGCACTCTGGCAGGTAAAGCACAGAGAGGCCTTTATTTTCGCGAAAGCACCGCCCGCGCTGCCGCGGCATTGATGAGCGAGTTGCAGAGCCATTCGGGGCTTGGGAGACTGGCGTTGTTCTTCAAATTGCTCGACCTACTCGCCTCGACGCCGCCTTCACACACGCGGGCCTTGGCGGAGCGTCCGTTCGCGCTCGACGGAACGGTGGAGCATCAGGAGGCTGTCCAGCGGGCAGTAAGCTTCATCCTCGCGCACTACCGGGAACCAATCCGTCTGGAGTCACTGCTGGCACTCACGGGTATGAGCCGTGCGACGTTCGCCCGCCAGTTCACGAGGCACGCAGGCAAATCGTTCTCCGTGTTTCTGAATCAAGTGCGCCTCCAGGCCGTCTGCAGGGCTCTGCGTGAGACGGCAGAACCGGTAAGCGCGATCGCGTTTGCAAACGGATTCAATCAGTTGTCGTTCTTCAACCGCTTGTTCCACCGCGAATTTGGCGTCAGTCCGAGCACGATGCGAGCGCGCCGCATCGACTAAGGCTTGCGGCAGACGGCAATGGTGCTCAACCCCGTTCCGGGGGCGATCTTGTCCCAAATTTTAAATGCGGGCGTGAGGAAATTGTAGATCCGCAATTGGAGCGGCGTGAGCTTTGTACGCCGCCCGAGCGTGTTGGCGAAGAACCAGGCCAACTTTCCCGCTTTATTGAAGTAGAACTGGCGCTCCACTTCGAATCCGGCGTCCTTCATTTTCCCCTCCAACTCGCCCTTTTCGTAGCGACGGAAATGACCAAGTTCCTTATCGAACTCGCTGAAGAGTTTCATCCCGAATGGAACGAGAATCACCAAACGGCAGCCGGACGGAACGTGATCGAAAAGGTTTTTCAATACCGCACGATCGTCTTCGATGTGCTCAAGAACATTGAGAAACACGACGGAGTCCGGCGCGAACTTCGTGAGCACCGCATAGTCATCACGCAGGCTCATATCGAGCTTCGAAAATGAGAGATTCCTTTTCAGCCCCCACTTTGCGCGCAAGGGATCAAGGTAATCATCGCGATAGTCGGTCAGCAGCACGGTTTCGTGCTTTCGGAAGAAGTTACTGAGATTGCCGCGGCCACAGCCAAGTTCGGCGACACGCTTGCCGAGGTACGGCTTTACGCTTTCGTACATCCAGCGATTAAACTTCGGTGCCTGCTCAATCGCATCGAGCGTGACCTTTCCCGCATCGCAGTACTTCGAACTAAAGCGGTATTTGAAAATGAACCACAACGCGGCCACGCCGTCCTTCCAATTAATCTTCTTTCCCTCGTCGTATCCGCGTCCGTTGTAATTGATCGGCACCTCAAACATGCGGAAGCGGTTGAGCGCGACTTTCGCAGTAATCTCCGGTTCGATGCCAAAACGATTTGAAAACAGCGGCATGGATTTCAGCGCCGTAGCCGTGAAAGCCTTGTAGCACGTTTCCATATCAGTCCAGTTTGTGTCGTTGAGCATGTTGCTCAGCAAGGTGAGGAACTTGTTCACCACGGTATGCCAGAAGAGCAGAACCTTCCGCTCCGCTCCTGCAAATCGGCTGCCGAAGACCACCTCGGCGCGACCATCGAGAATCGGCGCGAGGATCTTCGAATACTCGTTCGGATCGTACTCAAGGTCCGCATCTTGAAAAATGGCGAGGTCACCGGACATCTCGCTAATCGCCCGGCGAATCGCCGCGCCTTTACCCATGTTCTCGGGTTGCTGGAAAATCCGGATTACGCCGGGATGATCCTTTTCCAAATCCTGCATCACCTCCCATGTCGCATCCTTGCTACCGTCGTTCACGATGACTACTTCGCGTGCGAGCCCCTCCGGAAGAGGCGATGAGAGCACCGCTGCAACGCACGAACGAAGCGTCTCCTCCTCGTTGTAGGCAGCCATTAAGATTGAAAGCTTTGAAAACTTCGGACGCATCATTGTGAAATCGGGTTCTTGGTTCCTCTTATCCTGAACAGACGAAGCGGTCGATACATTGGCTCGCCGGCGCGCGTGACAGGCGACTCCAGAACCTTCCAGAATTGCATCGGGTTGTCCTCAATCGCACGAGTGAGTTGGTCATGGTAGCCTGCGCGCCGCCGTTCCGGAACGGCGGAATCGAGCACAATAAAATCGATTTTTCCGGCGCTGAGATATTCAACCAAGCCATCGGCATCGAATCGCTCCTTCAGATTCCTGCCATCCCAAGTGCGACCCTTCGGGTCGACGAGTGATTTGCTGCCACGCTCGACCGTGATTCCCGGTCGCTCATCGCGCATCGCAATCTCGGATATGAACATCCCCTCGCCTTCGGCATCGGAACAAACGAGAACGCGCGAAGCCGGAGCGTTCTCAATGATCCATTCGGCAGGCGCGGCAAACCCCGCAGTATCCTTCTTTACGCGCGTCATCGCGAAGACCGGCATTGACAGAAAAACAAGAAGCAACGCCATCACCCGGCGCTTATTTTCCGGAGCGAGGCGCGCAACCGCAGGGAACCGGGATGATGACAGAAGCCAATCAAGCCCCGCAAACGCGAGGACCACAAGCGCAGGAGTCGCGGCGATGATGTGACGGGACTCGTCGCCAACAGGAATCAAACACTGAAATACGTAAACGCCGAAAACGAGCGAGGCGAATGCGGCCCATCGCCCGTGATTTTCGCCACGTTTCACGCACCGCGCGTAGATGCCGACAATCGCGAGAACAGCAATAGCGATTCCCGTAGCCAGCACCAGATGCCGCGCATAGAACGGGAGAGCCTTGAGCGTGAAATCGATGGAGAAGCCACCCGAATTGTCGGACCATCCGCCCACCTGCGTGCCGGCATTGCGAAAATACCACGTCCATGGCCCGGCGATGATTGCTACAAGGGCAGCACCAATCCACGTGCCGCGTTCACCCAGAATCGCTAACTTACCACTCAGCAAAATCGAGAACACGACCATAAGCGCGAGAGCGAGCCCGGTTCCCTTCGTCAAAATTGCAGCCGCCCCGAGGACACCGAACAGCACGGCATCGCACGTTTTGCGGGAATCGAGATACCGGCCCCAGAAAATCGTCGCGGCAAACATCGTGAATGCGCAAAGCATTTCGGCCATCACCATTCCATAGTACATACGGATTAAAGGCGCCGATAGCCAGAGCAGAGCCGCAATCGCGCCGGCCGAGATTCCAAACTCGCGGCGCACCATTTGAAAAATCAAGACTCCGACGCCCGCTGCGATCGCGGCCATCAGCAGCATGATGGAGTTTCGCGAGACACCAAACGGCAGCGTCCATGCTGTCTGCACCACATAAAAACCGGGCGGCCAGACGCCGAGTGCAACCTTTGGATAGTGAGCGTAGAAGCCGTTTGGCGCGTCGGCTCCAAATGCCTTCATCGGCGTGATGGAACGCAATTTCACAGCTTCCGGAATCGTCGTCACCGCATCCCGCACAAACAGACCGGTGACGTAATGCGCCGCCTCATCGGGATGCGCGCCGTATTCGCTTTCGTACGCGCCACCCGCGCGCTGCCAGAGAAAAGCCGTGTCGAAACAGAGCGCAAATACGATCAACAGCCATAGGATGGCCTTGATGCGGGTTTGGTTTGAAGCGGACTCGGGCATAAATTCAGGGTGTGGGTGCGAAGCGTGCAAGCAACGCCCTGTGCTGCGAGCGCGGGTCGTCCGCAGTCCTGCAATTAACAGGTTTCCACCCCTTTCCGGCAAACAAATAGTCGATCCGCAGCCACGGTCCGAATGCTGCCGCGACCGCGCTATCTTTACTCCCGGAAAAAGTGAGCCCCCATCCATTTCCGGCATTTGCAAACGCGTCCGCCATTTCCGCCGCAATCATACGATACATCCGGCCGTGGTCCGGCATGTTAAAATCGCCGCCGACGATGTAGGGCAGTTTTTCTTTTGAAATCTCGGCGAGCAGGCTGCGCGCGAGTGCTATGCGCGCATCAATCCACGCGCGATAACCTGGAAAGCCCTCGGTTGGCGCGGCGCGCAGTCCCAAAGCCTCAAGCCACACGCGCGGGGAAAGACTCCCGCGAAGAGATGCCCGCGGCGTCGGGAGGTGGACATTATACACGGCAACTTCGCGCCCGTTCACCATGAGTTCGTATCGCACCGCGACCGAACGCTCCTTCCATCGCACCGAGTCGAGCACATCGGCGCGGAGGATCGTGTGCGGTGTGAGAATCACAAATTGATCAAGCGCGCGGATTCGGTGACGAGGAAAGCGCTTCGCGAACGCCTCACGCCCTCGACCCGCGTCCTGAAGCAGCACCACGTCCGGCTCCTCGCCTGGAAAATAATCCGCAAAGGCTTCACGATCGCCCTGCCCGATGTTGTGCGAAATCACCGTGATTCGGCCCGCAACCGCGGCTGTCGGACGGTGCATTCGATAGGTCATGAAGCCGGTGAACAGAAAGAGCAGGCAGGCCGCATGAAGGCCTACGTGACGCCACTTGCGCCGCCAGATCATCAGAGGCGTGAGCACGAAGAAGCCGGCGGCATACAACGCCGGCGGGGCGTAAAGCAGGATGGTGAATGGAATCCACGACTCGGCCGCCCATTCCACGCACGCGAGCAGAAGCAACATGCCGCAGCAATACGCGAGACTTGCCCGTTCGAGATTGAAAAGCGTACGTCCCGACTTCACGCGATCGTCGCTCATTGCGACTCTTCCTGCTTCGCTCCAACCCCGATTGCGATGTCAGCCTCGGTCGGCGGCTCCATATCAAACTGGTCAAATGGATCGCCGAACCGCTCCACCTGGTCCGGGTTCTTGGCGAGCGCCCGAACCCGCGCCACATCCTGCATACCTACCCTGGCAAGATCGTTTCCGCCGGGAAAGCTGTTGGCTTTCGTGTAAAATGCCTCCGCACGCAAGAACTTGCGCTGCTGCCAAAGAACCAAGCCATAGAATGCGTAGGTGTTCCCGAAATTCGGGTCGGATTTGATCGCTTTCAGCACTTCGGATTCCGCTTCGGCAAAGCGATTCAAACGGAGATACGTTCGGGCAAGTTTCAGGTTATAACGGGTATCCTGAGGAAAAATCTCCTCGCCTTTGATGAACTCTTTCACCGCCGCTTCAAAGTAATCTCTCTGTTTTGAAGGCTCCGGATCATAAACGCCACTGAAATGCAATGCCTCGGCCAGATAATAGGGCGCATCCACATTTCCGGGGCTCAAAGTCCGCGCCTTCTCCGCCTCTGCGCGGACGAGCGGGAAAAGATGCTGGCGCTGGTAATCTACAGACCACTGAGCCTCGGTTCCCGGCGATGGCGCGATGACTCCGGCGGCCATCGGCGCAAGACTCCAGGAAGCGGCTGCCTGAAAGGATTTTACGTTGTCAACAAAGAGCTTGTTCCGCAGATGAACGCGCGCCCACTCCGCATGGTATTCGCCACGGAAAACAGACATGCACTTTATCGAAAGCAACACAGCCGCCACCGGCAGCACAAATCGGGAGATGCGCGCGACACCCGTGCCATTTCGCTCCGGCAGCAATTTCGGGTCGGTCGTCGGGCATGCGAGAATGCCAAACACAGCGGCAAAGAAGAGGGTGTTCGCAGGCAGATGAAAGTTGAAGTCCACGACGGAGTGCGCGAGCAGCGCAGCGACGGTGGCAAGAGCCCCCGCAATCACCGCGAGTTCGCTGGAAAACGAGCGACCCGACGGACGGAGGCGGTTTCGGATGATCAGGGACGCGCTTTTAAACCCAGCGACTGCATGGGTTCCTATGAAAAATGCCATGAATACGCAGCCGATGATCCCGTATTCAGCGAGCAGTTCCAAGTAATCGCAGTGAACATGAATCGGATCGCGCTGCACATTCGGCGAGCGAAACTCGCGTCCGTAGTACAGGTAAGTCCCCGCTCCTGTGCCGCACACAGGGTTTAATCTAGCCTGCTTCACCGCAGCCTGCCACATGTCGAAACGCACCGAACCGGCATCGTAGCTGATGTCGCTCATCCGGTTGCCGATGGTCGCATTTCGATTCATCGCGAACGCACCGCCCCCGATCACTACCACGCCAAGGGCGACCGAGACAGCCATCATTGCACCAAGCCGGCTGCTGCGAAGCTTTTTCAGAAACCAAAGCGACATTCCCATCAGAAAGACCAGTGCAAATGCCGAACTCAAGTATCCGCCGCGACTTCCGGTCAGCGCAATTCCTACCAAACAGTAAATTACGACGTAGCCGAGGAGCATCCTCGCGATTGGCGAAAACTTTCCCCAGCAGCAATACGCGAGGGCAAAAACCGCCAGCGATTCAAGGTAACCCGCCATGTGATTCGGACAGACGTAAAATCCGCTGGCCCGCCATCCGCTTGCATTCCGGAAAATCTGGGGAATCGGAAACGCATCCGGAAGATACGAAAGGAACATAAAGTCATCTTCGTACCGAAACTGGATTACGCCGGCGACGACATGGAGAAATCCGATTAAGAAGAACCCTCCAAGCAACCAGAGTCGGGCCTTTGGAGTGGAGACATACAGCGCGATCAGCAGATACACACACAGCGCTCCGCCGACCATGAGTAGATCGGACAGGGCAAGGTAGGGAATCGGCGAGGTTAGCGCACGCCAGATTACGTAACTCGCGAGCAGCAATGTTGAGATCAAGGGGAGCGAACGCACTCCGACCGTCCCTTTTCGAAACACTGCAAACAAGGTCACAACGGATGCAATGGCGATAATTAAGTAGGCCGGTATCGCAAATACGGGCTTCGCCCCCCCAATGAGGGCCTGGCCGACCAGAAATGCGATGAGCGTCAGTGCTACGATCAGATATTGCACAAAGAGTGAGTGTCCGATGCGCCGAAGCGCGTCAATGTTGTGTTCATTTCATCCAGAGACGGGGATGCATGTTCGCGGGAAACAAGCTCGCTACGATGTCTCGGTACGCGAAACACCCCTGCAGTTCCCTGCAGGGGTGTTTGCGAAATATTTACCCGCTCCCGAATTAGAAGTTCGAGATGTCGGTTACCGGGCTATTATTAGTATTGAAGTGGGCGTAATCCACCACGCCGGCAGCACCCGCACCCTTAAATCCTAAGAGAGCCTCAGCTTTTCCTGAGTTTGCAGCTTCAAGGATCCTTGAGTCTGGTATGAGCGATGTGGTATTAAATGCACCTTGACTAATCGCGATTGCTATATTGCTAACATCATAAATAGCACCCACCCCTGAAACCCATACTGCGGCCTGAGCAGCAGCTTGAGCTATCACAGTCATCTCAGAACCAACAGCCTTGCCCACCGCTTTACCCGCTGCGCGAAGCATGACGTAGAGGGGAGATGAGTTATTTAGAGCAAATAAACCATTATCACCAGTATTAGATAGAACTGATGTGGCACCAGTAACCGCGGCGGCCGTTCCGTACTCTGCACCAGTAGAACTGGTTGGAGCAGCCCCTGTCAATATATCAACAGTCCTGAAGCCCCCAGAAGCTGGAGTAGTACCGACCTTCGGAGTCCCCTTGAATCCATAAGAAGAAGCCTCTTTAACTAATGCAAACACGACAGCAGCCAGTAACTTCTCCTGATTTACCGCCGACTGTTTCTGATCAATAATCCCGGAAACAAAACCGGCCGATATTGCCGCCGCAGCAGAGGGATTACTGTTCAAGTTGGCGTCCATGTCTGCTGCATCAAATATAGCTGCTGGCAACTTACCGACGGTAGCAGTTGTGGCCCTGAACCCCGCTGCACGGGCCACGAAATTTGCGTAACCTGGAGCCGCTGCAGCGGCGGCGGCGGCCACAACGACGCCCCTCTTAGGAAACTTAATTGTCTGGTTCGAAACAATTTCAAACAGCTGATCCGAGTCAGCCAGAACCTTCTCAGCTGTTTCATATGCAATCTGAATGTCGTCCTCAAGTTTCTTGGAAACTGACTTAGCGCTTTTGAGTATATCCAAATTCTGCTCATACGACGCCGATCCCCATCCCTGACGCAACGCAGCAGCAAGGAATATGGGGGTAGATGCTTCGTCAACAGCACCGCCAGCAAGTACCGCAGCCGCTAGACTTGAAATCGGAGCATTCCTAATCTCCGCTAAGGTTGTTTTGATCGGGGCCTTACTTACTACTGAAATCCGCGAAACCCTCTCAGCAAGTAAAACTGACTGAATCTCATCACTCGAAGCACCTTGAGAAATCAAAGCCTCAGTGAGAACTGCTGAATGATCTACCTTAGCATCACCTCTACCGATTGCTACAGCAACCGCCTCACAGACCATGCTAGTCCCGTAACCGGCCGCTATACCGGAGTTTATAATAGAAGTGAAATCCCCTGAGCCCTTCCTCAACTTCATAATTTCGGAAATCCCATCGATAACACCTGATTTAAAATCATCCTCAGGTCCAACTGCAGGTGCGGAAGTCAGAGCATTAATGACCGTGCTGGCCAGCAGCGATGTCGAAGTTGCTGGCGATACCTTCGCCACCTCCTTCACTATTGAACCAGAATAGAGGGAAATTGCATTGGGGAGAGATGCATTCAAAGCCTGCTCTGCAGAAAGCCCACCCACAGCAGACACCGCAGCAGCTGAAGACTTCGCCGCCTGCTCTGGAACCTCTCTCGAAAGAACTTCCAAAAGCAAACTCTTGGTTTCTGTGTTAGAGAGACTACCCATACCAGCAGTGACGATCGCCGGAGAAAGGGCAGCCGATGCACCGACGGCACCGAGCGCGTAATAAGGCGCCAGCAGAGGATTCGCCGATGCATAAGTAGTGAACCCAGCCACACGAGATGCCGCGCCACCGGTGTTACCGAGCGTCGCCTTGAAGCCGTCAGCCACAGCATTAGTCTCGGGAACACTATCGAAAGCGGCTTTCAGCAGTTCAAAATTAACAGTATCAGACGCAGCGAAAACCTTCGAGGCACCCAATACCGCCGATGCCCGCTGCCCCAACGACGCGTCTGCAAGAGCGGAGGAAATAGATTGAAACCCATCCGAGTAATCCACCAATTTGGTTGCGAGCAATGCCTTGTAACCTTTCATCACCCCCGTAGATACATCACTCAACACCAAGTCAGAATTTGACTCCAAGACCGCTCGGACTAATTCATACGCTACAGAATTAACCGCACCGGAAAAAGACTCAGGGCTATACCCTTTTGCACCCGGCTTCACTACGCTTTTCACTGCCGCTTCAGCAAAGGCCCCGACAAGCTTGCCAGCATTCACGGCATCATCGTAACCTGTGCGCTCAAATGATTCCACGTACAAACCAGCAGCCAACGAACCAGTAGCTGCCTCCTGAAACTCATCACCAAATTCACCGACAGCCAAAATCAATCCCTTGATCACATCAGCTGATGATCCAGACTCCGTTCCCAAGGCCCCGGACAAAATAGACAATGCACCCTCTTCGGAATAATCACCATCAACTAAATAAACATTCATCGCCTTCTGCACAAGAAGCAACGTCGTAGACTTCACGACTGGTGCATAATGCACTGCAGCCGACATAATAGCAACTTTATCCTCAATGCTACCAGCACTTTGGAAAGCCAGAACAAACGCTTCGTTAAATTGATCCTTGGTGGCACTCGGCAATCCCACACCGGAAGCTGGAATAGCAAGCGTGGCCGAAACCAACTGATCATTAATTAACCCCAACCCATAACTGAGCCCAACCCCACCGTCCTGAGAATTAGCAACCGAACCTACAGGACTCGCAGAGTCAGGAATGTAGTTTGGAACGGCATAAACGTGCGAAAGTGAAAAACCGGAAAAAGCAGCGCTCGCAAATAACGTAAAAAGGTGACGATTCAGTTGTTTTCTCATGACAATGGATTTCATATTGCAGTGTTCTAGTGTGGTTTTTTTCTGGAGTTTTAACGCGGAAATTGAAAATTACCTCCGCTGTCTCCGTGTTAATACCACATCCCCCAAGTTGTCAATGGTTTTTTTGGGATTTCATGATCTTTTTTTCCGCACGCATATTTGATCAAAAACGTTTTCAGTAAGAGGCGCGTTTCATTTCCAAATCCGGACTCCGATCACGCCGCAACGCCTCGCCAGCAAACCGCTCGAATCCACATCAACGGTTGAACAGAAACGCCGGGGTATTCACCAGTGCCCACACGATATCCTGCGCACCCGTAAGCCGCTTATTTCCAAGCTGTGCTGCGCTCTGCTGGACATCGGCGCGGAGTTGGAGCAGGCCGGGATCAATCCGCACGGGAAATTCCGCCTTTGCGACCGATTCTCGACGCTGGACGATTCCGGGATGCACCGGCGGCGGAATGCGAAGCTTCCCGGCCGCAAGACGGCGCTTCAGAAGCTCCGGATCGTAGGCCGCCCAATATGCCGAAATCGCCGCGCGATCGGCATCCGTTCGCGCAGCCGGAATTTTCCGCAGCGCTTCGACAACCGGTTGCGGAAATCCAACCTGCACAGGCGCGACTCCGGTGGACGCCCAAATACGAAAGCCCGCGATTGCGAAGCCCCCAGCCCGCGGTTGATTCATTTCGATACGAAGGCGAACACCCTTCTCCGCGTTGCCGATTGGACTTTCGAGTGTAAATGCCGCGTAGCGCGGGACACCCTGACCACCCGAAATTGCCCATCCGTTGTTCGCGTCGCCACGCTTTCCATCAATGGCTTTCGCCACCTCGAAATTTGGCTGATTGAAATCCGCCTCAGCGCTTTTGAATCGTGCGTCGACGGCGTTTGCGCCGGTTCCGAAGTCGCCGACTTTTACCGAGAATTCGCCAAGCACGAAATTGCCATCAGTAAAGCGACCGGGGCCGAATGCTGCCTCTTCGGGCGAAGGGATTACTTCGAGCATGAGACCGGTAATCGCAGCGAGTTTGGTATCGGCCTTCACGACGTAATCCGCCTGCGAGGGACGCTCACCGCCCGCGCGGTAGCTGCCATCGGCCTGTTTCGTGAGCGTGATTCCTCCAGTCGCGCGGACTTCCACCAAATCCAGCGGCTGCCAGCCGGTGTATGTGCGGGCAATTGGCGCGTTTGTTGCGAATGCCGCTGTCGAGGCCGCGAGATTCTTCGTCTCGTAATCCTTCACCGCAGCATCAGCCGCATCGGCCGCAGCGAGGCGTTTTTTCTCATCTTCCGCGAGCGTCGGTGCGACCTCGGCTTCAAAGCGGGCGAGTTCCTTTTTTGCAGCATCGATTGCGGCGAGCCGGTCGGCCTCTGCTTTCGCGGTCACGGGAACCTGCTCTTTTTCCTTCGCTTCAAGCGCCGCAACGATTGCCGCGTGATCCTTCTCAGCATCGACGAATACCGTGAGCGTCTTGTCGATTTCAGCTTCAGTCGCAGGGCGGCTCAGCACGCGGATAAAGAGGTCATCCACGAGCTTACGATCATCCGCCTGCGCGGCGACGAGCTTTGCGAGCGCGTTGGCGGGATCACCAATCGCATCCGCTACGGCTGATCCGCTGAGCAGCGCCATCACGCTGCCGAGGCGCAAGTCGCTGCTCCGCTCGCACTCGCAGGCGCTTTCACGAGTGGGACGGCCGGTGTTCGCGAGAAAGCCGCTCGCGAGGTCGGCCTGCGAATCCGCCAGCATCGAAGCGCGCACGCCGCCGGGAAGACGCGAGCCCGCGCCGGTGACCGCGAGCACGCTGTCGTAGAGCACCTCGGCGGGCAGTCGCCGCGCGAGTGCGTGACTGTAATTCGTCTTGTCGTCTTCGTTCCAGCGGTTCGTCGCGATGGAAAGTTGATACGTCCGCGATTTGCAAATCGTGCGCAACACGTGGCGCATGTCGAACTTCGATCCGATGAATTCCTTCGTCAGGAAATCGAGCAGCTCGGGATTCGATGGCGGGTTTCCGGCGCGGATGTCGTCCAGCGGCTCGATCAGTCCGACGCCCATCAGGTAGCCCCACAGACGATTCACGTAGCTCGACGCAAAATAGCGGTTGTCCGGCGAAGTAATCCACGCCGCGAGTTGCTGCCTGCGAGTGCCCTGCGCATCGGCCTTCGCGGGATATGGAAATGTCGGCGGCGCGACCTTGTTCGTGCGGAGATGAATCATCTCGCCCTCGGCCTTGTCGCTTACGATTTCATAAAGCGCGCGTGATTTCTCCACCGCGGTCCCGGCGATTTTCGCGCCGCCGCTCGCGGGGTCATCGGCAATCTGCGTCTGCGCGAAAAATGCGCCGAGCGTGTAGTATTGATCCTGCGTCCAGCGCTCGAACGGATGGTCGTGGCACTTGTTGCAATTAAACCGTGTCGCGAGGAAAAGATGCGTCGTGTTCTCCATCGCCTCCGCCGGCTCGCGAAGGATTTTCCAGTAGCTCGCAGCGGGGTTCTCCTTGTTCGAACCGGAGGCCGTGACGATCTTGCGCACAAACTCATCATACGGCGTATTCGCCGCGACCTCGCCGCGGATCCACGCCCGGAATGGGCCCACTCCGCCGCCGAGGAATTTCGAATTCACCTGCAAAAGGTCCGCCCATTTGTTGGTCCAGTGCTCGATGAATTCCGGCGAGCCGATGAGCTGATCCACCAGCGCATCGCGCTTCGTGCGGACCGGCGCGGCGTCCGCGATAAATGCGCGCACCACTTCGGCGGATGGCGGGAGCCCCGTGAGGTCGAGATACACGCGACGCACGAACTCCGCATCCGTGCAAAGCCCGCTCGGTTCGATCTTCATGCGCTGCCATTTCGAGGCGACGAGTTCGTCCACGCGGCTCCACGTCTCCGGCTGCTTCCACACAAACTCCGAGCGGTCGCCCATCACCGTCAGCGTCGTCGCCGCGTAGCTGCCTTCATAGCGTGCTAAAATCGGCGCCTCGCCGCGACGCAGCGTCTTCGTGAGACCCGAAGTTTCCGCCGACACCGAGAGCACGTCCATGTTGCCGCTCTCGACAAACGCCTCCTGCGTCACATCGCGCTGCTTCCCGTCCGCAAACGTCGCGAGCACACGGAACTGCTGCCGCGCGCCGGGCTCGGCGATGACCGGATTTTTTGGAAACACCTCGATCGCCGTGACGCGCGGAACATTCAGTTCCAGCCGTGCGCCGTCCGCGATCCACGCGCGGACGATTTCGTAGTATTTGTCCCCCAGCCGCGTCCGCTGACCGCCTTCGTGCGGCACCGCGCCGCTTGCCTTCAGCAGCATCAGCGAATCATCCGGCGACGCTGGATTCAAGCGCCTCCCGGCCAGATCGTCCTTCAGCGAACGCACATCATAAAGCGGATCGTAACCGCGCAGCGAAAGCTTGAATCCATATTTCCCGTCCTTCGCTCCGTGGCAGGCTCCCGCGTTGCAGCCCATCTTCGTCATCACGGGGTTCACATCCTGGATGAAATCCACCGCCGGCTTTGTCGCCGAGCCGCTCACCGTCAGCGCCACCTCCGCTGTTTTCCCCGCCACCTCCGCGCGCACCTTGCCCGCGCCATCGGCCTTTGGCGTCACGATTCCAGTCGCCGAAACCGAGGCACCGTCCGCGGAAAACTTCGCCAGCCGCGTCACATCCGCCGTCCCGCCATCTGCGAGCCGCGCCGTGACGAGCACCTGCGCATACTCGCGGGCGTTCGACAGCTTCACTTCCGCCGGCGAAATCTCCACGGAAACAATCGCCTGCTTCGGCAATTGCTCCGGAGCCTCGGGCTGCATCGGCTGAATGGCATTCGCCCAAGAAACGGCTGGGACGAGAGTGCTGAGCAGGAAAGAAAAACGCATAAGTGTGCGACAGAAAACCATCCGCGCCCGCGATGCTTAGGCGGGCGCTGAGTCGCGAGTCAAAACGCAGAACCGCTCCAACCTGCTCGAAAACGGCGGAAACAGTCACCTGCCCGCGAGGGCGGCGCGGAGGGCTCGGAGTTCTTCGTCAATGGCGGCCTCGGTGGGCTCGCGGAGAGTGTCGGCGATTTGCGCACGGAGGGTGGTGCGGAAGCGATCGCGGAATCGGGCGAGCGTCTGGCGGAAGGCGGCGTGGCTCATGCCGAGTTGCCCGGCGAGCGTGGCCTGGTCGGGGAGCTCTTCCGCCGTGCCGAGAAAAGGACGGAGGGCGCTAAAAAGCGCGGCGCGGTCGCTGGCGGCGTAGTCGGCCTCCAACTTCGTCATTACGCCTTCGAGCAGCGCGGTCGCCCAGTCGGTTTCGAACTGGCGAGTCGCGTCGGGGCTGTGTGACTCGCCCTGGAAGCGGTCCTCGGCCCCGGTGGTGTCGAGCGGGATGAATTCGATTCCGCCGCCGCGTTTCTGCCGCGCTGCGTCGCGTCGGGCATCGGTGAGGTCGCGGGAAAATGCCGTGAGCAGGAAGGTGCGGAGCCGCCCGAGCGCGGGGTCGGCAGCGGCAAAGACTTTCTTTTCCAAAACGGTCAGCAGGAAACTCTGCGTGGCGTCCTCGGCGTCTTCGGGGCTGAGGTTTTTCCGCCGCGCGAAGGCGTAAAGCGGAAACCAATAAGCGCGGCACAATTCACCGAGGGCGGTTCGCGCACCGGCGTGCTCGCCCCCGGCGGCGACGGCGGCGATGACAGACCAGCGAGTGGCGGGAAAGGACGATGTCACGATGAAGAAAATGGATGCTCCCGTGCGGGCGCGGCTACGCAAAAGCTCGCGGAGGGTGTCACAAGATGGCTAAAGCAGCGAATCATTTTGTGAAGACATGACTTCACCATCATCAACAAAACTCAGCGGCCTCAGTCTCGATGCGCTGCTCGCCGAAGGGCTGCGCGAGGCGACGCGCCTATCGCCGGTCGCGTGGGAGCCGCCGAAACCGGAGGATCTGTCGGGGCTGCTGCCGGGCTACGACATTGTCCGGTTGATCGGACGCGGCGGAATGGGAGCGGTTTACGAGGCGCGGCAGGTGAATCTCGGAAGGCGAGTGGCGCTGAAAGTTCTGCCGCCTGAGCTGGGCGCGAATGAGGCTTTCGCCGAGCGGTTTCGCCGTGAGGCGCGTGCGCTGGGGCGGCTGGAGCATGGGAATATTCTGGAGGTGTTCGATTTTGGCGAGAGCACGGCGGGGCATCTGTTTTACTCGATGCAATACGTCGAGGGCGGCGATCTCGGCGCGCGGTTAAAGACGGGACCGCTGCCGCAGGGCGAGGCGCTGCGGTTGGTGAAGGAAATTTGCGCAGCTCTGGAGGCGGCGCACGCGCAGGGTGTCATTCATCGCGACATCAAACCCTCGAACATCCTGCTCACGGCCGACGGCACGGTGAAGGTCGCGGACTTCGGTATCGCGGTGCTCGATGATCAACCGAAGGAGCGTCTCACTTTCACCGGCATCGCAGTCGGCACACTCGAATACGCCGCTCCCGAGCAGGCGGCGGGTATTGCGGTGGACACACGCAGCGACCTCTACAGCGTGGGCGTCATTTGCTACGAAGTGCTCACCGGCCAGCTCCCGCGTGGAATCTTCGACCCGCCGTCGAAAGTGAACGCCGACGTGGCTCCGGCGCTGGATTCCGTGGTGCATACCGCGATGCAGAGCGACCCGGCCCGGCGCTTTCAAACCGCGAACGACTTCCGCGCGGCACTGAGCCGCTCGGGCGAAAGCCGTGCGCTTTCTTCACGCTTGATTCCGCTCGCGGCGGCGGCGGTTGTGCTGCTCGCGGCCGGCACGGGCTTCTCGATTTGGAAATGGAACTCGCTTCCGCAAGCCGCAGCGGGATCACAAGCCGTCGCGGCACCGGTATCGGGCCGGTCGATTGTGGCGTGGGGCGGAAATGATTTCGGCTCGGGGGCATCGCGGGCGGACTTGGGAGAAGTGCAGGCGATCGCGGCGGGAGATGGATTCACCGTCGCGCTGAAAGGCGACGGCACCGTCGCGGCGTGGGGACGCAATGAAAAAGGACAGCGCGACGTGCCGGCGGGGCTTTCCGGCGTTCGTGCGATTGCCGCGGGCGGGTATCACGTTCTGGCACTCAAGACCGACGGCACGGTGGAGGCGTGGGGAGCTTACGAGAGCGGACAGAGCTACGTGCCCAGAGGGCTCAAAGACGTGCAAGCCATCGCAGCGGGCACGGAATTTTCCATGGCTCTGAAACGTGATGGAACCGTCATCACATGGGGCGCGAATGCTTCGGGTCAGTGCAACGTGCCCGCGGGTTTGACCGGCGTGACGAGCATCGCCGCAGGCGAGGGAATCGCGGCGGCAGTGAAGGACGACGGCACCGTCGTCGGGTGGGGATCTTTTGGCGACGGCGTGTTTGCGGTTCCGCCCGGCCTGTCCGATGTGCGCACCGTCGCGCTCGGCTGGCGCCATTTACTTGCCTTGAAAAAAGACGGCACCGTCGTTGCGTGGGGAATCAATTCCGACGGGCAGGCAACGGTGCCGGCCGGCTTGACGGGCGTGCAGTCGATCGCCGCGGGAGTCAAACACAGCCTCGCTCTCAAGACCGATGGCACCGTGGTGGCCTGGGGCATCAAGGGAAAGCTGGAGTGGGGCGATCCTCTCGGGCAGACAGAAGTGCCCGCAGGACTCACCGGCGTGAAGGCCATCGCGGCGGGCTGCCGGCATAGCGTGGCCTTGAAATAAAAGTCGCCGGCTCCCCCGTTTAAAAAACTTTGGTGTCCCGCGTCACACGGCGCCGGGAGCGGAGAAGAACATGATGAACAACCAATCTTCACATCATGAAACTCATCCACTCGCTCTCCGTGCTATCGCTCTTTGCCTTAGGCCTTGCTTCCCCTCTTCCACTCACCGCCGCGCCGGTCGAGGAGGCCGTCTTCACCGGTCCCAGACCGGGGGCTTTGCTCGGCTATGGCGTGGCGGTGTCGGGCGACACAGCCGTCGTCGGTGCCTCCGCGGCCGGCGGAACACAGTCCGGGGACAATCAACCGGGCGCAGCTCACGTCTATGTCCGCAGTGGCGGGACGTGGACGCAGCAGGCCGTGCTCACCGGCAGCAATCCCGCGAACCTCAATTGGTTTGGCAACGCGGTCGCCATCGACGGCAACACGATCGTGGTCGGGGCACCGGGAGAGACCGGCGAAACCGGCGCCGCCTACGTCTTCACTCGCAGTGGGACGACGTGGACGCAACAGGCCCGTCTCAAGGCCAGCAATCCACACGGAGGTGCCGCATTCGGCAGCGCGGTGGCCATCTCGGGGAATACGGTGGCGGTTGGGTCGGCATTCCCGAGGGCCAAGATCGGGTTTGCCTCCTTGGGCGGCTGGGGCGGTGAGAATGGAAGTGCGACGGGAGTGGACGGCAACGAGAGCGACCTCACCGCGGGGGCTTCGGGCGCTGTCTATGTCTTCGAGCGCCAGGGCGCGAGATGGCACATGCAGGCTTACGTGAAAGCCAGCAATACGGGCGCGAATGACAGCTTCGGCTCGGCGGTGGCCCTCTCGGGCGACACCCTGGTGGTTGGCGCGTCGGGTGAAGACAGCGGCGCCAGCGGCGTGAATGGCAACCAGGCGGACAACAGCGTCGGTCAAGCCGGCGCGGCTTATGTCTTCACCCGCGTAAATGACGCTTGGTCACAGCAGGCCTACCTCAAGCCGGATGCCCCGACATTCATGCAGGGCTTTGGTATATCGGCGACCATCGACGGCGACACCGTGGTGGTGGGAAGTT